>Ga0163153_10003751_pt1 | contig 19925 bp, 13 predicted proteins | sample OliLakLV19MP6IB1_FD_148629 | JGI IMG/M metagenome (GOLD analysis project Ga0163153, IMG submission 148629) | Freshwater microbial mat bacterial communities from Lake Vanda, McMurdo Dry Valleys, Antarctica - Oligotrophic Lake LV.19.MP6.IB-1 | ecosystem: Environmental > Aquatic > Freshwater >...
CGCCCATCTCACCTCAGAAAAACCACCCCTGTTACCATCCACACAACCCCTCCACAGCTCTTCTCCTCTCCCAGCATCGGCTACGCCGAACACTACTGCGGACGAATGTTCAAATGAGATAAGCCCGGCTGTGGAGCTGACTGCATGTTTAATTCGTTTAGGATTTTAGGGTTTCTGCGCTGGTGTGCGTGCAGGCCAGGTCTTTGTCCGGATCAATGCTCCAGCGTTTGCCCACGGCTTCGAGGTCCGGGTTCAGACTCCAGTGGTCCGCCTCGGGTTCAGCGGTGTGGGAACGGTTCGCACCCTTGAGCGCCATGCAGCCCTTGTTGTTGCCCACGGTGGCGAGGTAAAGGCATTCGTCTTCTGAGAGCTTGAGGTCGGGCAGGGCGGCGAGTTCCCCGATCTTGGCTTCGATCGGTTTGCTGTTGGGATCGGCTTCCTGAATGATCGTTGGGATGACGCTCTGGACGGGAGGCTGCGAGAGATTCCAGATGCAGGAAAGCTGGAGCATGGTGAGCCTGTGCGACTCGGCGATGCCGCGCATCTTGTCCAGCTTGGTGTTTCCGGCTTCCACCCAGCCAGCCGGACGAAAGGAGCGATGATCGCCGTAGCCGAACTTGTGTCCCGGCTTCACGTCGTCATGGAACAGGCCTCCGTAATCGACGACGCGCGTGATGATCTTCACGTTGCTCTGCTGCGCGGCGGGCAGGCAGAGGCTGCCCGGCCAGGGTTCGAGCGGATTGAGAATGATCATCGCCCAATTCATCAGCGGCCCGAAGCGTTCCATGGATAGAATGAGATCGAGCGAGAAGCCGTTCGCCGGCCCCGGCGCGATGCCGAGACGGTCGGTGAGTCCGGCGTCCTTGACCCTGTCCATCGCCTTCCACACGACATCGCTGGTGTAGCCGATGGAGTCTGGATTGTGGAGGAACAGGCAGTCGAACTTGTCCGTCTTGCAGCGCGCGAGGGATTTCTCGGTGGCCATGCGGACGTAGTCCGAAAACTGGTTTGGCGGACGGAGCTGCGGATTGGTGAAGCGCGGAAAGCCTTTCGATCCATCGCGTTTGCCGGAGTAAAAATCGTGCCCGATCGCGCCCACGAGGCAGTAGGTGTCGCGCTTGAAACCGGCGAGCGCGCGTCCGAGCATTTCATCGGCGGCGCCGTTGCCGTAAACGTCCGCCGTCATGAAGGTGCGGATGCCGCTGTGGTAGGCGTGTTGCATCGCTGCGATGAAGCGGTCTTCACTGAGTTCCTCGCCGAAGTGCATGAAGCGTCCGCCGCTCCAGGTGCCGTAAGCCGTGCGTGTCAGGTCCATAAAGTCATCAAAGAATGTTGCTGCGCCCGTGTCGTTGATGGTCCAGGCGGTGCGTATTGAAGCGCAGCCGCGCGCGGGATGGCAATGACGCAATTTGGCGAAAGCCTTACCTATTCAGACCATGCCGTCGTGAATGCCGCGGACGCGATTCAATGCGCCGACGGTGAAGATCATCGGATAAAGCCGTTCGTAGTACCAGAGCTTCGCAAAGTAGAAGCCGATGGGCGAATGCTGCGTCCATTCGCCAGATTCAACATGGGCGAGAAGCCATTCGGTGCCGCGCTGAACGGCTTGAGTCGCCGCACTTCGGAGGTCGGCGTTACTCAGGACGTTGAGAGATTCAGCGAGCGCTTCGACGGCGAGCGCGGTTTCTTCGACGGAGGGTTTGCCGGATGAACCTCCGCTCCAGCCGCCATCCTGCTGCTGGGACTTCGCGAGCCAGGCGACACCGCGTTCCAGTTCGGCGGACTGCTGAATCTGCGAAAGCGCGGCCACGACGCGAGCTGTGCCGTAGAGAGGGTTCTCTTCACTCGTGTTCCACTGGCTGCCGAACCAGAGCGGAATCCACGAACCGTCCGGACGGATTGTGCGAGAAAGAAATCGGACGGCCCGCCCGAGTGCTTGATCAATACGTGCCAGCAGCGGCGGCATCTCGCCCTTCCACGCCAGCCATGCACGGATGGCATGCGCTGTGATGTCCGCGCTGCTCTGGTCGAAGGGCAGCGCGCCCCAGCCACGGCAGAACGTCGGGATGCCACCATCGCGGTTCTGCAAATCCAATAGCCACGTCACGCCGGCCATCGCGGCTTGGCGTGTCGCGTCGTCAATGGGTCCAAGCTGGCGCAAGGCGAGCAACGCGCCAGCGGTGTCATCCGCGTCTGGCACGCCGCCGGGCAGGTCCGTCCACGCCCAGCCGCCGGGCGCGGCGTGCGTGTAGGGATGAACGGTGCGGTAGTGCTGATTCAGAAGCCAGGAATGGAGACGGGGGGCGAGAGGTGAGAGGCCGGAGGTGGCGTCGCCAAGCGCGTTGACTGCGAGCGTCGTCACCCATGTCGCGAGGTTGGTATCGATCGGCCAACTGCCATCAGCGCGTTGCGAGGCGACGAGGAATTCCACGCCGCGTTTTGCCACCGGATGATTCACCTGTCCGCTGCCGGCGAGACTCATCGTCACGAAGCTGGTCAACGGCGTGGCTTCGAGGAACCCGCCGTTCTCGGGCTGGATGGTGGTCAGTTTTCGGAGCGTGGCGGCGCGCGTAAGATTCCTGATGAGTCGCGCGAAGGGATTGCGCGAAGGACTGTGACGATGCCGGACGTGCCCAATCGCGATGAGCGCCGGGAGCGCATAGCTGACCACGGGCAGGCGCAGCGCGGCGAACCACGAATGCGGACACGCCGCGAGCTCGAAGGGCAGGGGAATGACGTGCTTCCAGGCATCGAGTCCGGAGCCAAGTCGCCCGGCCAGCGCGCACAGTGTCAGGATGGGAACGGAGAACGTCCGGTCCTTGCCATAGCGCGCGACAACGGCGCGAGCGAGCTGGTCCGTGTCGATGTTCGCGGAAGCTTCTCCCTCTCCGCTCCCAGCGTGAGCGGAGATGGCCGGGGTGGGATGAGGGAGATCCTTCGCCGTGATTCGCTGCGCGATCCATCTCGCCGCCGCACGAACGGTCGCAGCGAACTTCTCCTCCGCCTCCGGCACCGCGCCGAACGCCGCCCAGCACAGCGTCGTGGTGCTGAGATTGCTCAGGCTGAGCACGGTGTCTCCCCAGCCGCCATCGGCGTTTTGATTCGCCGCGAGCCAGGCCAGGCCCGACTCGATTTGAGATCGATGATTTGAGATTTGAGCTTCCCGATGAACAACCGCGAGCGCCGTCACAGCCGTGGCGGTGGAAAGTGCGCTGCTTGAAAGTTCACCAACCCAATGCCCGTCAGGGCCGATGGCGGCGAGCAATTCCTGATTCGCTCGGGCGACGGCGCGGTTGAGACGTTCTCGATCCAGTCCGGACATGGGCCGGGAGTGTGGTTGGAACAGCGCGGGCAAGGCAATGCGGTTGTTCCCTTCGCGCCGCTGCGGGGCATGTCGCAAGCCGGTTTGGAAACCGTGTCTCCGGGCGGCATTGCCCTGCCGCACCCCCCGCTGCTTCGCCATTGCCCACGAAAAAGCCCGACAGTTTCAGTTGTTGGGCTTGATGGTCTTTCGGCGTCCGCGTGGGGAAATTATTTCGACGCCGTCTTGGTCGTTCCGTCAGCGGAAGTGGACATTATCTGGCGCTTGAAATTCAGCACACGTTCAAAGCTCTTGTGCGGTTTGCCGTCCACTTCCACGTAGCCGCGAATGACGAGGTCAGGGCGCACGGCGGAACGCGGTTCCAGGTCGAAGTCCCGGCCTTCGGCCCATTCCACGCGGTTTTCATCCAAGCCGCCGAACCAATCCCCAGCACGTTCTGGTGTCGCCGCATCTGCCGAGGAGATATCCAGCGGCACCCAGCCGAGACCGGGAGCGAAGAAGTTTGGCCAGCAACGGTAGCCGGGGTCGTGATCCTTGCCTTCGTTTTCAGGCTTGAGGCGGCTGCCGAACATCATTCGGCAGGGAATCCCGCGGGCGCGGCAGAGCGCGATGAAGAGGGCGTGCTGATCGCTACAGCAATCGCCGGTGCCGAGCATGCATTCCTTGGCGCTGCCGAGGCAGAGACCCTTGGGCGTGGCGCCCCACTTGGAGTAGTGCTCGCTTTTGTCGATCACGTATTGGAAGAACTTCCGCGCCTGCAACACGGGATTCGTTTCCTTGCCGGCGAGTTGATTGGCCACTTTGCGAATTTCGGGGGTGACCTCCATCTGCTTCTCGTCGAGACGCATTTCGGCGGCGAAAGCACGGTTGTATTCTTCAGTCATCGCGGCTGCTTGCTTCGCGTCAGCGAGGCCGCTGACGCTGCGACGAAGAACCTTGAACTCCGTCACGATGCGCAGCGGCTTGTCGCTTGCGGCGGTTTCGGCGTGAAGCCAGGAACGGCCGTAACGCGGATCGCGCGTGATGCGAAATGAGTCCGGTGCTTCGGTGACGCGGAATTCGAGGACGCGCTGTTCGGGCCGATCTTCCGGCATCCAGAACCAGCCGCGCACATTCTTCGCGCCAGCGGGCACGTCCTTCACGGTGAAGGTTTGTTTAACGGTGTAGATGCTGTCGGCGAAGGCCGGCGCGCAGACGAGCATTCCCATCAATGCCATCAGCGTCGAAACAGTGGCGGCCGGACGGGTCTGTGGAATGGAAAGAGTGTTCATAGGATGTGCGGTCGTTGGTGGTCTGGATTCAGGAAAGATAGGGGAGAAACGCAGGGCTGACGTCGGTTTTGGGACCAAATGGATAAAGCGAGGGATGAACTGGATTCCGGGCGGAATCGTTCCCGTGATTCAGCCCGAACTCCGGAGTAGAGATCCGCTAAACACGCGAAGGAACACCAAATGGGATAAGTCGAAATACGCCCGCCGTACAGGGTTCTTCAACTTGAAGCGAGTTCCTCCGTGCCTTCTTTCGCGCTCATTCGTGTGTTTAGCGGACATAACTTCGGAATCAGCATCACGTTTTTCCTCATGCAATCCTCAGCGCAGAAATACGAAAGGAGCGGGAGACATTCTCCTCCCGCGTCTCGGCTAAAGAACGGAGCCGTTAGAGTTAGAATTTCCAGTTCAAGTCCAGGCGGAACCGGTTGCCGTCCTGAACCGTGGTGATCGCTTCCACCAGATACATGCGCGCCATCACGTTGATGTTCTTGGAGAGCGCATACGCCGCCCGGATCTCGTGGCCTTCAAAATCGCTGGAAGCCGTCTGCGGCCCGTTGCCGAAACGCACCCAGTCGTCCTGCGCGTAGGAGGCGTTGACCGCGAAGGTCTCGATGTGCGCGTAGTAATATCCGAGCTGCCAGTCGTGCTGCTTCTTCAACTGGCCGAACGACGCCGAGAGCACGTAGCCGAAGGTCTCGTCATCATCCGACGCCGGGAACGGCGCGACATCCGGCGCGTCGTAGTTCTGGAAGTTGTTGAAAATATCCGCGCCGAGCGTGAAGGGAATGCCCATCAACGGCACGCTCCATTGCGCGCTGGCGACGCCGATGAGGTAGTCGCGATCTCCATTCCGGCTGAGCAGATTGTTCGCGCCGGATTCACCATTCATGAAGTGCAGACCGGCGGCAGCGGTGAGCTGCGACGTCTTCACGGGCAGGCTGTATTTGAGCTGGCCCGCCAACATCTGTCCGTTCAAGTCGTAGCCGCCGTCCGGCAGATAGAATCCGCCCGCGATGGTCGAGAGCGTGCCCGCACCCAGCTTCGCGTCATACGTGCCCGCCACGCCGGTCGGTGTCACGTCCTCGTCCCAGAACAGCTCGTTCTGGTGCCAGAACGGCGAGGTATTCCGCCCGGCCCAACCGGTGAAGGCGTCCTGTTTGAACTGCACGAAATAGCGGTCCACCACGAAATCCAGATCATCGCGGAGATCGTCATTGGCGGCGAAGGTCAGATGCGGCGACTGCTGGCTGCGACTGCTCCCGGTGCGGATGCGCGATCCAAACGACCACGCGTCCGAGACCTTGTAGTTGAAGCCAAGTCGCGCACGCAGGCGTCCACGGTGACGGTCGTCGCGCTCCACGCCTGCGGCATTCTGCGAGCCCCAGTCCACCTCATAGCGGAGGCGCAGGTCGCCGTAGAACGTCAGGTTCGTGTTGTTGTCAATCCAGTCCAGCCCGGTGGGCAGTCCGGCGGTGGCGGCCTGGCCTGCGGAGGCCGTGACCAGGAGCGCGGCGGCGGCAAGAGACGTTCGTTGGAGGTTCATGTATGGATATTGAGTTTCGGTTGCGTGCTCCCTTCGCCGGTTAACGTACGCCCGGCCAGCGCCGTCTGGTGACGATGGCAAATCTAGCGGCTGACGAGTGGAACGCGCGCATTATTCCCAGTATGCGCGCTTCGACAATCATGCTGGGGCGAATCGCCGTGTCCGTGTGGTGAAATGCGGACGGCCCGAGGTTTCAATCAGCCGAGACCATTTCAGTTCGCCCTTCTCGCGTAGCGAGGGCGTGAAGGTAGCCGTGGGCTTCAGCCCACGGATCTAAGCCGAAGGCCATCCTCGTCGCGGAGCGACGGCTGAAGGCTCGCGGTCCACCTGTTACTTCCCAGGCGATGCGGGCGGCTGGGCTGGAATGCCGGCTGGAATGTCTTCCAGTTTGTTGATTCGATTTCCGGCTGGGTCCACCAGCGTGGGAGTCACGAAGATCAGCAGGCTCGTCGTCTTGATCTCGCCGGGCATTTTGGCTCCCTTGGGCAGTGGCGTGTTTCGTTTTGGATTGGCGAGTAACTGTTCTGAACCGCCGGTGAGCACGACCGTCTGGCCGTCCCGGACAATGGCGCTGGATACCATCTGAAGTTTGCGGAAGATCGGAGACGGCTGGTCAGGGACGGTGACGATTTCTGTTCTGCCATCCGGCATGGTGATGGTTTCCTGCCGGTTTAGCTTTTGAGGATCGTAGCCAAGAAATTCTGTCAACGTGGGGATCAATGTCATCTGAATCGTTTGGCCATCGGTGAGGGCGTACGGAATCACATCCAGCACGGGGCCAAGCTCGAAGGGCTCAGCGAGGGGCTGGGCTTGAAGCCGGTCGTTGGTGCCGCCAGCGCTGTTCGTGGCTTGATAGGACCAATCCAGGTCGGTCACGATGTAGCGCAACCGTACGCTCTTCATCTGCGCCTGGCGTCCGCTGAGCGTGATCATTTTCGGCGCGTGCAGGATGTTCACTCCCGTCTCCTTCTCCAGGACGCGAAGGACATCGCGATACTGCGAGTCCGTCAGGATTGTTTTGGATTGGAAATTGGTCGCCGATGAGGAGGCGTGGGTGTGCCGGTTGGTGGCCGCCTCGTCGAGCAGCCACCCGAGGCCGATGCTTCGCGCGCCCTCGGCGGTTACTTCACAAAACTTCACCTCAAGAGTCAGTTGTGGCGGCGGCATGTTCAGGACTTGGACCGCTTGTTCAATGAAGTCCAAATCCTGAAGCGTGGCGCGAACCATCAGAGATCCGATGCGTTCATTGAACATGATTTGCTTCCCTGGCAGTGAGAAATCCAGTCCTGCCAGTGCGAAGTATCGGCGGGCGTCCCTAGTCAGTGTCTCCGAGCTGGTCTCTTGGGCAGAACTTACTTTTCCCGTGGAATGGACCAGCACGGGAGGAGCGCCAATCGCGTTTGAAATTGCCTCGCTCATGCTCGTTTTTGACTGCTCGAACAAGGCCCGTCCAAACGTAGTGGGCTCGATTTTGAAGAAGCGCGTATGGAGTCCCGTGGAAGGGACAGGTGCAACAGGCGATGGAATTGGGGCAGGTGCTGGCGTCTCTGCGTTGATGTTCGTCGACACTGCGGGCTTTGGTTTAACCGGTTCATTCGGCACTGCTGGCATCGCGGCAATGAGGGCCGTGCCGAGCACCGACCGTTGAAACGCCTGACGAAGTGTTTCCGCAGCGGGCGACTCGGGACGCGCCCACGCTGTGCCAACGAGAACGAACACGACCAGCGGAGCCGACGCCAAACAACGCGCCAGCCAGAGCCGCGCGCGTGACGGACGATTCCAGGACTGGTTGTCCAGAGTGACGAGCCGCTTCACTCGTTTGCCCAGGCCAGAACGAAAGCCGCCGCCTTCCACTCCCAGCCAACCCAAGGGACGCGTGCGGGTCAGGCGGCCACCGAGATAGACCAGACATTCCGCCAGCGTGGCCGGACCATTCTCGACGACGAGACTTGCCTCGTCTGCGGCGGCTTCGCTGGCGGCGCGCAGCTCGCGCTTGGCAAACCACGCCAACGGATGCCACCACAGCAGCGCCGTCATGAGGTCGGCCAGCAAATGCCAGAACGGATCGCGGGCCGAAAGATGCGCGAGTTCATGCGCCAGCATCACCTCCTGCTGCGGGGCGGTGAAGCGGCGGCAGAATCCTTCCGGCAAAGTGATGCCCGGACGAAACACTCCGAAGGCAATGGGGCCGGCGAGCTCGCGGGCTTCGGAGAGATGAACGCGTCCCGTCATTCCCAACCGGCGCGCAATGCCATCCGCGCGAGCGAGGACCGATTCATCTCGAACTGTCCTCCGCCGCACCCGCACGAGAAACGCCATGCGGATGGCGACGATCCAACTCAGCGCCGCCGCCGTGCCGGTCAAACAGAGAACTACTGGCCATCCCGTGACCGATGGGGCGGGGGAAGGATGCCGGACAGAGCCGAATGCTGCGCCCGATTCTTGCGTCCTCGGCGCGGACAAGGACGGGAGATTCGGTTCGCCCAAGATTTTGGATTCCACCAGCAAGGTTCCATCCGCAGTGGTCGTCGTTTGCCGAAGCCAGCTCCAGGCCCATCGTTGCGCTCCGGTCGTTTCCGCCAGCATCAGCAGGCCCAGACTGAGGAACGCGATTTGCCAGATCGTCCGTCGCCAGGACATGGAGCCAACCAGCCGCTGCGCCGCAAACGCCACAAGGAACACGAGCGTCGTCCCGCCGGCGAGCGAGAGGAAGATCGGTTTCCACAGCTCCCAATCGAGGGTTGTGTTCATAGCTTCTTCTTTCGGTCGGCGATCAGTTTCTCCAGTTGCTTCAGTTCGTCCTTGCTGACCTCGCGCGTGGTCAGGAGATGGCTGACGGCGTCGAACAGGCTGCCTTCAAAGAGCCGGTCCACGAGATGGTTCGCCATGCTGCGCGAGACGTCTCCTTCCTCCAACTGCGGCGCGTAGATGAAGGAGCGGTCCTCGGTGCGGTGCGAGACCAAGCCGCGCGCCTCCATCTTTCGAAGCATGGTGGCAATTGTGGTGTAGGCGAGGCTGGCGTCGGAATCATCAAGCGCGTCGAGGACTTTGGCGACCGAGGCTCCGCGCCGTTCCCAAAGCACTTTCATGATGCGAAGCTGGAGATCGCCGAGACGATGGGTTTTGTTTTTTGCCATAGGGGATTTGATTTAACTACCGTGGTAATACTACCGAGGTAGTAAACGAGTCAAGTGGGGAGATTGAATCGGGTGCGGTTCATTTTGGTGGTCGGTTAACCGTGGTGCAAATGGAACGGCGCACTGCCGGATATCCCAACGGGATTTCATCGCTCCGCCCGGCGTTGCGAGGGACGAGCTACGCCGGGTCAGTGTCCTCTATATCCCCTCAACCCCAACGGGGTTGAATCACGTCCGCGAAGCTTGATGCAACCCCGTTGGGGTTGAGATTTTCTCTGCCACGTTCTCCCTGGGTAGCCTCGCCGACTCGACAACCGCTGGGCTGAATGACGGAATCCCGTTGGGATTCGGGACGACGAGCGGCGACTCCTATGCGATGACACGTCTCCACGTTGAATGAGCGCCCCGGATCAAACAACCCGCCCGCCATTTCCTATCGCACCGCTGCGGCTGGTCCTCTGGACACAGCTGCGTTCCATTGTCCCGTGAGGTGTCTGAAGTTGCTCTGTCGAATCTTCACACGCGGCGGCTTCTGCTGCCGCGTGCTGAACCATGACAAACTTCTCTTATATCGCCTTGGATGCGCGCGGCCGTGAGACTCGCGGCGCGCTGTCGGTGGAATCTCAGTTGGAGGCCGTCCGCCGCTTGAAAGAGATGGGCTTCTTTCCCACGAGCGTGACCGTCAGCCGCGCCGTGAATCATACGCGCGGCGTCACGAATGGTCGTGGCGGATCGCGGAGCGGATTGTTCCGCACGTCGTTCAAGATTCCAGGCATGAGCGGCCGCGTGAAATCGCGCGCGGTGCTCACGTTTACGCGGCAGATGGCGACGTTGCTGGAGGCGGGCATGCCGCTGACGCGCGGGCTGAAGCTGATTCAGGAGCAGGACTGCGATCCCGCATTGCAACGCGTCATCGAAGAGATTCTCTTGTCGATTGAAAGCGGCTCGTCCCTCAGCGAAGCATTGGCGATGCACCCGAAGGCGTTCAACCGTCTCTTCGTGCGGATGGTGAAGGCGGGCGAATTGAGCGGCGCGCTGGATGTCGTGCTGGCGCGGCTCGCAACGTTCATGGAAAAGGCGGACCGGTTGAAGAGCCGCGTGACTGCCGCGATGGTTTATCCCGCCGCCGTCCTATGCGTGGCGGCGGGCGTCATCGTGCTGCTCATGGTGGTGCTGGTGCCGAAGTTCGAGGAGATCTTCAACGGATTGCTCAATGGCCGGCCGATGCCGCCATTTACACTCATGGTCATCAACCTCAGCCGGGCCATGCAGCAGCATTTCGTTTTGCTGCTGGGTGGCGGTGCGCTGGTCGTGTTCGGGCTGCGCGCGTTCCTGGGCACGCCGCCGGGCCGGGCGATGTTCGACCGGTTGAAGCTACGGCTGCCGGCGGTGGGAACGGTCATCCGCAAGGCCATCGTGGCGCGGGTGACCCGGACGTTGGGCACCCTGCTCAGCAGTGGCGTGCCGATCTTGCAGGCGTTGACCATCGTGAAGGAAACGGCGGGCAACACGCTGGTCAGCCGGGCGCTGGCGGACGTGCATACGAGCGTGAAGGAGGGCGAGACGATCACGACGCCACTGAAGGCGTCGGGCGTGTTTCCCGCCGTTGTGATCGGGATGGTCGATGTCGGCGAGCAGACGGGCGCGTTGCCGGAGATGCTGCTGAAGATTGCGGACAACTACGACGAGGAGGTGGACACCGCGACGTCCGCCATGACGTCGCTGCTGGAGCCGGTGATGATCGTATTCCTCGCGCTGATCGTCGGCACCATCGTCATCGCGCTGTTCCTGCCGATCATCGACGCCGGGATACACGCCGACGACCCGAAGCCGGAGGTGGGGGAGTGAGTGACCTCGCGGAGCGAGGAAATGAGGGTAGCCGTGGGCTTCCCGCCCATGGATCGTAGCGGGCACGGGTTCCCGTCGCGGAGCGACGGCTGAGGGCAAGGGGGTGAGTGAATTATTTCAAGCGTCGCTCCGCGACGCGCCTCCCTCCTCGCCTGCACCTTGGACTAAAGTCCGCAGCTACCTTCATTTCCTCGCTCCGCGAGGACGATCAGTCCGGCCGGCTTTTTGCATAAACGCAGATGCGCTTGTCTGCATCTGTCACATCGGGACCGTCAGTCCAGACACGCTCGTCCGCAGCCCGCTTACTCCCTCCCCGCTGCTGCGATGAAGGGCTTCAGTTCCTCCATCAGCTTGGCGAAGCCTTCGAGCGTGACCTGCTGCGCGCCGTCGCTCCAGGCTTCGGCGGGGTTGGGATGCACCTCGATGAGCAATGCGTCCGCGCCCATCGCGACGGAGCCTTTGCACATGGCGGCGACAAGATCCGCGCGGCCCGCGCCCTGGCTCGGATCGATGACCACCGGGCAGTGCGATTCCTTCTTGAGGATGGGAATCGCGCCGAGGTCGAGCAGGTTGCGGGTGTAAGTCTCGAAGGTTCGCACGCCGCGTTCGCAGAACATCAGGTTCGGGTTTTCATTCGCGAGGATGTATTCACCGGCGAGGAGCCATTCCTCGATCTTCATGGAGAGACCGCGCTTGAGCAGGACGGGCTTGCCGGTCTTCGCGGCGGCGATGAGGAGCTGGAAGTTCTGCGCGTTGCGCGTGCCGATCTGGAGGATGTCCGCGTACTCGGCGACCAATTCCGCGTGCTGTTCGGAGAGCAGTTCCGTGATGATGGGCAGGCCGGTTTCCTTTCGCGCCTTGGCCAGCAGCTTCAAGCCCTTCTCGCCGAGACCCTGGAATTCATAGGGCGACGTGCGGGGCTTGAACGCGCCGCCGCGCAGGATGGTGGCGCCGGCTTTCTTCACGGCGTGCGCAGTGGTCAGGAGCTGCTTTTCGCTCTCGACGGAGCAAGGGCCGGCCATGACCTGGAACTTCTTCCCGCCGATGACCACGCCGCGCGCGTTCACGGTGGAGTTCGACTTGAGCGCCTCGCGGCTGACGAGCTTGTGGCGTTTCTGCACGGGGATGACGCTTTCGACCTGCGGCCAGGAGGCGAGGACTTCGAGCGTGCGATGGGTGAGTTCGTCGCCGATGGCGCCGATGACGGTGTGGGCGACGCCGCGCATGACGTGCGGGCGGTAGCCGAGCCGTTTGATTTCCTTCACGACAGAGGCTTCGTCCTTCTTTGCTATGTTGGGCTTGAGCACGATGATCATAGGTTTTGGGAATAAAAAAGCCGCAGGTGGTAAACCTGCGGTCGGGCTTCAGTTAAATGGGTCTAAAGCAGCCTTCAACGCAGGTGGGCCGGGCGGTAACAAAACCCGCCAAACCACGAACCGCCAAATTGAAAGCTGAATGACTGCACGCCGCAGAAATTAGCAGGACTCGATTTCGGGTCAACGCGAATGTCGGCGTGTGCTGGTCGAGGGGCACATCTTGACACTGCCCCCGGCGCGCGGCCTTCAGGCCGCTTCGACGTCCGAACGACAAGGGGCAAACCATTGCCCTGCGGCCTCCAGACGATGAAGCGTCGCAAACGCCGCGCTCCGACCCGGTTGCAATCGGGGGGCAGCGTCAGGATGCGCCCCTGGTCGAGGGGGCAGGGGAACAAGGTTTGGAAGCTTGCTCCTTTTCGGTGGTGGGCTAAAACATCCCCTGCGATGCACACCATTGGCATAAACAGCTTTCACCGGCGCGGATTCGCGCGCTGGTCCTGGCTTCCGTTGTTGCTCGTGCTGGTGAGCGGCTGTTCCATCAAGAAGATGGCGATCAACCGGCTCGGTGACGCGCTGTCCGGCAGCGGGACAGGGTTCGCCTCGGACGATGATCCGGAGCTGGTGAAGGCGGCGGTTCCCTTCAGCTTGAAGCTGATTGAGAGCCTGCTCGCGGAAAGTCCGCAGCACAAAGGAATGCTGCTCGCCGCGTGCAGCGGGTTCACTCAGTACAGCTTCGCCTTCGTGAATCAGGACGCCGACGAACTGGAAGACACGGACATCGCGGCGGCCACGAAGCTGCGCTTGCGGGCGAAGCGGCTCTATCTGCGGGCGCGCGGCTACGGCCTGCGCGGGCTGGAAGTGAAGCATCCCGGTTTTGAACAGGCGTTGCGCAAGAATCCAAAGACGGCGGTGAAGTCCGCCACGGTGTCCGATGTGCCGCTGCTCTACTGGACGGCGGCGGCGTGGGGCTCGGCCATTTCCGTCTCGAAGGACGACCCGTCGCTGGTGTCCGACCAGCTCATCGTCGAGTCGCTCATCGACCGCGCGCTGGAGCTGGATGAAGATTTCGATCACGGTGCGATTCATGGCGTGCTCATCTCGTATGAAATGGCGCGGCAAGGCGTGACGGGCGATCCGGCGTTGCGGTCCAAGAAGCATTTTGATCGCGCGCTGGAACTTTCCGGCGGCAAGCTGGCGTCGCCGTTCGTCAGCTACGCGGAATCGGTCAGCGTGCAGAACCAGAACCGCGCGGAATTTCAGGCGCTGCTGGAAAAGGCGCTGGCCATCAATCCAGATGCCGCGCCGGAATCGCGGTTGCAGAATCTTGTCGCCCAGCGTCGCGCCCGCTGGCTGCTCGGCCGGGTGGATGACTTGATAATCGGTGGCACGACAACAGACGGGAAATAGTGCTTATGAATTGTTTCGGGAACTTCAAAACCCTCCTCGTCCTTTCGCTGGGCATCTGGTCGGTCTTCGCCAACACTGCGCCTGCTGCGCCGGTGAACGCCACGCTCGGCACGCTCGCGCCGGAAGGCACGTCCTATCACCGGATGCTGCTCGAACTGCGCGAGAAATGGCGGAAGGCTCCAGGCGGCGGCGTGAACCTGCGCATCTATGCCGGCGGCAAGATGGGCGGCGAGGCGAAGATGGTCAGCCAGATGCGCCTGGGTGCGCTGGATGCCGCGCTGCTGACCGTGACGGGCCTCGCCGAGATCGAGCCGGCCGTCGCGGGCTTGCAGAACATCCCGATGATGTTTCGCACGCTGGATGAAGTGGATTACGTCGGCGCGCACATGCGCCCGATGCTCGCCAAGCGCATGGAGAAGGCCGGGTTCGTCGTGCTGTTCTGGGGCGATACGGGCTGGGTCCGCTACTTCTCGAAGCAGCCGATGCTGACCCCGGAAGATTTGAAGAAGACCAAGATGTTCACCTGGGCCGGCAACCCCGCGTTCACGGAAATGCTGAAGTCCGGCGGCCTCCAGCCCGTGTCACTGGAGACGGCGGACATCGTGCCGATGCTCGACACCGGCCTGATCAACAGCGTCTCGCTGCCGCCCTTCGTCGCGCTGGCCATGCAGGTGAACAGCCGCGCGCCGCACATGCTGGAGATCAACTGGGCGCCGCTCATCGGCGGGTTCGTGATTCGCAAGGCGGTGTGGGATAAAATCCCGGCCGAAGCCAAGGAGACATTGCTCAAGGCGGCGGATGAAGCGGGCAAGGGCAACCAGGCCACCGGCCGCGCCGAGAGCGACAAGGCGGTGCAGGCGATGGTTGAGAAAGGTCTCGTCGTCCACAGGCTCACGCCGGAGATGGAGGCGGACTGGCGCAAGGCGTCTGAATGGTATTACCCCCGGATTCGCGGCAAGCTGATCCCGGAAGACATCTTCAGCGAAGTCGAACGGCTGCTCAAAGAGTTCCGTTCCAAGCCGGCGGCGGCTCCGCCCAAGCCATGAGCGATTCCGTTCCGGCGACCAGCGCAACGGCTGGCGCATCACGACCGTTGCCCGCCTGGCTCCGCGCCCTGCGTTCCTCCGAAAACGGGCTGATGGTCGCCATCCTCGCGGCGATTGTCCTGTTCCCTTTGATCGAAGTGGTGCTGCGCAAGACGACCAGCTTCGGCATCGCCGGCTCCAATGTTTTCGTCCAGCACTTCACCCTCCTCGTCGGCGTGCTCGGCGGAGCCATCGCCGCGCGCGAGGGACGCCTCCTTTCGCTCTCGTCGCTGCCGAATTTTTTCCAGGCAAAATGGAAGCTGCTCTCGGCGGTGTTCGCGAGCGCGGTCGGCACCGCCATCAGCGCGGTGCTGTGCGTGGCGGCGTGGAAATATGTTCAAAGCGAGCCTGCGCACAACGTCATCGCCTACGGCATTCCGCTGCGCGCGTTTCAATTGTTTCTCCCGTTCGGCTACGGCGTGGTCGCGCTGCGGCTCATCCTGACGGTGTCGCCCAAATGGCTGTGGCGCGCAGCGACGTTGCTGCTGGCCGGCGTGATTCTTCTCGCGGCCGCCAAGCTGCCCATCGATCCGGCCAGGCTCGTCTGGCCGGCGTTGATCGCTCTCGCGATCGCCACGGTGCTGGGTGCGCCGCTCTTCACCTCGCTCGCCGGCGTCGCCATGATTCTGTTCTGGGGAACGGGCCGCGAAGTTTCCCTGATCCCGCTCGAGCATTATTACCTCGTCACGGACGCCGTGCTGCCGAGCATCCCGCTCTTCACCCTCGCCGGGTATTTCCTCGCGGAAGGTGGTTCCTCCAAACGATTGGTCCGCGTCTTTCAGGCGCTGGTCGGTTCATTCCGGGGCGGGCCGGGCATCGTGACTGCGCTCGTCTGCGCGTTCTTCACGTCGTTCACCGGCGCAAGCGGCGTCACGATTCTGGCGCTGGGCGGACTGCTCATGCCCGTGCTGGTGCAGGCGCGCTATTCGGAGCGGAACGCCCTCGGTCTGGTCACGGGCGCGGGCTCGCTCGGCCTGCTCTTTCCGCCGTGCCTCCCGTTGATTCTCTATGCCGTCATCGCGCAGCGGGTCATTCAAAATCTCGAAATGCCGGCGGGCATGGCGACGCCGGATGTCTCCATCAACAAGCTGTTCCTCGGCGGCATCGGGCCTGGGATTCTCCTCGTCGTGCTGACCGCGTGGTGGGCGATTCGTTGCGGACCGAAGGACAAGGCCTCGCTTCCTCCCTTCAATGGACGCCAGGCCGCATCGGCGGTCTGGGAGGCGAAGTGGGAGCTTATTCTCCCGCTCGTCACGCTCGGCGTGATGCTCGCGGGCATTGCGACTCCGGTGGAGGCCGCCGCCGTCGCCGCGCTCTACGCCTTCATCACGCAGGTGTTCGTGCATCGCGACCTGCGGCTGTTCAAGGACGTGCCTCGCGTGATGACCGAGTGCGGCATGATCATTGGTGGCGTGCTGCTGATTCTTGGCGTGGCGATGGGCCTGACGAAGTTCCTCATCCTCGCGGACGTGCCGACGATGGGCGTGGAATGGGTGAAGGGCGCGGTGCATTCGCCCTGGATGTTTCTCCTGCTGCTGAACCTGTTCCTGCTCGTGGTGGGCTGCCTGATGGATGTCTATTCCGCCATCGTCGTGGTGGTGCCGCTGATTCTCCCGATGGGCATCGCCTTCGGCATCGACCCCATTCATCTCGGCATCATCTTCCTCGCGAACCTGGAGATTGGCTTCCTCACGCCGCCGGTCGGCATGAACCTGTTCCTGTCCTCCTACCGCTTCAACAAGCCGATGGGCGAAGTCATCCGCGCCACTCTCCCGATAACTCTCGTGCTGCTCATCGGCGTGATCCTGATCACCTACGTGCCCATTCTGACGACGTGGCTGCCGGGGATTGTGAAATAAGGAGAAGGCGGGCCGGGGTCACATTTTTCCGCCGTCCCGAATTCCAACGGGATTCCGTCATTTAGCCCAGCGGTTGCCGAGTCGGCGAAGCTGCGCCGGGCGGGTGTTTGTGCGCAGTGACAGGGATTGCAGCAGAGGATCGGCGAGCGGAGGCGTCTTGCGGCAATCCACTGGATTTCCGCGAGAGCGCGAATCACTTCTTCACGCTTGTCCGTTCCTTCACCCAGTCGAAGTCGGTCGGTGGCGACGCGGTGATGTTCCCGCCCGCACCACCCTGCACGGGCGGACGAACGGTATCGCCGACCTGCCAGCGATGCGTCTCGGTATGGCCGTCTGCAAAGGAGAAATTTCCGCCGCCATTGTGAAAGGACGCAGGACGATTGCCCCATTGATGGCCGCTGAGCGGGTTCATGAAGAAGCCGTCGTTGATGGTGTCGGGATGTTCGTCGAGGAAGACAAAGATCTTCGACGGATCAGGGATGGTGGAAGACGTGAAGAACTGGAGATAGTCCGGGTTGAACTTGTTCGTCAATTCGCCGGGATCGCCGACCATGCAGTTCATCGACACGCTGCGGATGCGTTCGCCGTTCGCCGCCTGCGAACGATCTGACGGACATTTGAACGGCGTTGCGGACTTTGCCACATAGTCGCCGAGGAGCGCGCCGGTGACGAGCTTGGTGTCGATGTTGTCATCGCTCGTGCCCCAGTCCTGCACGTTGTTCGCCCAGTTGTTTCTCTTGGTGATGGTCTCGGGCCGTCCGTGGTTGTTGACGAGTAGATCGCCATTGTCGTCGGCGTAGAGGGACCAGGCGATGGTGAGCTGCCGGAGGTTGTTCAGGCAGGTCGCAGTCTGCGCGCGGCCCTTGGCCTTGCCGAGCGTGGGCAGGAGCAGGCCGGCGAGAATGGCAATGATCGCGATGACGACGAGCAGTTCGATCAGGGTGAAGGCGCGAGGCATGCGCACCCGGCGAAGTTCTCTGTCGTTTCCTGTTCGTCTTTCGTCCATGAAGTCTTGGGGAGAGCTGGGGCTAACGCCGCACCACTTGGAAGAAACGGGCGGACCGGTCTGGCGTCACGGTGAAGGACTTGGCTCCGCCGTCGCCGTTGATGGTCTGGAGCGTGAGCCAGGTGGCGCTGTTGAGGTCATCCTTGTAAAGCACGTCGTAGTTGCGGCCGGCTTCAGAGGCGAAGCTCCAGCGGAACTGTGCACCGACTCGTTCCGGGCCCAGCAGCCGCAGTTCAGACCCGCCTACCGTGAACTCGGAAAATGCGAGGCAGGCGTGGGAGAACACGGCGTTCCATGCAACATCCGAGGGCGATTCGATGACCACCTTTTCGAGCTCGCCAGCGGGCAGATAGTAAATCACGTAAACTTCGTTCAAGCCGGCGCTCAACTGAAAGGGCGGAGTGTGCTGGGAGGCGTCGGCGGTCAGGAAAGCAAAGCCACCGTTCGGATAAGTTCCAGTTTCCGGACTCAGGCCGATGCCGATCTGCGTGGCTCCGGCCGGCCCGGTGAAAGCAATGACCGGTTGCGGCGAAACTCCGGCGGCCCGGAAGGACGGCGAGGTGATCTGCGCCGGCTGGTAGTCGGCCACCGACAAGCCGGCGGATGACACGCGAAAGGTTTGCGAGTCGAACGGGATTCCAATCACCGTCTGCTCCAGTGTCCACTCGCCGTAGATTGCCGCTGTGGCGGTGGGGAAGTTCGGAAAGAGAAAGCCCTGTGACGCGCTGAACGACTCGGTGCTCACCGACAACGAGAACGTTCCGTCCGGTGAGGTCACGACGAAGCCATCCACTAGTTCATCGAAGTCGTTGAAGTCGGCGTCGAGATGGACGCTGACGCCGTAGCTGACAACCGAGTTGCTGTAATTGTAACTGGAGATGTCCACGTTGAAGTCCAACGCGGAGGCGAGGCGTTCGCCGATGGACAGCAGGGCGAAGGTGAGGAAAATGGCGGTTCGTGATTTCATGGTGCTGGGTCTGTTGCCGCTTCCATGCGGAGTTGCCCGTTTTCATACCAGAGAAAAATCACCGGAGCAATCCGCGATTCGGACACAGCGGCCTGCTACTCCATTTGCACCACCGCCTTGATCACGCCGGTCTCCGGTTTGATCCAGGATGGGAAGACATCAACGACTTCGCTGAACGTGGCGTGATGCGTAATCCACGGACGCGTGTCGATGCGGCCGTCCTCGATCAGCTTGATGATGCGCGTGAAGTCCGGCGGCAGCGCGTTGCGGCTGGCGAGCAGCGTCAGCTCGCGTCGGTGCATGACGGGCGCGTGCGGGAAGGTGACTTCCTGCTGTGTGATGCCGACGTACACCAGCCGTCCGGTAAACCCGCAATAGCCCAGCGCATGGCCCATCGACTTGTTGCTGCCCGTGGCGTCGATGACGACTTGTGCGAGCGCACCATCAGTCAACGCCTTCAGCTCTTCGAGTTCCGCACCGTTGCCTGTGGAAAGGATGGTGTGCTGCACGCCCATCTTCTCGCGGCAGAACGCCAACCGCTGTGCATTCAAATCCAGCACGATGGTCTTCGCGCCGGAGAGCTTGGCGAACTCGATCACGGACAGGCCGATTGGTCCTGCGCCGATGACAAGCACGTTCTCGCCGGGCTGTGGATTGCCGCGGTTCACGGCGTGGCAACCGATGGCGAGCGTCTCCACGAGCGCACATTGTTCGAGAGAAAGTTTGTTGGCGGGATGCAGCTTGCGCGCGGGCAGCGTCATGCGTTCGGTCATGCCGCCGTCCATCATCACGCCGAGGACTTTTAGATTCTCGCAGCAATTGGTGCTGCCACGGCGGCAGGGCAGGCATTGGCCGCAGTTCATGTAGGGCTCGACGGAGCAGCGGTCGCCGGGCTGGACGTTCGTGACGCCGGCGCCGACCGCGAGCACCTCGACGCCGAGCTCGTGGCCGGGAATGCGCGGGTAGGAGAAGAACGGCATCTTGCCGAGGTAACCGGAGATGTCGGTGCCGCAGATCCCGATGCGGCGCACGCGCACGAGCGCTTCTCCCGCAGCGGGCGCGGCGGGTTCGGGGATTTCGATGGAGCGGAAGCTCTGCGGCTTTTCGAGTTGAATGGCTTTCATCAGTTCAGAGGCGCGATTGTGCGGAAGTGGAATTTTGAGG
>Ga0163153_10003752_pt1 | contig 19911 bp, 19 predicted proteins | sample OliLakLV19MP6IB1_FD_148629 | JGI IMG/M metagenome (GOLD analysis project Ga0163153, IMG submission 148629) | Freshwater microbial mat bacterial communities from Lake Vanda, McMurdo Dry Valleys, Antarctica - Oligotrophic Lake LV.19.MP6.IB-1 | ecosystem: Environmental > Aquatic > Freshwater >...
GTTTCTTATCTATCTCTTCTTCTAAAAGCTCCTGAACTGTCTTCTGTAAGGACTTCTTTAAGATCATTCCCAGTAAATCTTCCTGTGCTTCTGTACCTTTTGAAAATAACTCTGATAATTCATTGCTTATCTTTTCTGACGGAAGTATTTTATTTCTCATGGCGTTGTTTCCTTTCTTTTGTTTAATTTATTTTGAACGGTTTATTATTCAAAATTAAGAAAAGCAGCGCCATTTTTCTTGTTACTTTTTACAGGTAATTTAAGACTTCACTAAATAAAAAATGATGTTCCTTATTATTACTATAAAGATCATTTGGGTTCAGTGAGAGCAGTTGTAAATTCTCCAAATAGTTTGATTTCTGCACAAGACTATGATGCCTGGGGATATCTGCTTGATGGAAGAAGTTATCAGAGTGATGAGAGTAAATTTAAATTTACAGGAAAGGAAAGAGATAAGGAGAATAATTATGATTATTTTGGGGCGAGGTATTATGATGCGAGGATAGCTAATTGGACGAGTATTGATCCGCTGATGGAGAAGCATTATGATTTTAGTCCTTATAATTATGTGTTGAGGAATCCTTTGATATTAGTTGATCCAGACGGGAGGCAAACTTTAGTATGGGAAGTCATAAAAAATACTGCTGTTCAAACTGTCAAAATAGCAGCCCCTTTGGCAGGAGTTTCATTGAATCCGGTTGGTATAATCTTAGGTTCATTAGTAAATCCAAGTCAATTAGGGGATGTTGCAAAGTATATTGAGTTTATTGAAGAACAGAGATTGTCTAATGAAGAACTATATCCTCGATATACAACTGAAGAAATTATTGTTAATGTTTACACAATTGACAACTCAAAAGGGAAACACGCATTTAAAATAAGAACTCAAGAAAACTTGAGAAATCAGCAAGGGAGTTGGTACAAGGAAAACTGCAAAGAGAACCGAGTTGGAAGGAAAAATTGGCAGATAACTCTTAATAAAGAAATTTTAAAGATATCCAAAGAAAAAGCGAATCCTTTAAAAGAAGCTGCCAAAAAAATGAAGAAACTGATTGAAGAACAAGATAGACTCAGTGATAAATAGTTTTTTAATTTTAAATTAATAAAAATGGATAGAATACTTTCTAAAATCCGACAATTTATAAAAGAAAAAAAATTTGAGGAAGCATTTAAATTAATTGAGAATGCAGAGGCGAAAAATATTTTAAGTCCTGAATTATCAATTCTAAAAGCAAGAATTTTACAGTTAAGTGATTTTGGAGATTATGAGTTAGATGATATCGAAAAGTTGTATAAAAGGGCACTATTAATAGATGAAAATTCTATTTATGCTTTAATTGAAATTGGATATTTTTATTATGCAATTATGGATAATAGTAAATTGGCTGAAAAATATTTTAAAAAAGCATTAGGCAAATGCAAGACGCAAATGACTGAAATAGTTATTGGATTAGCAAAATGTAAAGAGGAGTATTCAGTTGATAGTGCCTTGAAATTTTTAGAAAAAGTTCGTTCTCAGACCTTAGAGTTTTCTAAATTAGATGATTTGAGAAAGGATTTTGAATACTAAGGAGAGCGAGGAAAGAGAGATTTATAATTTCGTTTACCGTCTCCGCTGTGTCTCACCGCAAATGTTTATAATCAATTTAATTAACGAACTCATTAACTGCGGAGACACAACGGGAACGGAAAAAACATATTTCCTCCGTGTCTCCGAACAATGAAAATTGTTTTAAACCCACCCACCAACTCCTCTATTGCACATTTACAAATTTACAATTGAATCCGCGGGAGAGTAATAAAAATGTGGAATATAATTTCCGGATTTGATACTTTGGTAACAGAATATAAATATAACTATTCTTAACCCCTACTGTGAGACATGCGCGTTGGTGACCAAAAAATTGCAATGAATATATTATCAATTTTTAACAGACTTCTGCAATTTTTTGGAACACCAACGCGGGCGAGATTTCTAAGAAAATAAAATTTCATTTTCTAAATCACATTGTTTTGGACGGATGTTGTTCTAATTCATTGTGATTTGTCCTCAACCCCATAAATTTAGTCCAAAAATTTTTATATATGTCAATAATTACTTGACTTAATACAGAGTTTTATCTAATTTCATTCAAAAATAATTATGGATACCACTAAACTTCAAAGGAGATTGTTATGAATGATTTTGAGAGTCTTGATTTTTTTGGAGATGAGGAAGCAAATAACGGACAGAAAAAAAACAAGAAAAGTGAAGAGCTGGAAAAGATTTTAAAGCTCGAAGAAGAAGCAAAAAAGAGTTTTGATTCGGAAAATTTAGAAGAAATTATCAATTTTTATTTTGATAATAACGAATTTGAAAAAGCTTTAAACTATGTAAATGTATTTCTTGATATTTATCCTTACTCCACTGAAGCATGGCATAAAAAAGCGCTTATCCTTGATAGCCTTGGTAAATTTGATGAAGCTATTGAGTACTTCGAAAAAGCAATACTGCTTGACCCTACAGACGTAGAAATTTATATAAACAAAGGTATTACATTAGATAATTCTGAAAAATTTGATCTGGCTCTGGATTGCTTTATAAAAGCAATTGAAATGGAGCCGGAGAATATTGATGCTGTTTTCAATATGGGGCTTACCTATGAAAAAATGGAAAAATTCATTGAAGCCGCGGATTGTTTTGAAAAAGTTCTTAAAGTAGACAAGGAGCATAAAGATTCTTACTATGAACTTGGTTACTGCTTCGATTTTTTGGATATGCTTCAGGAATCAGTAAATTCCTACGACGAGCATCTGAAGTATTCACCGATGAATTATACTGCATGGTATAACAGAGGTATTGTTCTGAACAGATTGGGTAAATATCTGAAAGCCATCGAAAGCTATGAAACTTGTCTCGCGTTGAGAAGCAATTTTGCATCTGCATGGTATAATTGCGGCAATGCTTATGCGTCAATCGGCAGACTTTACAAAGCGATTGAATGTTATCAGAAAGCTCTTGAGCTGAAGAAGACCGATTCTTATTCGCTGCATAATATGGGCAACGCATTTGAAGAGCTTGGAGAATATGAAACTGCAACGATTCATTTCACGGAAGCCATAAAAATCGATCCGCAAAACTACGAATCATATTACGGAAGAGGTAATTGTTTCTTTAATCTTAACCTCTATGAAAAAGCTCTTGAAGATTTTAATTCCGCACTGATATTGTGTAAGGATTATTCAGAGATCTGGTATCTCAAAGCTGATTCTGAGCATGCATTAGGCAGAGTTGAAGATTCGATTAAGAGCTATGAAATGGTTGTAAAGCTTGAGGCTTCTAATTATGATGCGTGGTATGACTATGGATGTGCTTTGTTTGATGCTAAAGTATTTGATCTTTCACTTAAGGCATTTGATAAAGTGATCCATCTTAATCCTAAGTGGGCTGAACCTTATTATGAAAAATCAAAAATTCTTTTAATGAATCAGGAATTGGATGCCGCGATCGAAACGCTTGAAAAAGCTTTTGAGTGCAACCCTGACGACAGGTTTGAATATGACTTTGAAAAGGACTGGAAAAAAATTCTGAACTTCCTTCTTAAAAGATAAATAGTTTTAGTAAGATATTATCCGGAAAGTTTCTCTGCGAGCTTAATTGCTTCAATGGTGCTTTCCGGATTTGCTTTTCCTAAGCCGGAAATATCAAATGCAGTCCCATGATCCGGTGAAGTTCTGATTATGTTCAATCCTCCGGTATAATTCACTCCCTTTTCAAAAGAGATCATCTTAAAAGGAATAAGTCCCTGATCATGATACATTGAAACTGTGATATCAAATTTTTTGTAAGTCCTATTTGCAAAGAATGCATCAGCAGGAAATGGACCCCGCAGATTAAATCCTAATGAATTCATTTCTTCAATAACCGGTCCTATAATGTCAACCTCTTCTTTTCCGAGCAATCCACCGTCACCTGCATGAGGGTTTAAAGATAGAATTGCGATCTTTGGATTCCGGATCTTAAAGTCCTTTACAAAAACATTATTAACTGAAACAATTTTTTGAAATAAATTTGAAGGCGTAATTTTTTTACTCACTTCGGATAAAGGGATATGACCTGTTGCAGTTGCTACAGAAAATTTCTTTGAATAAAGTATCATCACAGTATTGTGAGATAATGTGATCTCTGTCAGCATTTCCGTATGTCCGGGAAAATTATAACCTGCTTTATTCAATGATTCTTTTGAAATGGGAAGCGTGATCATTCCGTGAAATTCTTTTTTCAGGCACATCTCAGACGCCAGCTTAATAGCATGTCCGCTGATCTTACCCGCAGATCTATTTGTTTGTCCGGGAGTGATCTTAAAATTTTTGGGAAGGGGAATTTCTATTATTCTGTTTTCAGGGAGCTTCTCCAGATCCAGCAGCAAGGAGTAATGATCAAAAATTTTCTTTGATCCGATCACAAACAGTTCAGAACCCGGACTTAATTTTTTCCCCTGAAATATTTTTAATATGATCTCAGGTCCAATTCCGCACGGATCGCCGATAGTTAATAATAATCTCTTTTTTATCTTCATGACCGGTCTGCTAATCCTTTACTTCAGTCACAACAGCATCAGCCCAGAGTCCTTCGAGATTATAGAACTTCCGTGTATCTTCAAGGAAAACGTGAACAACTACATTCACAAAATCAAGCAGTACCCAGCTAAGGCTGGAATACCCTTCATTATGCCATGCCCGCTCATCAAGTTTCTTTGTTTCCTCTCTGATAAAATCCGTGATCGCCTTTACCTGAGTATCCGAAATTACGGAACAGACGACAAAGAAGTCCGTTACAGTTGTCAGGTTTCTTAAATCCATCACGACTATATTTGAGCCCTTCTTCTGAAGAATTATGTCCGCAATTTTGAAAGCAAGTTCTTTTGAATCCATAGTTTATTTTTTCTTTTCGATATATGGTTTTAACGAATTAAAATCCTTTCCGATAACAACCGTCACGTCAAGATAAAGACTGTTGTTAAGCTGTTCAATAATGCTTTTCTCATTTACTCCAAGTATCCTTGCAACTTTTTTTACCTTATTCTTATCACCGGATCTGTCGATTATAAGTGTTCTTTCAATATCCTTCGATTTGTAATTTCCCATTTCCACGACATCAACTTCATTCTTTCTCAGATACTCTGTAAACTTTGATGCGACGCCGTTTTCCGGTGTTCCGTTTTGCACATCGACCTGTATCGAAAGGTTGGGCTGATTGGTCAGGGATTTTGCAGTGTCAGTAATTTCTTTAACGCCTTTATCAGATTTGATTGAATTGTTGATCAGAGAAAATGCCAGATAACAAACAAGCACCAGAAATAAAATTATTGCCCCGTTTAAAATGTAATTGAGTAAATTTTTTTTCAAATTAAACTGATAAATAAAAAACCGAAAGCAAATTTTACTTTCGGCTTTTTGAAAAAATTATTTTAAATTTAAAGTTTATCTCCAATAATTATAACCGTTATATCCCGAATTGAAAGGATTATAGTTGTTGTTGAAATAATCACTTTCATCAACTTCCCTGTATTCAAAATTTATAAATGCATTGTCTGAAATTTTATAATTCAAAGATGCTCTCGATAAACTAATTCCGGATAAATTTTTCTGTAAAGATGTTGAATATGCAGATCCTAAATTTGAATTAGCGAACGGAGAATACTGAAATTTTACGTCTGCGCTGACATCAAGCTTATTCGAAATCCTGTAATTCATTGAATTGATGTAAGATGTAAGCGATACATTTCCGTAAGCTGTTGTCATCATTGAAACATTAAAAGAATGTCTCATCGAAAAATTGTTTGGATTTATGAAGCCGAGTAATAAGTTATTAGAACTTTTATAAGAGGGCTTTTTATCATCGTATTTTTTGAATTGTGCGAAAGATAATTGGGAGGTTAACACAAAGACTGCGAGTATTGCAAATATTTTTTTCATCTTATAATTTAGATTATTCAAAATTCCCTTTTTAGAGCAGAAATGTCAATGATAAATACGTTATATATCATTGTTAATGCATTATCCTCAACCGCATCAATCTTCTGATAGTTTCTTGACCATCTCATAGACTGCAATGCCGTAAGCCACTGAGACATTAAGCGACTGCTTCATTCCAAGCATCGGGATCTCAAATGACATATCTGCCAGATCTATCAGCTCCTTTGATACCCCCGAAATTTCATTTCCAAGAATAAGACATAAAGGAAAGTCGGCTTTACTTACATTCCAAATTAAATTTTTCTTGTCAGTAATTTCCAGAACTGCGATCTTTATGTTTTCAGCTTTGAGCATTTTTACAACTTCCACCGGATCTTTGTGGTATTCCCAGGGAACACTCTCCGTTGAACCAAGCGCAACTTTTTCGATCTCCTTTCTCGGAGGATAAGGTGTATAGCCAGTTAAGTAAAGTTTTTCTATGAATGCACCATCGGATGTTCTGAAAATAGCTCCTACATTAAAAATACTTCGTATGTTGTCGCAGAGAGCATATATTGGATGCCTTTTGTAATTTCCAATATCACCGATCTGTTTTCTTTCGGACTGAATTTCGGAATGTGAAAGTTTTCGCATTTAAAATTTGTGAATGGATAAATAACTTATGAAGATTTTAAAGTTAATCCTTATAAACAATTCATATAACATGACAGAAACAAATGAAACTATGCACAGCATTCAGAATTTTTTCTCCGATGAAGGTATCCTTTCAGCTAATTTTGAAAATTATGAATTCAGGGACGCACAACTGCAAATGGCACAATCAATTTTTAATACTCTTGAAAACAAAAACCATGTTTTTATTGAAGCGCCGACAGGAATTGGAAAAAGTTTTGCTTACCTTGTACCCGCGATTTATTATGCAAAGAACAACGACAAAAAAGTCATTGTCTCGACTTACACAATCAACCTTCAGGAACAGCTTATCAATAAGGATATTCCCTTCCTGCAAAAAATACTCCCCATTCAGTTCAAAGCAGGCTTACTCAAAGGCAGAAGTAATTACCTCTGCCCCAAACGGCTCAGGAGCGCGATGGAGGCTTCCAATACTTTGTTTGAGACGGACGAGCAGATCGAGCTGGAAAGAATATATGAATGGTCAAAATCCACTCAGGACGGAACACGTTCGGATATCAATTTTAAGATCAATGAAAATGTCTGGCATTCCGTGTGCTCTGAAAGAGGTATCTGTACAGTGAAAACCTGCGGCGGCGAAGATACAGACTGTTTTTATCATAAGGCAAAAAAAGAGCTTGCCGATTCGGATGTCATTATTGTAAACCATCATCTGTTCTTTACTTTGTTTGACGGGATATCAGAAGACAAAGACGGTTATCTTTACATCAATGATTTCCTGATCTTCGATGAGGCGCATACCGTTGAGCAGGTCGCGACAGAACACATAGCACCTAAAGTCTCAAGAGAAATGCTGAAATATCATCTGCTTCGTTTGTACAATCAAAAATCGAAGAAAGGTTTTCTGCTTCAGCTTCCTTCACTTCACATTCAGGCGACCGTTATTAACCTGCTTGATCTCAATACTTATTTTTTTTATCACCTCAGAAGAAATTTGTTTTCAATGGAAGCCGGCAAAATGGAAAGTCTTACTTCAAGGGTTTATGATAAAGAGATCGTTGAAAATATTTTAAAGCCTGAGATCGATAATCTGCTAAATAACCTGCGGTCATTACGTCCTGCTTGTAAAAATGAATCTCAGGAAAATGAGCTGAATGAGTTCATAAATAAATTTACGGAATTCAATTATGTTGTTGATGAATTTTTAAACCAGAAGAATAATGATAAGGAGAGTGAATATGTTTACTGGGTCGAGCTTTCATCACAAAAGCCGGAATCTAACGTCAGCATTTGTTCTTCACCTGTTGACATCTCAGATTACTTCAGAAAGAATATTTTTCATCCCGGCAATTCCGCCATACTTACAAGCGCTACATTAACCGTCAACAACAGCTTTATTTATTTTAAAAAACGTCTTGGTGGTGAAAATGTCGATGAATTAAAATTAGAATCTCCATTTGACTTTTCACAGCAGGTAAAAATTTATATTCCAAGAAATATTACCTCACCCGCAAAAGAGCATAATGATATTTATATCGAACAGCTTAAAGACTGGATAAGTCATTTTATAATGCTTACAAAAGGTAAGGCGCTTGTGCTGTTCACAAATTCTTACCTGCTCAAAAATATCGGAAATAATCTGAAGGATTTTCTGGCTGACAATAATATTGAACTGCTTTTGCAAGGAGTCGGTGTTTCAAGAAATTCACTTCTGAAAAATTTCAGGAGCGACGTGAACTCGGTTCTGTTCGGTCTTGACAGCTTCTGGATGGGCGTCGATGTTCCGGGTGAAGCATTGAGTAATCTTATCATAACACGCCTGCCTTTTCTTGTTCCGTCTCATCCGGTTGTTCAGGCTAAAATGGAATTCATAGAACGAAACGGAGGCAACAGCTTTTTTGAATATTCGCTCCCTGAAGCAATTTTAAAATTCCGGCAGGGAATTGGCAGACTGATAAGACACAGAACAGATAAGGGAATTATTGCCATTCTCGACAACAGGATCATTACAAAATCTTACGGTAAATATTTTTTGAATTCAATCGATGAATGCGAGATAGAGGTTATGGATTAGCAATGGATCAAAATCTCAAAGTCCTGTCCGGCAACAAAAAATCAAAAATATTATTACTTCTTCTGTTACCTGTTTTGTTGCTATCAATATCGGTTTTCTTCAAAACATCCAAAGGCGAATTTTACATTGGTCGTTATTACGATCCTTCCTACGCTTATCTGATCAATTCTCTTAACATTGTTAACGGGCAGAGCATAGGGCACTTTGACCATCCGGGAACACCCGTCCAGCTTATAGGTGCAGCTACATTGTATTTTCAAAGCTCCGGAACAGAGCAAAGGGAATTCATCAAATCAGTTTTCACTGATCCGGAAAGATTTTTGTTAATCATTAATATTTGCTTTATATTAATGGTCTGCGTTTCACTTTTTATTACGGGCTTAATGGTTTTTAATAAGACCGGTAATATCATTGCAGCGCTTCTGATTCAGCTTACGCCTTTTACCTCAACGACGATCTTATATAATCTGACCAATGTCTCTCCTGAACCGCTGATCATTTTTTCAATGTTGATTTTTCTTGCGATAACATGCAGCATGATCTATGAAAAAGATTTGACCGGCAAAAAATTATTTAAATATGTTTATCTGTTCGGATCAATATCAGGATTTCTCTTGTCTGTTAAGATCTCTGCTTTTCCGGTGATGCTCATACCTCTGATATTGATCCGAGGTTTCCGGATGAAAAGTATTTATATCCTGATTACCTTGCTGATCTTTTTCATTATCATTTCGATCACTATGTCTTATGATAATGTGATGGCTTTATTTACTTTTTTAAAAAGGATTACATTGAGAAGCGGGGCGTATGGTTTTGGATCTCAGGAGATGCTTGCGGATTCATTCTTAAGTAATTTGAAAAAAATAATTTACTATGAGCCTTTCTTTATAATCTCATATCTCACATCCGCGTGCATTATGATTTACACTTTGATCAGTAAAAAATTCAAAACGGTAAATAGTAATATGTTTAAGCTTTTGCTGGGAATCGTTGTCATGATGACACTGCAGTTAATAATTGTATCAAAGCATTTCCAGATATACTATATGCTTCCTGCGTTAATGCTTTCCGTCCCGGCATTAATTGTCGGCATCGGCATTATGTCATCATTAAGCGAAAAAACTTTTTTTAAAAAAGCTGCGGTGATAATTTTTATGATTTTATTTTTCTTGCCGTTGAAAACTTTATATTCTGAAATATCCTCTTATAGAAACCGTAAAGCTGAAGCCCATAAAATCATTAACTATGTGGAGCAAAATTTTTCCGATAGTGTTATGGTCTTTTCAAATACTTCTTCCGGAAAAATACCTGCGCTGTTCATGGGAATACAGCATTCCGGAAAATCAAAAGAAAAATATGTTTCAATAATGAATGAGCTCTATCCCGGTAAACTAAGTTTTGACATCTGGTTAAAGAACATTGATCCGAAAAGCCGGATGACAGATGACTTTACAAGTTATAATAACTTCATCATTCAGTGCAGCAGTAACGAGGTTCTTTCAGATTTCATAAATTTGCTGAAACAGAATTTTGGAAAGAAGAATCTTAGCTTTACAAAATTATTTTCAAACAACAGGGACGAAGGGGTATATCGGATCAGCTGTGATTAACAGAACCGACAAATACATTTAATATAAAATTCTCATTAGCTATTTTAATTTTAAATTAGAATCATAAGCACCTAAAAATATGGAAAACCAGAAAGAAAATCCCGCTGCAGCTCCTCCTAATCAGAACGGAACTTCACACAAACAAAAAGAATATTCCAAAAATTTATTTGAAGACGCACGTTCATGTGCAGTAAAGATCCTTTGCCGCTGTGAAAGGACAGACTCATATCTTGAAAAATTGATCGACGCTGAACTTAGAAATGATACCCTGAACGATTTTGACAAAGCCCTTCTGAATGAGATCTCACACGGCGTCATACGCTGGATGCGAAGACTCGATTGGTTTCTAAACGGTTTTTACAGGGGCAATTATGAAAAGTGTCTTCCGGAAGTTCGCAATGCAATGAGAGTTGCACTTTATCAGATTCTGTTTCTGAATAAGATACCCTATTCGGCTGCAGTAAATGAAGCGGTGGAATTTATAAAAAGGATACATGGTGAAAAACATGCGGGTGTCGTGAATGGATTGCTCAGGATGATAATAAGAACTCTGGATAATCTTGTCTGGCCCACGCGTGAAATTGATGAAGTTAATTATCTGGGTATCGTACAGTCACATCCAAACTGGATGGTTAGAAGATGGATCAACAGATTTGGCTTTGATGATACTGTAAAGTTGTGTGAAGAAAATAATCACAGACCCTCATTGTCTGTTAGAATAAATTCGCTTAAAATATCTTCAGAGGAATTTGAAAACTTTCTCAAGGAAAAAAATCTCTATTACAGGAAAGGGGATTATCTCGGTAACTTTTTTTCTACAAAGACAATGTCCAAGCTGTATACGGACAATTTTTTCAGAGAAGGAAATTTTTCTGTACAGGATGAAAGTGCAGGATTGGTATCGTATCTTGTTGATCCGAAAAAAGAAGACTTGATAATGGATGTATGCGCTGCACCCGGAGGTAAGTCCTCTCACATGTCAGAGCTTATGAATAATGAAGGAACAATAATCGCAGTTGAAAAATATTTATCAAGGATGGAAATAATGGCAAAGAATCTTGAGCGGCTTGGAGTAAAGAATGTTAAGATGTATCATGACGATATAAATGAACCCGGCACAGCAGAGTTAAAAGAAGAGCTTATCGGAAAAGCGGATAAAATACTGGTCGATGCACCTTGTTCGGGACTTGGTGTGCTTTCTAAAAAACCTGACATAAAATGGAAACGTGAGCTCGAGGATATATTAAAACTTCAGAAGCTTCAGTTGCAGATCCTTGACAACGTTCTTAAATATCTGAAGCCTGATGGAGTGATAGTTTACAGTACCTGTACGACGGAGAAGGAAGAAAATGCAGATGTCATTCATAAATTTCTTGAAAAAAATCCGGACTTTACAATTGATAATGCATCAAAGTATGTGAAGGCGGAAGTTGTAAATGAAGAAGGATTTATCGAATTATTTCCACATGTTCACAAGATCGACGGTGCTTTTGCTGCAAGGCTGGTAAGAAAGTCTCAAGCCTTATGAATGAAACTTTTCATAAGCATTGATGATATCTTTTACAAGCTTGTGTCTTACAACGTCTGATTTTTCAAAATACATGAAAGCGATATCATCTATGTTTTGGAGTATCTCCTGGATCTGAACAAGTCCTGACTGATCACGTCTGGGAAGGTCGATCTGAGTGACATCACCTGTAATGATCGCCTTTGAACTAGGTCCTAACCTTGTAAGAAACATTTTCATCTGAAGTGTAGTGGAGTTCTGAGCTTCATCAAGTATTACAAAAGAATTGTTCAAAGTTCTTCCCCTCATATAAGCAAGCGGTGCGACTTCAATAATATTTTTTTCTAAGTACCCCTCAAGTTTTTCCATTGGGAGCATATCTTCGAGTGCATCATAAAGAGGTCGGAGATACGGATCAACTTTATCGGAAAGATCTCCCGGAAGAAAGCCCAGACTTTCACCAGCTTCTACAGCAGGTCTTGTCAGCACGATCTTACTGATCTCCTTATTTTTATAAGCAGCCACTGCAAATGCGACTGCAAGATATGTTTTACCCGTCCCTGCCGGACCAATCGCAAAGACAATATCATTTTCCTTTACCTTCTTAAAATATTCGGATTGATTAGGAGTTCTCGGTTTAATGAAATCATTTTTTTTTGAAAGGATAACATCTTTAATATCATTAGGAGTAAAGCCCAGCTTCTCTCTTATGTTATCATTGGATGCCTCTTTTGAATTTACAAGATCGAGGACAAGTTTCACATCCTTTAAAGATATCTCACCCTGTCTTTTTTGCAGGAAGATGAGCTCGTTAAGAATTTTTTCTATGTCTCTGATCTCGGAATCTTCTCCTTTCAGAAAAATCGTATCACCGCGCAATACGATAGTTGAATTAAAGCTGTCCTTTATGAGATTTAAATTGTTGTCATTTATTCCGCTGAAGTTAAGCAGGTCAACACCGGCAAGAGCAAGTTTCTTTTCGATAATATTCAATTAAGTAAGATTTAAATTAAAAACCCTTATGCTTTTTCAAACATAAGGGTTTTATATAAATATTAAAGCCAGATCAACAACACAAAGCTTATTTCTTCTTTGTTGTGTCTTTCTTCATATCCTTCATTTCTGTTTTTCCGGTATCACCGGTATTGGATTTCATGACTCTCTTTTTTGTTCTTGATCCCCTGTATTGATTTGCTTTCTTCATTGCATCAGTCTTTTGAGCTTCTGTCAATGTTGGAATTTTCAATACTTGTCCTGGATAGATAAGGTTAGGATTTGGAATTGTTTTTGCAACTCTTGGTGGAGCACTTACAACACCACTCTTATTAGCGTCCCAGATAGCAGGCCACAATTTTGAGTTACCGTAGATATTCTTCATACCTGCGATTTTGTATAAGCAATCACCTTTAACAACTGTGTATGTGCCTGTTTCCATTTTGCCCATACAATCAGTGATCTTTTTCTTCATTGCATTATATCTGTCGTTGAACTCAGGTAAACATTTCATTCTTCCATTGATACCTGCGTCTGTCAAATAAGGCCAGACATTTTTCTGTATGTCAGCTGCATCATCCGGACCTTTACAAGCATTCACTCTTTTTTCTGCATCAGCGAATTTTGTCTTGTATTCGTCGTACTGTGATTTGCTGCCTACTGCTGCCCATACTGCATTGACAGAATTGTTAGCGATCTCTGTTTTGTCGTCTAATGCTTTCTTCAGACCATCAATTTCGCTTGAGATTGAAGCTAATTGATTTGTTAAATCGGCTTTCTTGGCGGTGTATTCATCCATTTGTGCTTGCCACATGTCTTCATCCATTTCTTCTGGTTCTTCTGACATATCATCGTCATCATCGTCTTGTGCAAATGCGGATTTTGCAAATACTGCCAAGGAGAAAACCATCATAAATACTAATAATTTATGAAATTTCATTTTTAAAAACTCCTTTTGTTTTTTAAGTTAATTAATAAAATTGTTGTTAAAAAATTACTTGAAATTACGGACAGTTCTTTCTGATTCCGTCGGCAATTCCTTGCCATTCTTTAATCTTTGCTTCTTGGTCAGCAATTTGCTTTTGCAAGTTTGACTTTTCGTCATTCTTAGCATTGACTTGTGATTGAAGTGCTTCCACTTCAGACTTCAGGTCATTTAATTGTTGCATTTGCTCTTCACTTACTCCGCCGCATCCAACTAAGAACGTTGAGAACATCACGACTGTGAGTAAAACGAAAAACAAGTTTTTCATTTTTGCCATTTTTAAAACCTCCTGATTTTGTTTTGGCATTTTGATAAAATAGGGTTAATTAGTGTTGTTCAAAATAGACTATTAACAAAAGGTTGTCAAGTCACATTCTAAAAAAATAGACACAAATGTTTCAGAAATTGCGCAAGAGGTGAGTTGTACAAAGCGGTGTATAAAAAAAAGGACACCTGAGGATTATATATCAAAGACTAAATTTTCTTAATATAGGTTCTTATCAAAGAAGTCGCCGATCTTTATTCTGGCATTAATGAAAGCGCTTATCAAACCAAAATTATTTGAAGGCGTTTTTCCAAATCTTACCGATGGTCCAAAACCAAAAGCTTTGTTGGCAAAACCTTTCCAGGGACTGTCCAGATAAAGCTCTGTAAGAATCTGAAAATCTCTTTTACCCGGGAATGTCGCATCAACTCTAAGATCAAATATAAAATCATCAATCTTCATTTCACGACCAACATAACCTAAATGATACTCACCAAAATGCCGTGCAAAATAAAATTTTGCTCGCGTAGAATTGTAGAATATTAAATTTGGTGTTCTGATTTCAAAACCAAAATATTCTCCTCTTACAACATTGTTTTTCATAGGTTCACCTGTAACTTCATTTCTTACAATTATTGGGTTGTCAGTTACTTCTTGTAATGTATCGAGAGTTCCGAAGTATGATAATCTTACAACAGGAATTTCTATAGCAAACTCAATTCCTAAATGAGGCGTGAAAATATTATTCCAGTTACCTAACCAGCTGTTTCTCAGATCTTCTGTTCGGTTTGTGTTAGCTGCATACTTTAAAACAAACTCTTTTACCCTTCCTGTCACAGCTACTTCAAATAGAGCAAGATGAAGACCTCCCTTAATAAAATCAGTTTCCATTGGACCTGTATAAGGTGTACCAAAACCAACTGTCATACCTACTCCTGAACCGTAAGCAAACGGTATTCCCATCGGATCACCGCCGAACGCCTGAAAGTAAGGATTTACATAATAATCCAATGAACTCAGATACCTGGTCTGGTTTGACCAGGTTGTCCGCAAATCCCAGTTTGCTGCGATCCTTTCGGGAATGTATGTTAGAGGGGTCCAGATTTTTGTTTTTACAGGAGCATCTGTAGTGGGTAATACTTCTTTTACATCAACGCATCGTGTAAGAGTCCAACTTGAAAAAATATTTCTTAATGTTTGATCCAGTTCTACTTGATTGTTATTGCCGAAGTCGACACTATTTAAAGTATAAGAAACCCCAATCTGCTGTGTTGTAATTCTGTCATTTCGTAAATTTTGTAAATTATTGTTTCTTATATAATTATATAGCTCATTACCTTTGCTGTCATTGTTCTCGCGAATATCACAACCCGATCTTATTACAAAATCATTTTGAGCAAAGATTGAACTAACGAATATTATATTTATAAAAAATAAAAATAAAAACCACAGAGATCTTAAATACTTGACATGAGGAGTATTATTTATATGCATGTATAATTTTAATTAAATTATCAATTGGTAATTTTTTCTTACTGTTGTTATTCTGTTTTTGGATCAAGGCTTCTTCGGTTTTGGTACTTCAGTATGTTACTGTTCCCATAATTTAATAATAACCTTTGGAATTCAGGTGTTAGTTTATCAAAGTTAAACTCAAGATCTAAAACACTCAGAGATCTTGGTGTTTTCTTCAAATCAATTTCCAAATCAATAGTCTGTGGTAAAGGAAAGTTTTCATAATTTTGTACAACATAAGCACCGGTACCTTCAGTAAGGAAACTTTCAAACTCATCTTCGGCATTGTCCACATTGTTGCTTTTCTCTTTGGTAATTGTAAGGAATTCCGAGTTCAAATCATACGGTTCAAAATATCTCCGGTAACTATCACTATTCTTCCAGTCAACTGAATTAATCGGAGATCTTAATTTTTCCCTCGGATTTCTGAAGAGTTCCTGAAGGTGATTTCCGAGACTATCCTCATCGAGCGAAAGACCTGTCATTCTGAAATATTGACGTCCCCTCGAAACGAAGGGAATTGCTGTAGAGGTCACTTTATAAGGTATTCTGTAAATTTTATTTCCTACAGGTATATGTATAAAACCTTTTACAGTACTTTCACTTCTTGAAAAATCTTTAGACAAATAAAAATTAATGCTGTCCAATGATCTTTCACCCATAGTAATTGTATCGGAGAATTCTGTTTGAGCAATACAAGTCCGGGAAAAAAACATGAGGGACGAAAATAAAAATACAATAATTACAAAATTCTTTATCAAAATTAATTGCTCCTTTTCCTGAGTTTTTTTTCCTTTTTCAAAAATAATTTGTACTTTTGAACATCGTCCGGAACATTTTTATCGGATAGGGTTATTCCGATTGGAAAACTTAGTTCATCTCCTTTTTTCCATTTTCTTATTTCATCCTCACTTAAATTCCGTACAATTTCATTTTTATCTTTAAGTCTTATTTGATATACAACGCTTAAACTGTCAATCTTCCAGATATCTATAAACTTTGCCGACTCTTCTGTAGCTTCAACTAAAATATTGTTTGGATCAACATCGTCTTTTATTTCGACCTCATAAAGCTTTTCATTGACAAGTTTTCTTAATTCACTGTTGTCAACCGACATGTTGAAATTTGAAATTTCCCTTATTGGGTTTATTGTATAATCAAATTGTTCATTTTCCAGGACTGGAATAAAAAATTTATCAACATACGAATAAGGTAAGTCATAATAAAACTGTATGCTATCATAATTTACCGTTTCAAACGAAAAAGTCTCTTGCGACTCAAAATCTTTTACAAAGATACTATTTTCATTAAGGAATCCATTAACCTTTCCCGGGTAGTATAAATTATTTTTTACCGTTGCATTAGAATATTTTATGAAGTTCGTAAGTGGTGTAACAGGTTTTGTTCTTGCTGTTTTGGATGTATCTGTTTGGGACCATGAAGTTATCGGAGAAGCTAACATAGCGAACAAAATTAAATTGCTTAGAATTAAAATCCTTAAATGAAAAATTAACATATACGATTTTTAAAAAATTATTTGGGAGTTTCGCCTTCTATATCTGTCGTTGAACTCTTTTTGTTTTCTTTTACACTCCTCTGAGGTTGCCTTGCTACTTGTCGTTCAAGTTCGGAAATCTTTCTATCTTTTTCTGCTAATATTTCTTTATTAAAAACTTCCTGATTCAAATTAACTTTTTTATACACAGTGCTGTCAGGTAACTTCGGCATTACAATCTGCTTAAGACTATCATAACTCGGCCATTTTGTCAAAGAATCTATTACTGCTTTTGTAACTACTTTTTCATCCTTTTTCAATTCTGTCACCTTGTTCAAAGACAGATCAGTACCTTTATAAAACAAAATAGATATTGCAATGATGTATAAGGATTGAAATATCAAAAACTTCGCGTCACGTTTATTTCTTCTTTCCATACAAGTAATTTATTAATTAAGAATATCCCTGTTTTACCTTCCAATAATTTTGTTAATGGTTTCAAGACTTTTCTTGAATTCAGGGTCTTTCATTTTATCTATAGTTTGATTCCAGTTAATTAAAATTGTTTTAATTTCATTAAGGTCGGTGTTGTCCGGAAGATTAACTAATTCAAATTTCATATCCTTTGCTAATTCTGTATCAGTTACAGTCCCCATTTCTTCCGGTGCATGTCTTAAATACTGAATCTCTAAATCATCAAATGCGGATTCAAATAATTTTGCAATTGCAAGTATGAACAGCGATTTAATTTCAAACGGAATTGCAATTTCCAGAAACAGATCCTGTGACTGCTGTCCAAGACCAACCGTAAAAAGAATTACTGCCGCCCCGATCAGAGGCAGGGCTGTTCCTATACCATCGACGACTCCGCTCCATTTATCAATTATTTTATTGATCTCAGATTTTGTAAGCTTCCCTCCATAAAACTTCTTGTCCAATGTTCTTTTAGCCCGCCAAATCAGGATTATAAATATACCATAAAATAGGACTGGATAAATCCACCAACCATTAAAATTTTCTACTGCGTTGACAAAATTTGCGTTTGAATTTGCTTTTGTAAACGATCCAAAAACATTACCGAAAATTATTGAAATTATAAGAACTATCAAAGATGCTGTAAATGACCAAAGAAAGTCACCCTTGTTTAAGGTAATACTACTCTTTCCGGATTCTGTCGATTGTACCATAATTAATAAACCATTAATTTTTTAAATTATACACACTAAAAATAATTAAATATACTTTAACAATCAAACTAACAAAAATTTTTAATACTCCAGAAATCACTTTGCAGGTGCAGATGTTTACTTTCCATAACTTCCTCTGTAAACGCAGTGCTGCTATCTGCCATTAGATAAAATATTAATTATAGAATTCTAAATTTTTTTATAAAATAATTAAAACACATTGTAAAATCAAAATTAATTTTGTTTTAACTGTATCATTCAGAAATGTCCATGATCTTTTTCAATTCACCTTTATCATATTGCATTATGGACAAATGATGATTCGTTCTGTCCTTTATGGTAATGTCGTTGTGTATTGCATTGTAATCTGTAGTTATTTCAATTGCATCGTTCAGACTTTGCCTGCTGCCATTACCTTCTGATATTTTATCAAGTATGAATTTTAGTCCGTCATATCCGAAATAATAATTCTTCAGCTCAGCGTCACTCATCTTTCCCATATCTCTTCCGGTGTTTTCCTCAATGAAAAAATCAGAATCGAAGTAAAGACCTTTTATGTACATCCGGTTTTCGTATAATGCCTTCTCATTGTTCCAATCACTTGTACCCAGAATCGGAAGATTTATATTTGATGAAAAATATTGTGAAGCGAGCTTGCCTGCTTCACCTGAATTCGCGATAGGTATGTAAACCGCGTCGGCAACACCGTAAATTACATTCCTTGACTTGTCGGAAATCGTTAACGGAATAATGCCTGAGGAATCCAGTATCCTGTCAGCTCTTTCACCGAACAGCTTATAAATGCTTACAGTTAGTTTTTCACTCAATAAAGAATCCGCATAAGAAAAATTAAATTTAAGCTTCTTAATTTTGTCAAGCTGTGCAGTATTTAAATTTCCAAAATCCAGAAATTTATCCTTGGAAAGCAATGCATGCTTGATCTCATCAAACTCTTCATTCAGGTCAACTTTATCTGTTGAGTAACTTTTTTCAAAAACAATCTTTCCATTACCGGAATTCACCTCATCGATAAAGCTTTCAGAAAAATTACTACCGTAAGTATCCTCAGAGAACACTACAAAATTTTTCATTCCGAGATTCTTCAATGCAAACTTCGCCATTACCCTTCCGCGTATGTCGTAAGTCGGATTAAGCTGAAATATATACTCGTTTTTCTCCGCAACAAAATTGGCGGTAGCTGTCGGAGTTATGACAGGGATCTTATGGAACTTAGCCGCCCCGGCGTTATTGACAAGTTCACTGCTGAACACAGGTCCGAAAATCGCGATCACACTGCTGTCACTTCCGAACTTATTTATTATCTGCAGTGCAGCCGAAGGATCGCGCTTCGTATCTTCCGTGACTATTGTGATTCTCTTGCCAGAGTTTGAGCTGCGGTATTCTTCAAGAGCATCATTGATACCCTTAAGCATTGCTTCGCCTAACTTTTTTTCTTCCGCGTTTCCGGAATTCTTCATCAGCGGAAGTGCTATCCCGATCTTCGATTGGGAATATGCTTCAATTCCTGGTGATGCCACGAGAAGAAATATGAAAATAATTTTTATCATCAATACAATTTTAATGTGAAATGTCAAACATGAAACGTGAAACATGAAACGTGAAACGTGAAACGTGAAACGTGAAACGTGAAACATGAAACGTGAAACGTCAAACGTGAAACATGAAACG
>Ga0163153_10003753_pt1 | contig 19910 bp, 13 predicted proteins | sample OliLakLV19MP6IB1_FD_148629 | JGI IMG/M metagenome (GOLD analysis project Ga0163153, IMG submission 148629) | Freshwater microbial mat bacterial communities from Lake Vanda, McMurdo Dry Valleys, Antarctica - Oligotrophic Lake LV.19.MP6.IB-1 | ecosystem: Environmental > Aquatic > Freshwater >...
GCTTTCGAAGTCGCGCCGAACGTCGAAGCGCTGCGGATGGCCCTCAAGGGCATCACTGTCAGCCAACCCGGCATTTTCTAGGACAAGGTTCAGTCGGTGGAGTAGGCGCGGCAGGTGAGTCAATCATCGCCCGCGTTTTGTAGTTTGTTTTCTCAACAGGCGAATGTTGTTGCTTATGTCGCGCCGTTCCTTGACGTTGCTGTTGCTTCTCGCGGTGGTCGTCGTGCTCGCCGAGCCGACGGTTGCGCTTGCCGAGCAGGCCTGGCCGGACTATCCGTTGCAGAATCAGACCGTGACGCGCGGCCCGGGCTGGTACTTGAGCATGTTGAAGCTCTTCGCCGGCTGGTTCGTGTTCGTCGCCTGGGTCTACACGGCCGACTGGGTGGGGCAAGACTCGGTGAAGAACCGGTTCGGGTGGCAAACCTGGAACGTGGTTGTGTTCTTCGCCTTCATCGTGCTCTACATCGCGATGTGGAAGATTCCAGTCTTCTGGGCCGGCTTCACAGCGCTCTTGTTGCTGGGTTATGTCACTCCAGTGGCCGCCTACGTGCTGGTGCGCAATCGGAAAGTGATGGCGCATGAGCGCGTGATGACGCCCGACCACTTGCGCCATTGGTTCTCCGGCAAGGCCGGCAAGGTCGGCGTGAAGATCGCCACGGAATCGAGGTCCAGCTCCGAAAAAGGACCGCCGGTCAAACTGATCGCCGAAGGGGCCGACGATATTCAGAACAACGCCAACCTGCTATTGGCCAAGAACTACGAGCTCGGCTTTAACTTTGCCCGCCAGACGCTGGCTGACGCCGTGGAACTCCGTGCTTCGTCGATCATGCTCGACTACTCGCAGGAAGCGGCCAACGTGCAGCACCTGGTGGACGGCGTCTGGCAATCCGCCGAGTCGCAAGAGCGCGAGCCGGCCGACGAGCAGTTGTCCGTTTGGAAGCAAATCGCGCATCTCAAGCCGGAAGAACGCCGCGCGCGGCAAGCAGGCAAGTTCACTTTCGAGTATCACAACCACAAGTTTCCCACGCGGATCACGTGCCAAGGCACCGCCACGGGCGAACGCGTCGTGGTGCAGATCGATGAAGGCTATGCCAAGGGAAAACGTCTGCCGGACCTCGGCATGCGACCGCCGATCGAAGAGCAGTACAAACTGATTCTGGAAACCCCGCCGGGCCTGGTCATTATTTCCACGCCGCCGGGCGAGGGATTGACGACGCTGTTCAACGCCACGATCGGCTCGATGGATCGCTATCTCCGCAGTTTCATCGCGCTCGAGGAAGTCTCGCGTCAGGAAATCCTGGTGGAGAATGTCAATCTTCATACTTGGAGCGCCGCCGCGAACGAGACGCCCGATCAGAAGATGCTCAAGATTCTCCGCGAGTATCCGGACGTCATCGTGGTTCGCGAGCCGACCAACGCCATGACGCTCGACGTCCTCTGCGACCAGATGGACGACAACCGCACGATGCTGATCTCAGTGCGCGCGCGTGAGGCCGCCGAGGCGTTGCTTCGCGGCCTGGCCATCAAGCCCAAGCCGGAGAAATTCGCCCGGGCGGTGACAGGCGTCATTTGCCAGCGACTGGTGCGCAAGCTTTGCGAGAATTGCAAGGAAGCCTACGTGCCCACGCCGCAGTTGTTGCAACAACTCGGCATCCCGGCCGGGCGCATCGAGGCCCTTTATCGTCCGCCCGAGCAGCCGGAGAGCGTCTGCCCCGATTGCGGCGGAGTTGGCTATCGCGGACGCCACGCAATCTTCGAGTTGCTGGCGCCAAATGAGGCCGTCCGCGAAGCCATCGTGAAGACGCCGCGAATTGACGTGATTCGCGCCGAGGCCCGCAAAGCCGGCATGAAGTCGTTCCAGGCCGAGGGGATTCACCTCGTCGCCCGTGGTATCACGTCACTGGAGGAACTGCGCCGGGTGCTCACGGAAAAGGGGCCCGCCTAGCGCATCGGTTTCAGGTGGAACTGTTTTTTGGTTATTCTCACCGTCGGTTGTCCTCGCCATGATGATTCTGCTCGCCGTCATTCTGATGTTTGCCACGCTGGCCATGCTGATGCCGCAGGGCATGTGGACTGCCTCGATCGCATTGGTGAATGTGACCACCGCGGCCTTGATCACCATCAATTTCTGGGAACCGATCGCCAACTGGTTGGAGACTGTGGGGCCACTGCGTCGGGCCACTTACATGGTCGACTTCATTTCGCTCTGGTTTCTGTTCGCCATTTCGCTGACGATTCTGCGCGGCCTCACCGACTTCATCTCTAAGACCAAGGTCCGTTTCATTCGCCCGCTCGACGTCGCCGGCGGCGCCTTCTTCGGTATCTGGACCGGCTGGGTGCTGGTCTGCTTCACCTCGATGACGCTGCACACAGCGCCGCTCGGACGGGAATTCCTCTTCGGCGGCTTTGACCCGGAGAAACGAATGGTGATCGGACTGGCGCCGGACCGCCAGATGCTGGGCTTCATGCAGAATATCTCCCTCGGCGCCTATACGCAGAGCGTCGACGGTTCGCGCGCCTTCGATCCCAAGGCGGAATACATGATCAAGTACGCGGCACGACGCAAAGAATACTCGAAGGTCAATAGCTTGCTCGTTCCCGAAGCGCCCGTTCTCCCGCAATAGGCTCGCTGCGATCGATAGTCAATGCTTGTGACCTTCCTCGTCGTGATCATGTTCATGATCATGTCCGCCGTGATCGATGGTTCCCGTGAACGCCTGGCCTTGGATCATCACGCTCAGTCGGGCATCCACTCCCGCGGCGTCGAGTGCGTCGCATAGCGCTGCATCTTTCAGCTCGTAGCGCGCCGAAGTCCCGGCCGGATCGCTTGCGTCGGGCGCTGCCGGCAACTTGAACTGGCTCGGCTTGCCGTCGACCGTGAGATTGATGGTGATGGACTCCGTGGCGACCGGCGTCGCCTTCTTCAAGAATTCGTCGAACAGATAAACCGTGACCATCTGAGCATCGTGATTGTGAACCACTTCGGCGTGGTACTCGCCGCCGCCGAGTTCGACGATGTCGCCATCGTGCTGGCCATGGGCGCCATGTTCGTGCGCCTCCTCCGTTGGACCTTTCTGCGGGGCCGGCGCAACCTGTGCCGGTTGTTGATTGCAGCCGGACAGCGAGATGGCGATGGCGATCGAGAATGTCGCCACGCAGGCGCCAAGCGTGCGGCTTGATTTGTTACTAAAGATGTTTCGCATGCTGGATCACCTTCGCTAATGTGCTGGTTGCGGATTGACAGCCGGCGATGCGCTCGCGGAGCTGCCGTGGTGAGAAAGAACGAAATCGGTCGACAGCGGATCGACTTCCTGGTGCGACAACTGGTGCTCGGCGTCGCGCCGGCCGAAGCACCAGAACAAGGCCGGGTGGACGAAGAAGTCCAGCAGCGTCGAACTGATCAAGCCGCCGAGAATGACGGTCGCCACGGGATAGAGGATTTCCTTGCCCGGCTCGCCGGCGGCCAACACCAGCGGGATCAACGCGATCCCCGCGGTGAGCGCCGTCATCAACATCGGCGCCAGCCGTTCGCGCCCAGCGCGTTCGATCATCTGCGGAGTGAATCCTTCTCCTTCGTGTCGCACCAGGTGCAAGTAATGGGCGATCAACAAGATGCCGTTGCGCGACGCGATGCCGGCCAGCGAGATGAATCCGACCATGCTGGCCACGGTCAGCGACTGCCCGGTCACGACCAGCGCCGCCACGGCGCCGATCGCCGCCATCGGCAGCGCCGCCATCACCTGGAGCGTCATGTTGACTGAATGAAACAACGTGTACAGCGTGAGAAACATGCCGATGAGCGACAGGAGGCTCAACAGCCCGATCATGCGCGTTGCCGATTTCTGACTCTCGTATTGCCCGCCGTACTCGATGAAATAGCCGGTCGGCAAAGTCTCGCGCAGCGGCGCCAGCCGCGCTTCGATGTCCTCCACGACACTGCCCAAATCGCGTCCCGAGGTGTTGCATTGCACGACGATGCGTCGCCGCACGTTTTCGCGATTGATCGTATTTGGGCCCAGGCCTTCGTCGATCGCCGCCACCGCGGACAACGGAATCCTTCCCCCGCCAGGCGCCTGCATCGACAGCCGCTTCAGTTTCTCGGGATCCTCGCGGTACTCGTCATCGAGCCGCACGATGAGATCGAATTTGCGTTCGCCTTGGACGATCTCGGAGACCGTGCGGCCGTTCATCGCGGTTTCGATCAGCTCATTCACGTCATCCGAGTTCAATCCGTAGCGCGCGAGTTGATCGCGCTTGGGCACGATCTGCAATTGCTTGATCTCGGTCTGCTGCTCGACCATCAGATCGGTAACGCCCGGTACGTCCGCGATCGCTTTCCGCATCTCCTCGGCTTTGCTCCGCAGAATGTTGAGGTCGTCGCCGTACAGCTTGATGCCCACTTGCGCCTTAACGCCCGACAGCATGTGCGAAATCAAGTGCTGCAAGGGCTGTTCCGCCGCGATCACGACACCGGGAACGTTGCTCAACTCTTCGCGTAGTTCTTCCAGCACTTCCTCGCGCGAACGTTCGCTGTGCGGATCAAAGCTGATGATGATTTCCGAGACGTTCACCCCCTCGGCGTGTTCATCCAGTTCCGCGCGACCGGTCCGACGTCCAAACGCGACGACCCCTTCGATCGACTTGATCCGCTCGTCGACCATCGCGCCGATCCGGTTCGACGCCTCCAACGACGTCCCCGGCGGCAGCAGTGCATTGACCTGCACGCTCCCTTCGTTGAACGGAGGCAAGAAGTCGCGTCCCAGTTGCGTGACCGTGAACCCGCTGACGAGTACCGCCGCGGCCACCGCCCCCAAGATCGGCCAGGGATGCCGCACGCTGACGCGGATCGCCCAGCCCGCCAGCCGCTTGAGCACCCGCAGCAGCCAGCCGTCTTTCTCGTGGTCCATCACCTTGGCGTTCGGCAGCAGCCAATACGCCAGCACCGGCGTCACGGTCAGTGACACAACGAGCGAGGCCAGAATCGACACGATATACGCCACGCCCAGCGGCACGAACAGCTTGCCTTCCATGCCGCCCAGGGCAAATAGCGGCACGAACACGAGCACGACTAATATCGTGCTGAACACGATCGAATTGCGGACTTCGCAGCTGGCCTCGTACACGACGCGCAGGGCCGGCAATGGCTTCACGGCGCGGCGATTCTCGCGCAAGCGACGAAAAATGTTCTCCACGTCCACAATCGCGTCATCGACCAATTCGCCGATGGCCACGGCCAGGCCGCCCAGCGTCATGGTGTTGATCGACATGTCGAACCACTTGAAAATCAGCCCCGTCACGACAATCGACAACGGAATCGCGGTCAGCGTGATGAAGGTGGTGCGGAAGTTCAACAGAAACAAAAAGAGTACAATCACCACCAACACGCCGCCGTCGCGCAAGGCTTCGATGACGTTCTGAATGCTCAGATCGATGAACTCTTTCTGCTGGTACACCTCGGAATTCACGACGACGTCCTTGGGCAACGCCGGCTGCAATTCCTTGAGCGCCCGCACGATGTCATCAGTTAGACGGCGCGTATCGGCGCCCGGCTGCTTGGACACCGTGATCATCACCGCCGGCTTCCCATTCACCGCGGCGTCGCCACGTTTGACCTGCGCGGCTTCGACAACGCGCGCGACCTGTCCCAGCAGTACCGATCGCTCAACACCCGATTTCACGACGACTTGTTCCAGTTCACGCGGGTTGGCGATGCGTCCCAGCGAACGCACCAGTAGTTCGATCCCACCCGCGTCCAGATAACCGCCCGTCGCGTTCGCGTTGTTACGAGCCAGCGCTTGCTCAACATCGTGCAGCGTCAGGTCATACTTCGTCAGCGCCTCCGGATTGACCAGCACCTGGTATTGCTTCCGGCCGCCGCCCATGGTCACCACTTGGGCGACGCCCGGAATGGTCAGCAACCGCTGTCGCACGACCCAATCGGCGATGGTGCGCAGCTCAATGGGATTCGTCTTGCCGGAGTCGCTGTACATGCCGACAATCAGGATCTGCCCCATGATCGATGCCATTGGCGCCATTTGCGGCCGCACGCCCGCAGGCAGGCGATCGGACGCGAGCGCGATTTTCTCCGCCACGATCTGCCGGTCGATGTAGATATCGGTGCCATACGCGAACTCGACATAGACCACGGACAATCCCACGCCCGAAGTACTACGCACCGCCTGCACGCCTGTCGCGCCGTTGACCGCCGACTCTAATGGAAACGTGATCAGCGATTCGACTTCCTCCGGCGCCAAGCCCGGCGCTTCCGTCAGAATGGTGACCCGCGGCCGATTCAAGTCGGGAAACACATCGATCGGCAATCGCGTCAATTCAAACCCGCCATACAACAACGTCGCCAGCGCCGCCACGATGGTGAGCGCGCGATAGCGCAGTGCAAAGCGGATCAGGGCGTTAAGCATGAGGAGTTTGAAGTTTTCAGTGTTCAGTTTTCAGTATTTGGACGCCGCGTCTCTCTCTCTCTCTCTCTCTCTTCCTCTCCTCCTCCCTTCCCTTCTCTGCGTCTCAGCGCCTCCGCGTTTCAGCGCCTCCGCGTTTCAAGAATGCTCACGCCCTCCGTGTCTCCGCGGTGCATCGTCCCTCAATGGTTGTGCCCAGCGTGAGGGTCGATCGCGCCGCCGGATTTGTTTTTGAGCGCCAGCAACATTTGTTGAGCACCATTGGTCGCTACCTGGTCGCCGGGAAAGAGCGAGCCGTCGTTGGCAATCACGACCGACTGCGGGTCTTCCACCTCGACATGCACGGGCCGCCGCTGGAACGCTTTGCCGTTTTGCTGGAACACGTAGGTTTCGACGCCGTCCTTGGCTACCGCCGCGGCCGGCAGCACGATGCGATCCGGCAGATTCTCCACGGGCACGCGCAGTTGCACGCGCTGCCCCGGCTTATAGCGCCAGGTCAGTGACCGATTCATGTCGCCGTTGGACGATGCGGAGAGTAGCTCATTGGGCAACCGCGCATAGAAGTGAAACGCCCTCGACTCCGGATCAACTTGCGCGTTGAGGAACGCCAATTCGAGCCCTTCGATCACTTGCGATTGGCCGCTTTCCTGATCGATGACGGCCGAAATCTTCCAGCCGCGCTTGGACAGTTCGTGAATCGAGGGAATATCCCGCTCGAACGCCATCCCTTCGATCAGCAGCGTTTGATGATCGGCCAGATCGGCCAGAGCGTCGCCGGCATTCACGTGCTGGCCGCGTTCGATCGCCAACTGCTGCACTTGATACCGCGGCGGCGTGGCGGCGCCATCGGTCATCTCCGCGCTCGGCGCGACGACATCCAGGAATTGCAAGAGCGTTCTGGTCCGTTGAATATCGTTGACTTGTTCTTCGGAAAAGCCGTGAAGAATCAGCGCTTGACGCTGCGCGCGAATCATCGCCTCGGCCTTTTGCTGTTCATAGCGCCGCTCCAGCAGCGTTTTACCGGCGATGGTTCCCTGATCCGCCAGCGTTTCCAAACGCGCCACTTCCCTTCCGATCACGTCCAGTTCTTCCGCGGTACGCAGGAAATCGGCCTGGGCCTGCACCAACTCCTCGTGCGATAGCCGCAATTGAAACAACAACTGCCCCGGTTCGACTGCATCGCCTTGATGCGCTGAAATCTTCGTGACGACGCCCGTCAGCGGTGCGGTGATTTCCAGCCGCGACTTGCCCGGTTCTTCAATCACGATGCCGGGGATGCTGATCACGCGTTCGTAAGCACGCAGGTCAATCGTCGCCAGTTGGACGTTCAAATTCGCCACGGCCTGCGGACTCAGTTCCAGCACGTCGGCTGAGACCGCATGCTCGTGCTCGTCTTCGTGCTCGTGCGCGTCGTCATGCGCCGCCGTGCCGTCGGACTTGGGAGCACCCAGCAACCAACCCCGTACCTGCGGCCCGCCGAAACCCCAAGTTGCCGCCGCGACGGCCGCGACCGTCACCGCGCCAGCGGCAAACCAGCCCCAGCGGCCGCCCGGCCGGGCTCGATGAGACGAAATGCTCGCGGTAGCCATAATTGAACCTTTCGCGCAGCAGGCGCGCAATTGCCAAGCGCAAGTCCCGAAGAAATGTGACGGCGCAGCATCCACTACATGGAATGCCCGTCAGGAATCACACGGCGCACACGGCCGGTTCAAATGAGCAGCACGCCCAAGCGCAGATGCAGCCGTCCGGCTGGCGCATGAGAAATCCGAGTTTCGCCGAGCCGCAGCGCGCCGCAGCGCGTCGCGGATGTCAGCGTCGCCACATCGTCGACGGTTGCAACGAGTGCCAATTCCGTTGCCAGATCGCCGACTCGCGAGTACTCGCCACGAACGAACACACAGTTCGCCTCGTGGCAATCGTCCGACGAGTCCTGGGGGTCGTCACCGTCGTCGCCGGTAGCATCGTGGTGGTGGCAGCATTTGCTCGTGGCATGCTCGTGCGGCCGCGTGGCGGATTCGACACAGCGCGCATGATGCCAGCAGCAGCCCAGCACCGCGTGCAGGACAATCACCAGGCTCAAAATGGCTGAAACGAATCGCCGCATAACGGAAGCCTACCACCTGGAATCATCATTTCCGGTATCGGCAGCGCGGTCAAGATTCCTTGTCACAGAGTATGAAATTAAAGAAAAGGTGCAACTGGCGTTGCTGGAACGTCCATGGCGACCATTGACACGCTTGCCGGACCAGCTGACCGAAACGACTAAACCCAGTTCCTTGCACAGGTTGCGGTGCCGCTCGGCGTCGTAGTACAGGCGGTTGAGCGGTAGCGGGCGCCGTCTTTGACTTTGCTGGTTGAGGAATCCTCCGGCGCCATAAATCCAAAGCGCGACACCCCAGGACTTTCTGACACAAGCGGGGGGCTGTTCGTTAGGCCGCTTGGGCCGGGGCGTGATCGGCTTCGCACCCCGTGGGTGACTGAACGCAGAGGACCTGGGGGAGCCGTTCGGTATGGCAGAAGGTTTCGACGCATTGGAACCAGCTCAAGCGCGCGGCTACTGGCGTGTCGAACTTCTCGTGCTTGGTCGACCGGAGGAAGCGTTCCATCGCGGCGGTGTCACAGCAGTGGCCGGTGCGACTCGTCGAGCGCCTGGCGTGCGCAGCACATGTTGATACGCGTCGCTCGTGCAATGGCAACCGCGACTGATCTGTTTTACCCACCATGAGACCTTTCCCGAAATTCGCTTGGCGATTGCCGCTGCCGTGGCGTGACGCTTTCGTATCTTCGACGCTTCCGGGCGGTGGCGAGTTTCGCCCGCCGGGCGGCGTTTCGTGGGCTCCTCGGTAGCGATCGATCGGCCTCAGTTCAGCGTTCGGTCTTTCCGCTCGACATAAACCGCTGCTCGATAAATACGTGAAAGGGCCAGGCGACAACCCATGACAGTGCCAAGCATACGGGCGTCGTGACGAGCAGCGTTTGTCCCGGCGTGGTCAAACCGGCTTCGTAGAACGTCCGACGCAACACCGCGCAAAACGGTGCGTGGACCAGATAGAGGCTATAGCACATGACACCCGCGATGCCCAACGGCTTGAGGACCTTCAAGCTGTTAAGCCGTTGATCGTGGCGGTGCAGGGCAATCAGCAAGACGGCAAAGGCAAACGCCACGGCGTAGCTTTGTTCCCAGTTGGCCCGTAGGCTTAGCAGCTGGCCGGGCTGCTTGACGCACCAGGCAAAAGCGACGATCAGCGCAGTGACTGTCGCCACTTTCTCAAATCGATTGGCAAAGTTCGCGGCATAGCAGACGGCGATCCCTGCTGCAAATTGAAGGAAATAGCCGTCGAGAAAAAGTCCGGCAATGAAGTTTGGTCGATCGGGAAGTGCACGAAGGGCCAGCACCACCAGGCTTAGCCCCAGGCATCCGAGAAAGAAGTATCTGCGACAGGTTAGCAAGATCAGCCCTGTGGCGAGATAGAATTGCTCCTCATAGCAGAGTGTCCAGACGTGGCCCATGAAGAATCGCGTTTCGTCGCCGAAGAAGTGGGACCGCCACGTCTCAATCAAGAGCAGGTTGCCAAGTAACTGCGATCCGGACAACTCCCAGGGTGGCGTCAGATTGCCGTTGTGGCCCAGCAAACGCTGGCAAAGCAGCACGAACCCCATGGCGACGACGAATAGCGCCCAGTACGGTGGAAAAATGCGCCGCAACCGCCTCTTGAAAAACTCGCCCGCTGGTCGCTCGTGTTTAGCGTGCGACAATGCCGAGGCCGCGATACAGTAGCCCGAGATCACGAAAAACATTGGCACGCCAACCCAGAAGCGGCTGGTCGTCCAAATCAGGGCGTCAGCGATTGATGCCCCGCCAGATTTCACGCGAGCATCGAACGACGCGTCAGCCACGTAGTGCGTCGAGTGGAATACTACGACGATCAGGCACGCAATGCCGCGCCAGTGGTCCAAGGTGTGGTAGCGGGTGCTCATGCTTCGTTTTAGTGGAGTCCAAGACGTCAAGACATTCAAGGATAGAACAGTAATGCACCCGAACGCCAACGACAAGGAAAAATGATGCCTTAGCGCCATTTTTGCACACCGCCCAAGTAGAACAAAACTTCTGTTTCCCGCTTCCCGGGCCATCGCGCGCTCGCGCATCTGTTAACCGGCTGGTCTGTTTTCCCAACGGCGAGAAAAAGTACGCGCCGATTAACAGCCGGTGCGACTACTTCTGTTAAGCCGGACCCGTTCTGTCCGTAGGCGGTCCCCTCGGCATTGGGGGCGCCTTGCTATGGGTCGGCATCGGCGACCTGCGAGGACGCTCGCGACCTGGCTGGATCGTGCGATTGGCGCTCTATCTGCCGATTCTCGCCTGTCTGCCAATGACGATTCAGGTGGCTCGAGAGGCCGTCGTCAAGCAGCGGGCGATCAACAATCTAAGGCAACTGGGCGAGGCGGTGCGACAGTACGAGGCCGATTTTAAGATTGCCCCATAACCGTCGATCCCGCCAGAATCCGAATAGCCTGACGATGGCCTGTCGCAGCAGTGACGGAGGTCATTCCCGTTTTCGATTTCTAACGGAAAGCGCATCAAGCAAAAAATTGCTGCGCCGGCGCGAGGCCGAACGGTGGTGACAACTCATTGCGGCGCAAGTAGTTGAATGCCGCACTCAGGCGCGTCAAATCGCCTTGCTGCCACATATGTCTCAAGATTGATATTGCCGCACTAGGGTATTGAGGCGATACTTGATTGATAGTGCTAGGCGACGACGTAAGGGGCGGCTGACGTCGGTTCGTATGCGGTGCTTGCTCAGAGAAGACGGACTTCCCGCCTGGTATCGCCGAACATTTACGGCTCGGAACGCTCTTTTCCAAGTTCGCTCTTACCTTGGCGATTGCTCGTGCTAGGTCGGTTTAACCGCCCTTGACGCTGCGCGCTCCGCGCCGCGAGCTTTCGAACGCCACGGGTCTCAGCCCGGCTGATCTTTGCATTGCTTAGGTCAACTACCGGACCGATTCCGCCTGCGCTCGGATGGCAACACCAAGGATCGGGGAACAAGGCAAGTACGCTTCGTCAGCCGCGAAGGTGGCATACCGGGAAGCCTCGCCAACTCTCTTCAGGCCCGCTGGCCGAATCGGCGGTGTTTACGCCCGCTTGCAGACAGTCCCCGCGCGCTTGCCCACGATTTTTCGGATACCGAAACGCCTCATACCGATCCTCATTTTTCGCACACACACAGGGTGAACCGCGTCCATGGCGAACGAAATTCGTTCGTCACGACCCGGGGGAGATGCTCGATGGTCAGCGGACAAAACATCATCAATCTGATCGCGGAGCGCCAGGATCTCGAACAGTTCAAGCGGAAAAACTGGGAAGGCTCCTTCGACGAATATCTGGAGCTGGTGAAACAGCACCCAGATGTGACGCGCAACGCCTACGAGCGGCTGTACGACATGATCACCTCGTACGGCGTGGAAGCGTATGAGAAGAACCGCGAGAAGAAGGTGCGTTATCGCTTCTTCACCGATCCCGAGGACGAAGGCCGCGATGCGGTGTTCGGCTTGGACGAGACGTTGCGGGCGCTGGTCAACGCCTTCCGCAGCGCTGCTCAGGGCTATGGCATCGAACGCCGCGTGCTGCTGTTGCACGGGCCGGTCGGCAGCAGCAAGAGCACCATCGCGCGGATGTTGAAGAAAGGCGTGGAGCGCTATACCTCTACTGACGCCGGCGCGTTGTACGCGATGGGCTGGGTCTCGCTCGAAGATTCGAGCGTCACGCAGTGGTGTCCGATGAACGAGGAACCGCTGCACATTATTCCGGGACGGTTCCGCAAGGACGTGGCGGATCAACTCAACGCCGGGCGCGAGCCGGGCGAGTACCTGGTCAAGATCAACGGCGAACTCTGCCCGTTCTGCCGGTATGTCTACACGGATCGCCTCAAGCACTACGGCGGCGACTGGACGCGGCTGATTCAGGATCTTCGCGTGCGGCGATTGATCCTCAGCGAGAAGGACCGCATCGGCATCGGCACGTTCCAGCCAAAGGACGAGAAAAATCAGGACTCGACGGAACTGACCGGCGATATCAACTACCGCAAGATCGCTGAATACGGCAGCGACAGCGATCCGCGGGCGTTCAATTTCGACGGCGAGTTCAACGTCGCCAACCGTGGCATCATCGAGTTCGTCGAAGTCTTGAAGCTCGACGTGGCGTTCCTGTACGACCTGCTGGGCGCGAGCCAGGAACACAAGGTCAAGCCGAAGAAATTCGCGCAGACCGATATCGACGAAGTGATCATCGGTCACACGAACGAGCCGGAATATCGCCGGTTGCAGAACAACGAGTTCATGGAAGCCCTGCGCGACCGGACCGTGAAGATTGACGTCCCGTACGTCACCACGCTGGCGGACGAGATCAAGATCTACGAGAAGGATTACAACAAGCAGAAGGTCAAAGGCAAGCACATCGCCCCGCACACCATCGAAATGGCGGCGATGTGGGCGATTCTGACACGGCTCGAACAACCGAAGAACGCCAGTCTGACGCTGCTGCAAAAGCTGAAGCTCTACAACGGCAAAACGCTGCCGGGCTTCACCGAGGACAACATCAAGGAACTGCGCGAGCAGTCCACGCACGAAGGCATGCTCGGCATTTCGCCGCGCTATGTGCAGGACAAGATTTCCAACGCTCTGGTGGCGCACCCCGAGGCCACGTCGATCAACCCGTTCATGGTGATGAACGAGTTGGAATCGGGGCTCAAGCATCACAGCCTCATCAACGACGAAGAGGTCAAGCAACACTACCGGGAATTGCTCCAGGTGGTGAAGGAAGAGTACGAGAACATCGTCAAGAACGAAGTGCAGCGAGCGATCGCGGCCGACGACGACGCATTGAAACGCCTCGGCGGCAACTACATCGACAACATCAAGGCCTACACGCAACGTGAGAAGGTCAAGAACAAGTTCACCGGCCAGTACGAGGAGCCGGACGAGCGGCTGATGCGGTCGATCGAAGACAAGATCGACATCCCGGAAAGCCGCAAGGACGATTTCCGCCGGGAGATCATGAACTACATCGGCGCGCTGTCGATCGACGGCCGGACGTTCGACTACAAGACGAACGAGCGGCTGCACAAGGCGTTGGAACTCAAGCTGTTCGAGGATCAGAAGGATTCGATCAAGCTCACCAGCCTGGTCACCAACGTCGTCGACGCCGACACGCAGGCCAAGATCGACGTCGTGAAAAGCCGTCTGATCCGCGACTACGGCTACGACGACGAAAGCGCCTCAGACGTACTGAACTACGTGGCGAGCATCTTCGCGCGTGGAGATGTAAAGCGAGGTTGATTTGAAGAACTCACCACGGAGGGCACGGAGAACACGGAGGGAGGAGAGAGAAATGAGAAGTTCTAAATCGGAATGTCGAATCACATTTGAATGTCGTATGACGAATGTCTGAGGGTGGAAGTGGTCAGTGTAGGCGAGATGAAAAACATTCAGTCATTCGGAATTTGGATTTGATTCGACATTCACAATTAGAACTTCGTCATTCCCGCCCCTCCCTCTCCGTGTTCTCCGTGCCCTCCGTGGTGAAACACTGAAAAAGACTCGGGGTGGGAAATGGTGTTGAAGATTGACCGCGATCAGTCGCGGTTTCGCCAGATTGTGCGCGGTAAGATTCGAGAGAATCTCCGCAAATACGTGACTCACGGCGAGATGATCGGCCGGAAGGGTCGCGATCTGGTTAGCATTCCCATCCCGCAGTTGGACGTGCCGAATTTTCGTTACGGCAAGAACGGCTCCGGCGGCGTCGGCCAGGGCGAAGGCGAGGAAGGCGATCAGATCGGCAAGCCGGGCGATGAAGACGGCGGCACAGGCCAGGCCGGCAGCGATCCCGGCGCGCATATCCTGGAAGTCGATATCACGCTGGAAGAGTTGGCGCAAATCCTGGGCGACGAACTGGAACTGCCGCGGATCGAACCAAAAGGCAAGGCGCAGCTCGAACAGGAAAAAACGAAATACTCCAGCATCCGCCGCACGGGTCCGGAATCGCTCCGGCACTTCAAGCGGACGTACATGGAAGCCTTGCGCCGGCAGATTTCCTCGAACACCTACCAGCCGGTCGAGCCCAAGATCGTTCCGATTCGCGACGACAAGCGCTACCGCTCCTGGCGGACGATCAACCAGCCGGAAGCGAACGCGGTCGCCATCTACATGATGGACGTCTCCGGGTCGATGACCGACGAGCAGAAGGAAATCGTCCGCACAACGGCGTTTTGGATCGACGCCTGGTTGAAAACCAACTACCAGGGTCTGGAAACGCGCTACATCATCCACGACGCCGTGGCGAAAGCAGTCGACGAGCACACTTTCTATCACACCCGCGAAAGCGGCGGCACGCGGATCAGCAGTGCGTACCGCGTCTGCATGGAACTGATCGAAAAGGAACTTCCCGCCGCGGAATGGAATCTGTACTGCTTTCAATTCTCCGATGGTGACAACTGGGGCGAAGACAACGAACAAAGTTTGAAGATGCTGAGTGAAACGCTGCTGCCGCAGGTGAACCTGTTCTGTTACGGCCAGGTGGAAAGCCCCTACGGCAGCGGCGACTATCTGCGAGCATTGAACGGCCGCCTCGGCGAAAAGAACGAGAACCTGGTGATCTCGGAAATCAAAAACAAGGACGGGATTTATGGAGCGATTAAGCAGTTCCTTGGTAAAGGCAAATGATGAATGCAGAATGACGAATGACGAACGGGCATAGGCTTCTTCATTCATCATTCCGCGTTCATCATTCCTCATTCGGTCAACATGTCCATCCACTCCCCAGAACCGTTGCCGGCTTTCCTGGCTGATATTCAGGGCCAGATGGAAGGGTATGCGCGCAGCTATGGGCTGGATTTCTTCCCGACGATTTTCGAAGTGGTCGACTACGACCAACTCAATGCGATCGCGGCCTATGGCGGATTCCCCACGCGGTATCCGCATTGGCGATTCGGGATGGAATACGAGGAGCTGTCGAAGGGCTACGTCTACGGGTTGCAGAAGATCTACGAGTTGGTGATCAACAACAATCCGTGCTACGCGTACCTGATGCGGTCCAACGGGCTGACGGACCAGAAGCTCGTGATGGCCCACGTGTACGGCCACTGCGATTTCTTCAAGTGCAACGAGTGGTTCAAGTACACGAATCGCAAGATGATGGACCAGATGGCGAATCATGGAAACCGGATTCGCCGGTACATGGATCGCTTCGGCGTCGACGAAGTCGAGCAATTCATCGACGCTTGTCTGAGCATCGAAGACTTGATCGACATCCACTCGCAGGCGATCAAGCGGTTCGATGATCCGATCCGCTACACGCCGGCGCCGGACGCGGAAGACGAGACGCCGCGTCCCGGGCGTTTTGCGGCCAAAGGCTACATGGAGCAATTCGTCAATCCGCCCGGCGTGATGCGCGAGGAGGCCGAGGCGCTCAAGCAAAGGCAGGTCACGGAAAGCAATTTTCCCGCCACGCCCGCCCGCGACGTGATGCTGTTCCTGTTGGAACACGCTCCGTTGCGACCATGGCAGTTGGACGTGTTGTCGATCATTCGCGACGAAGCTTATTACTTCGTGCCGCAGGCGCAGACGAAGATCATGAACGAAGGTTGGGCCAGCTACTGGCACTCGATGATCATGACCCGGCACGGACTCGAGCCTGGGGACGTGATCAACTACGCCGACCACAACGCGGGGACGCTGGCCACTTCGCCCGGCCGGTTGAATCCGTATAAGCTCGGCGTGGAGATGTACCGGAGCATCGAGGAACGTTGGAACACCGGCCGCCACGGGCGCGACTATGAAGCATGCGACGACCTGGAGGCGAAGCGCACCTGGAACACCGAGGAGAACAAGGGGCGCGAAAAGATCTTCGAAGTCCGCCGGATTCACAACGACTTGACGTTCATCGACGAGTTCTTGACGCTCGAATTCTGCCAAAGGCACAAGATGTTCTCGTTTGGCTACAACGAGGACAGCGACGCCTATGAGATCGAAACCCGGGAATTTCCCAAGATCAAGCAGCGTCTGATGTTTAGCCTCACGAACCGGGGCCGGCCGTCGATCCGCGTGCGCGACGCCAATTACAAGAATCGCGGGGAGCTGTTCCTGGAGCACGATTTCAACGGCGTAGAATTGCAGACGAACTACGCGCGGGACACGCTGGCCAACCTGGTCAAATTGTGGACCCGGCCGGTGCATATCGAGACGGTTTTGGACGATGTCAAGACAGTGATCTCGTACGACGGGCACGAACACAGTGTGCGGCCGGAGGGGAAGGCCGCGAAGAAGTAGGAAGTCGGCAGTGAATGTGGGGGATGCATTCGCCAATCGACGCTTGATGAAGGGGTGGGAACATGTCGTGGAAAAATCAGGTGGCCCAATCATGGGCGGCGCTCGCGCCTCCGGTGACTGGGCAAACGGTGCTGCGCGTCGCCGATGATCGGCGCGAGCTGGAAGCAGAGCTGTCGGCGATCGATCGCCTGGCGTGTGCATTCGACACGTTTCGCGTGACCATTACTGCATTGGCGAACTCCGAAACAGCGCAGCTCAAGGAACACGCCGGCAAGCTGGCGGCGAAATTGAGCTACTTGCTCGAGCCGATCGGGCTAATCGAGGTCGACGCCGACCGGTGCGTAGTGCAACTCCGCTCGATCCCGCCGCAACGGGACGAGGAGCGGATCGCCTATTACGAACTGCTGGCCGAACGCGGCGGGGTGTTCAGCCTGCGCCGGTATGAAGTTTATCCCGGTCAGCAGCGACAGCCGGTGCCGGCCGAGGTGACTCGGGAGGTGTTCCTGCGACTGGCGGATGACTTCGGCGGACTGGCCGACTGACGCGTGGCAGGCCTCGTTACGATACGAGCCCGTAGCTGTTGTGCGCGGGTCTCCCGACCCCGCACGCGACCCGACCGCAGGTCTCCAGTTGCCGATGTATCGTTCGGGTTCATGCATTGCCGCCCCGTGGGAGACCTTCGGTCCGAAATCTGTGCGGGGTCGGGAGACCCGCGCACAACACGTGGGGCCCACGCACAATAGCGGTTCCGAACTTCTCCTGGCGGGCATTGTGAAACAGGCGAGGCCTTCTCATAGTAATAGGGGTGGGTTCCACGCGCGCGTTGCCGGCCCCCCCTTATTTACCACCGTTGTCTCCCTCAGCTCACTCTCCCTATGGCCGAAGCGGACTCCCAACGTGTCCCTGAGACGGGCCTGGAGGCCGATCTTTCCGGACGGCTTGTCGGCGATTACCAACTGCTCAGGCGATTGGGTCGCGGCGGCATGGCCGACGTGTACCTCGCCGAACAGCGATCGCTGAAGCGGAAGATCGCCCTCAAGGTGCTCAAAGCGGAGCTCGCCGCTGACCAGAACTACGTCAAGCGCTTCCATCACGAGGCGCAGGCCGCAGCGTCGCTGGTGCATGCCAACATCGTGCAGATTCACGACGTGGGCTGCGTCGACGGGATTCATTACATCGCCCAGGAGTATGTCGAGGGCAAAAACCTCAAGCAATTCATTCTCAGTCAGGGCACCGTCGACGCCCGGCTGGCGGTCTCGGTGATGCGGCAAGTCGCGTCGGCGCTGCACCGTGCGGGCTCGCGCGGGATCGTCCATCGCGACATCAAGCCGGAAAATATCATGCTGGCCCGCACTGGCGAGGTGAAAGTCGCCGATTTCGGCCTCGCCCGGGTGATGGGCAACGGCGAGGCGATGAACCTGACGCAAGTCGGCATCACGATGGGCACGCCACTCTACATGAGCCCCGAGCAGGTCGAAGGCAAGCAACTCGACCCGCGGAGCGATATCTACTCGCTGGGTATCACGTGCTACCACATGCTGGCGGGCGTGCCGCCGTTTCGCGGCGAGACGGCGCTAGCGATCGCCATGCAGCATGTGAAGAACGAGGCGGATCGCCTGGAAACGCAGCGCGACGATTTGCCGGTCGGCCTGTGCCGGATTGTCCACAAGATGCTGTCCAAGCTGCCGGGCGACCGTTACGCGCATGCGGCCGAGCTATTGCAGGATCTGCGCAACTTGCGGATCGAATCGCCACAGGCCGAATGGCCGGAGGATCTCGACGAGTGGGCCGAGCAACCCGATCCGTTCGTGGCCGCGCGGCACCAGGCGACCACACAACTGCAAGGACTCATGAACGCCCCCGCGGCGCCGCGGCGGAATTGGCGTTACCTGGTTTGGGGCGCCGCCGTGGCGATTGCAGCGGTCTTAGGCGTCGCCGCGGCGCAAGCCACGCGTACCCCGCCCCTCGTAACCGAGCAGGATGCCAAACGCTTTCCCACCAAAGCCTCGGCCGACTTGCAGATGCTGGCCGCCATCGACTTGGCGACGGTCGAAGCGTGGCAAGCCGTTTTGAACTACCCGAAGGTCAACGAGGACCACGAAAACTACGTCTGGATTGCTAAACGAGAGTTGGTTCGCCTTTACCTGCGCCAGCCAGATCTGGAGTCAGCGCAAAACCTCAGCAAGTCACTCGCCACGAGCGCGCCAGAGGAGAAACTCCAAGCCTTTGGCATCGCGGGCGAGTGTATCGTGCTCGGCATGCGTGGTAACTGGCACGATTTCCGGGAACGACTCAATGCGCTTGCGACCGTGGATGCGCTGGACGATCCTGAGATCCAGGAAATGCTGAACGCTCAGAAGCAAGCTTCGCGGAGCGCCACGGCCGCGCCGGCGCCTGTCATCGTCGATCCGTGATTCGGAAACGCCTTACAGCGGCTATTCAACGTTAATCTCCAGCGCCGGCGCCGGGCTATCGTCGTCGGTTCCCTCTGCCGCGGCCGCTTCATCGGCGTCAGGAGCAAAGGCTGGAGCGTCATCCGCATTCGGTACGTGTGCTTCGCTCAGGTCGATCTTCGTACCGTCGGCGTCGCACGTGAGTTCCAACTTGTCGTAGTGCCAGTTGCCGTCGGTGGTCTCCGCTTCGGCAATCACGTTCGCGCTCCCTTTCGGGCCCTTCACGCTGAAGAAAAACTTCGCCGTGCCTTCGCCGTTTTCAAGATTGAATTGTCCTTGCGGGAGCACCGTCGCGTCGTCGATGGGTTGCCCCAACTGGGCCTGGACTTCCGGATTATCCTGCACGCGCTTCAAGGCCTGCTGATACGCCGGATTGCCCTTGAGCGCAGCGACGCCGATGAAGAATAGACCGCCAAAGCAGCCTGCGCACAGCAAAATCGGCAGCACGATCACCGTTGGGACGAACCACAACCAATTGCGGCCGAACCAGCCGCGCTTCGGCGGCTCCGCGTCGAACCGCGGGGGGGGTACTTGGCTCATGGTGCTCATTCCTCCCTGAAGAGTCGGCCGTCAACGGCCTGATGTGATGGGTGCTTACTTCCCGTCGCGTTGACGGCAATAAGCCAACATGCCGGGGATGTCCTTGGGGATCGCCCCGGCCGGTGCGGCCTTGGGCGCTACGGCTGCAACTGGCTCGGGGTCCGCCTCGGCGACAGGT
>Ga0163153_10003755_pt1 | contig 19903 bp, 14 predicted proteins | sample OliLakLV19MP6IB1_FD_148629 | JGI IMG/M metagenome (GOLD analysis project Ga0163153, IMG submission 148629) | Freshwater microbial mat bacterial communities from Lake Vanda, McMurdo Dry Valleys, Antarctica - Oligotrophic Lake LV.19.MP6.IB-1 | ecosystem: Environmental > Aquatic > Freshwater >...
AAGCGGAACTCGCCCGATCGGGTCGAGTTCAAGAAGTACTGCCGCTGGTGCGGTTCCCACACGATCCATCGGGAGACGCGCTGATGGGCCTTCGCGGTACCGTCGACCGGAAACCCCGTAGGGGACTGGCGCAGCCTGTCCCGGGAGCGGCCGGAACGTTCACCAGCCTGTGGGGCATCCAGGCGAACCGTTTCGGGTCGAGCGTCTAGTGGCCGACGAGACCCGGAGGCAGAGGCGCGACGCGCGTCGCGCTGCGGGTGACGCGGCTCCGAGCGAGCCTCGCAGCGTCCCCCAGCCGGCTGCCGCTGCGGGCGGCGGTGGATCCGTCGCGCCGGTCGAGCACGACGCCAAGCGCCGCGGCGGCTTCGTCCGTGAATCATGGGCCGAGCTCCACAAGGTCGACTGGCCCAACCGCGCCCAGGTGATCCAGGGCACGGTCGCCGTTCTCATCGCCGTCGCCATCGTCGGCGCCTATCTCTGGGGGGTCGACCAGCTCGTCCGGCCCTTCGTCCGCGACGTCCTTCTCGGGCAGTGAGGCAAACATGTTTCTCTGGTACGTGATCAACACCTATTCCGGGCACGAGAAGAAGGTCAAGACGAATCTCGAGCACCGGATCGTTTCTTTGAACCAGTCACCCCGGTTCCGGCGCGTCGTCGTGCCGACCGAGCAGGTGATCGAGACGAAGGACGGTCAGAAAGTGCAGATCGAGAAGCGCGTGCTGCCGGGCTACGTTCTCGTCAATATGGATCTCAGCGACGAGGCATGGATCGTCGTGAAGGGCACGCCGGGCGTCACCGGGTTCGTCGGCGCCGGCGCGAAGCCGGTACCGCTTTCCCAGAACGAGGTCGACCGCATCCTCCACACCGCGGGTGTCGGCGGGGGCCCTGCGGCGAAGTCGCAGGCCCAGTTCGTCCTCGGCGAGTCGGTCAAGGTCACGTCCGGTCCGCTCTCGGACTTCGACGGCGAGATCGTTGACGTCAATCCCGACGCCCAGAAGCTCAAGGTTCTCGTCGACATCTTCGAGCGCCAGGTCCCGGTCGAGCTCGGTTTCGACCAGGTCAAGAAGATCGACTGAACGGATCCGCCGAGGCGGCTCCGCTAGATAGGGCTTTCGTCGTTGTTCGCGGCGGACACCGCGGAAGGCTTGAGAAGGAGGGGCGAGACCTGTTTCGTCCGATATCACAGACAGACAGCTACGAAACCGATAGAAACCACCTAGACAAGACGGGAGGAGGGGCGAGTAGCCCCGACCGCACTCACGCATATGGCAAAGAAAGTACTCACACTCATCAAGCTTCAGATCCCGGGTGGCCAGGCCAACCCGGCGCCGCCGGTCGGTCCGGCACTCGGCCAGCACGGCGTCAACATCGTCGAGTTCACGAAGGCCTTCAACGCCCAGACCGCCCACGAGAACGGCCGCATCATTCCGGTCGAGATCACGGTCTTCGAGGATCGATCTTTTACGTTCATCACGAAGACGCCGCCGGCGGCCGTCCTGATCAAGGAAGTGCTCAACCTCCAGTCGGGCTCGGCCGAGCCGAACCGGGTGAAGGTCGGCAAGCTCACGCAGGATCAGCTCCGCTCGATCGCGGAGACGAAGATGCCCGACCTGAACGCGAACGACATCGAGCAGGCGATGAAGGTGATCGCCGGAACCGCCCGGTCGATGGGCGTCGAGGTGGAGGCATGAGCGGCCACGGGAAGCGCTACCAGGCTGCGCGCGCCAAGATCGACCGCGAGAACCTCTACACGCCGGTCGAGGCGATCAAGATCCTCAAGGAGATCGAGGGCGCCAAGTTCGACGAGACCGTCGAGGTGCACTTCCTGCTCGGCCTGAACGTCCGCCATGCGGACGAGCAGCTGCGCGGAACCCTGATGCTGCCCCACGGAACCGGTCGCGTCACGCGGGTCGCCGTCTTTGCGGAGGGCGACAAGGCCCGCGAGGCCGAGGAGGCCGGAGCCGACGTCGTCGGCGCCGCCGACCTCGCAGCGAAGATCGAGGGTGGCTTCGTCGACTTCGACGTCGCCATCGCGACGCCGGACCAGATGGGCAACGTCGGCAAGCTCGGTCGCGTCCTCGGCCCCCGCGGCCTGATGCCGAACCCGAAGACGGGAACCGTCACCTTCGACGTGGCCAAGGCGGTCTCCGATGCGAAGGCCGGCAAGCTCGAGTACCGCACCGACCGTGGCGCGAACGTCCACGTCGCGATCGGCAAGAAGAGCTTCGACGAGCGGCAGCTCGTCGAGAACTACGCCGCGCTCGTCGAGGAGATCGTCCGCGCGAAGCCGTCGTCGGCGAAGGGCCGGTACATCAAGGGCATCACGCTGACGTCCACGATGGGGCCGGGTCTGCACGTCGATCCGTCGCGCACGCGCGGGATCGTCGAGGAGTTCGAGGAGGCCGAAGCCCTGGTGGGGTAAGGCGCGCGCCTTACCCGATGACGTTTTTCTGACATGCCCGTCGCCGAAGACAGCCGGCAGCCACGCGCTCCCGCGCCGAATCGCCAAAGCCATCTGACACGATTTTCCCGTCAGATGGCGGCGGCGAGACGGTGCCGACAAGCACGGTGGCAGAAGCCCGGCCGAGGTGGCCTCGCACGATTGACTGCTCCACCGTCACTCGCCCGAGCCCGCCTCCGTGCGGGCTCGATGTGCGAGAGGAGGTGAAAGATGCAGAAAGCAGAGAAGGAGAAGGTGATCGCCGAGCTGACCGACCGACTCAAGTCGGCGGATGCGCTGATCGTGGCCGACTACCGCGGTCTCACGAACAGCCAGCTCGCAAGCCTGCGGGTCGAGTTGCTGAACCACGGTGCCAAGCTGAGCGTGGTCAAGAACACGCTCACCCGGCGTGCCGCCGAGGCGGCAGGAGCCGACGCGTTGCTGGCCCTCCTCGAGGGTCCGACGGCGATCGCATTCGTCGAAGCGGACGGGAACCCCGTCGCCGTCGCGAAGGCGCTCACGGACGCGGCAAAGGAGACGAAGATCCTCACGTTGCGCGGTGGCGTGCTGTCGGGTAACCCGATCAGCGGTCCCGACATCGAGAGTCTCGCGAAGCTGCCGCCGCTCGACGTGCTCAAGGCACAGCTCGTCGGGGTGATCGTCGCTCCGTTGAGCCAGCTCGCTGCGGTGCTGAACGCGCCGTTGCAGAACCTGGTGGGCCTGATCGACGCCCGGATCACGCAGCTCGGCGGTGCAGACGCAGCCGCGGACGAGAGTCCGGCGGCGGAGGCCGTCGCAGAGGAGAGCACCGAGGACGTTGCCGACGCAGCCGGTGAGCCGGCAGCCGAGGCCGAGACAGAAACCCCGGAGGCATAGGGCGAGGCAACTGCCTCGCTCGCTTCCATCAAAACACACACGTGAGAGGAAACAACAAGCAATGGCTACGGATACGGCAAAGGTTCTCGAGACGCTCGGCAAGATGACCGTGCTCGAGCTCGTCGCGCTGAAGAACGCGATCGAGGAGGAGTGGGGCGTCACCGCCCAAGCTCCGGTGGCAGTCGCAGCGGCTGCGCCCGCCGGCGGCGGCGACGGTGGTGCCGCAGAGGAGAAGGACTCCTTCGACGTGATTCTTACGGCGACGGGCGACAAGAAGATCCAGGTGATCAAGGTCGTGCGCGCGATCACCGGCCTCGGTCTCAAGGAGGCGAAGGACGTCGTCGACGGTGCCCCCGGCCCCGTCAAGGAGGGCGTTACGAAGGACGAGGCCGAGAAGCTCAAGGCCGAGCTCGAAGAGGCCGGCGCGAGCGTCGAGCTGAAGTAGTCGCGAACCGGGGTCAGGTCTTCCTCGTTCCACCACAAGAACGCTTGCGACCTCCATCGAGGCCACGCGAATGGAACGAGGAAAACCTGACCCCACTTTGCTACACTCCCTCACGGACGTTCCGCCGACGCCGCCCGAGGGCGGTTGCGGTGGCGCATGCACGTCCGCTATTATCGTCCGTTCCGAGCGTTCTTGCTCCTCCGACCCTGCACGCCGTTAAGGGAGGCTGTCGCATCTTGAGCAGCACTACTGTTGCGCCGCGCGCGCGCACGAGCTTTTCCCGTCTGAAGCACGTCCTTGACCTCCCCAACCTGATCGACATACAGAAGACGTCGTTCGACTGGTTCCTGAACGAGGGTCTCCGCGAGACGATCGACGACATCTCGCCGATCGAGGATTACACCGGCACCCTCGCCGTCGAGTTTGGTGACTACGCCTTCGGCGAGCCCGCGAACACGATCAACGAGTGTCGCGAGAAGGACATGACCTACCAGGCGCCGTTGTCGATGACGGTCCGGTTCGTCAACACCGAGACGGGCGAGATCCGCGAGCAGCGGGTCTTCATGGGCGACTTCCCGATGATGACGGGGGTCGGCACGTTCATCATCAACGGCACCGAGCGCGTCATCGTGACGCAGCTCGTTCGCTCACCCGGCGCCTACCTGATGGAGCCGAAGGACGCGACCAAGCAGGTGTTCATCGCGAACCTGATGCCGTCACGCGGCTCGTGGCTCGAGCTCGAGATCGACAAGAAGGGCATTGCGTATGCCCGCATCGATCGCAAGCGCAAGCTCCCGATCACGACGCTCCTGCGGGCACTCCCGCTCGAGGATCCGACGACCGGGTACCAGCTCGATACGAGCACGAACGAGAAGATCCTCGCGCTCTTCGACGGCTCCGTGTACATCCAGAACACGCTCGACAAGGACACGACCACGCGTGAGGAAGAGGCGCTGATCGAGGTCTTCAAGAAGCAGCGCCCCGGCGAGCCGCCGACGCTCGACAACGCGCGCAACCTTCTCAAGGCGCTGTTCTTCGATCCCAAGCGCTACGACCTGACGAAGGTCGGTCGCTACAAGCTCAACCAGCGCCTCGGCGTCTCGGTGCCCGAGGACACGCGTGTCCTCACGACAGAGGACATCCTCGCGCTCATCCGCCGGCTCGTCGCACTGCCGACGAACCTCGGTGTGCCGGAGGACTCGAAGGACTTCGCGGCAGACGCCGCGCAGATGAACCGCGACCCGATCCGCGCCGAGCTCGACGAGTACGAGCACTTCGGAAACCGTCGCCTCCGCACCACGGGCGAGCTGATCCAGGAGGCGTTCCGCGTCGGCCTGTACCGCATGGAGCGGGTCGTTCGCGAGCGCATGACCACGGAGGACGTGGACACGATCACGCCGCAGACGATCATCAACATCCGCCCGGTCGTGGCGGCGTTGAAGGAGTTCTTCGGCTCCTCGCAGCTCTCGCAGTTCATGGACCAGACGAACACGCTGGCCGGCCTCACCCATCGTCGGCGCCTCAGCGCGCTCGGCGCCGGTGGACTCACCCGTGAGCGTGCGCCGATCGAGGTCCGCGACGTGCACCCGACCCACTACGGCCGGATGTGCCCGATCGAGACCCCCGAGGGCCCGAACATCGGCCTGATCGGCTCGCTCGCGTCGATGGCGACCGTCTCCGAGTTCGGCTTCATCCAGACGCCGTACCGCATCGTCAAGGGCGGAAAGGTGACCGACGACATCGTCTACCTCGACGCATCCGAGGAGGCCCTGTTCACGATCGCGCAGGCGTCCGAACGGGTCGACGAGAAGACGGGCAAGTTCGTCCAGGAACAGGTGCTCTGCCGCTCGCGTGAAGGTGAGGCCGTCATGGTCTCGCCGAAGGACGTCCAGTACATGGACGTCTCGGCGTCGCAGATCGTCTCCGTGGCGACCGCGCTGATCCCGTTCCTCGAGCACAACGACGCAAACCGCGCCCTGATGGGTGCGAACATGCAGCGGCAGGCAGTGCCGTTGATGATCGCCCAGGCGCCGCTCGTCGGCACCGGGGTCGAGTACCGCGCCGCGATCGACACGGGCGACGTCGTCATGTCCCGCACCGAGGGCTCCGTGATCGACGTCGACGCCGAGACGATCGTCGTCGAGGGCAAGGGCACGCGCGAGGAGTACAACCTCACGAAGTTCATGCGCTCGAACCAGGGCACGCTGATCCACCAGAAGCCGGTCGTCAAGCTCGGCGACAAGGTCGGGAAGGGCACCGTCCTCGCGGACGGCTCCTCCACCGACGGTGGTGAGCTCGCGCTCGGCGCGAACCTGCTCGTCGCGTTCATGCCGTTCGAGGGCTACAACTTCGAGGACGCGATCGTGCTGTCCGAGCGGCTCGTCAAGGACGACGTGCTCAGCTCGATCCACATCCACGAGTACGAGATCGACGCTCGCACGACGAAGCTCGGCGACGAGGAGCTCACACGCGACATCCCAAACCGCTCGGAGGAGTCGCTCGCGAACCTCGACGAGCGTGGCGTCGTGCGCATCGGAGCCGAGGTCGGATCCGGCGACCTGCTCGTCGGCAAGGTGACGCCCAAGGGCGAGACCGAGCTGACGGCCGAGGAGAAGCTGATCCGCGCCATCTTCAAGGAGAAGGCACGCGAGGTGCGCGACACGTCGCTCAAGGTGCCGCACGGTGAAGGCGGCAAGGTCATGGGCGTGAAGACGTTCTCGCGCGACGCGGGCGACGATCTGCCGCCGGGCGTCAACGAGCTCGTGCGCGTCTTCGTCGCGAAGAAGCGCAAGATCTCCGAGGGCGACAAGCTCGCCGGCCGCCACGGCAACAAGGGCGTCATCTCGAAGATCGTTCCCGAGGAGGACATGCCGTTCCTCGAGGACGGCCGCCCCGTCGACGTGGTGCTCAACCCGCTCGGCGTGCCGAGCCGGATGAACATCGGTCAGATCCTCGAGACGCACCTCGGCTGGGCCGCTGCCCACGGCATGTTCGCCGAGTCGGACACGCCGATCGGTGTCAACCCGCGCGCCTCGATCAACGCCCCTCGCCCTCATCCGGTCGCGACGCCCGTCTTCGACGGCGCCACCGAGACGGACGTCGACGACGCACTCGTGCGCTGGGCCGAGACGACGGACCTGCCGATCAAGATGAACGTCGACCACTCGCGCCCCGCCGGCCGCAAGGCATCCGGCAAGGTGCAGCTCTTCAACGGCAAGACCGGAGAGCCCTTCGAGCAGAAGGTCACGGTCGGCTACATGTACATCCTGAAGTTGCTCCATCTCGTCGACGACAAGATTCACGCCCGCTCGACCGGGCCCTACTCGCTCGTCACCCAGCAGCCGCTGGGCGGCAAGGCGCAGTTCGGCGGTCAGCGGTTTGGCGAGATGGAGGTGTGGGCGCTCGAGGCGTATGGCGCCGCGTACACGCTCCAAGAGATGCTCACGATCAAGTCCGACGACACGATCGGCCGCGTCAAGGCGTACGAGGCGATCGTCAAGGGCGAGAACATCGCCGAGCCCTCCATTCCCGAGTCGTTCAAGGTGCTGCTCAAGGAGATGCAGTCCCTTGCTCTCGACGTCCACGTCCAGTCGGACGACGGGCGCGACGTCGAGGTACGCGAGGAGGACGACGAGCTGCTCCGCGCTGCCGAGGAGCTCGGCATCGACCTGTCGCCGGCCGCCGTTCGTGCGGCCGCCGGTGAGCTCTCGGCCCAGGAGGTCGAGGAGGGCGCTGCCGCCGTCGGCGAGGGCGGAGACGTCGCTGTCGCCGCCGACGAGAGCCTGGACGGCGTCGAAGCCGACGCGGAGCTCGAGGTCGGCCTCGCCGACGCCGAACTCGACGACTGAAGGGCTTCGCTTCGCGAACCCCGTTAACGGCTTCGCTTCGCGAACCCCGTTAGATAGTGCATTCGGAACGTTTTGTAGAGAGCTGTAGAGAGCAGATTCCAGGAAGTTGACGACGCGGAGGAACAATGCAAACGATGAACGCCCCATCTAGGGATTTCACCTCAGGTGAAATCCTTTGATCGACATCAATGAATTCGACGCGATCCGCATCGGGCTCGCCTCGAGCAAGAAGATCCGCGACTGGTCGTCGGGCGAGGTCACCAAGCCGGAGACGATCAACTACCGCACGCTCAAGCCCGAGCGTGACGGCCTCTTCTGCGAGCGCATTTTCGGCCCGACGAAGGACTGGGAGTGCTACTGCGGCAAGTACAAGCGCGTCCGCTACAAGGGCATCATCTGCGAGCGCTGCGGCGTCGAGGTGACGCGCCAGAAGGTGCGTCGCGAGCGCATGGGTCACATCGACCTGGCCGCGCCGGTCTCGCACATCTGGTTCTTCAAGGGTGTCCCGAGTCGGATCGGCTACCTCCTCGACATCGCCCCGCGCGAGCTCGAGAAGGTGCTCTATTTCGCCGCTTCGATCGTCACGGGCGTCGACAACGAGGCCCGCGCGAAGGACCTCGCCGACCTGGAGGACAAGGTTCGCGCCGAGTCCGAGCAGATCTACGTCGACCGCGACGAGCACGTGCTCGCAGTCGAGGAGCGCCTGACCCGGCGGCGCGAGTACTTCGCGGCCGGTAAGGAGAAGAACTTCGACGAGGACGACGAGTTCTGGACCCGCTCGCTCAACAACTGGGCCGAGGATCAGATGCTGCCGACGCTCGAGGAGGCCCGCCAGCTCGCCGGTGGCATCTTCCCGAAGCTGGCGAAGTCGCTCACGACCGAGGACGGCAAGAAGATCCGCGAGCTCGTCCGCCAGACGGCGACCCGCGAGGACCGCAAGCTGACAGCGCGTGAGGTCGAGTCCGTCGCGACGGCCGCCCAGGAGATCCACGAGGCCCTCGACCCGCTGCGCGCGGAGCTCGAAACGGCGACCGGATCGAAGAAGGGTGCGATCACGAAGCATCTAAACAAGCTCGTCGAGGCACTCACAACGGGTTCCGAGCTGTCCGGCGAGGATGCCGAGATCGTGGCGAACGTCGACGTGAAGAACCTCGACAAGGCGCGTGAGATAGGCAACGGCCTGCTTGCAGACGTGCTTCACGAGGAGAACGTCGGTCAGACGGTTGACGAGGTGCGCGAGCTCGCGTCCGATCTCTGCCTGCTCCCGGGCGCCAAGAAGGACGATCTCGACATCGTCGCCCAGTGGGCGCTCAAGGTGCGCGAGATGGTGCAGGACATGGACTCCCGCCGCAACGATGCCCGGGAAGCTGCAGTCGACGGAGTCCGTCGTCTCGAGGAGACGTGGAAGCTGTTCCGCGAGCTCGAGCCGAAGCTCGTCGTCAACGACGAGCAGCTGTTCCGCGAGCTCAAGGACCGTTTCGGTTCGCCGTACGGCTTCGGGCAGTACTTCCGTGGAGGCATGGGTGCCGAGGCCATCCGCGATCTCCTCCGCGACCTCGACCTGGCGGAGGAGTCGGTCACGCTTCGCGAAGTGATCAAGACCTCCAAGGGACAGAAGCAGCAGCGCGGCATCAAGCGGCTGAAGGTCGTCGAGGCATTCATCAAGTCCGAGAACAAGCCGGAGTGGATGATCCTCGAGGCCGTGCCCGTGATCCCGCCGGAGCTGCGGCCCATGGTCCAGCTCGACGGTGGTCGCTTCGCCACGTCCGACCTGAACGACCTCTACCGGCGCGTGATCAACCGCAACAACCGGCTCAAGCGCCTGCTCGATCTCGGCGCGCCGGAGATCATCGTGAACAACGAGAAGCGCATGCTCCAGGAGGCCGTCGACGCGCTGTTCGACAACGGTCGCCGCGGTCGCGCGGTGACAGGCCCGGGCAACCGGCCCCTCAAGTCGCTGTCCGACATGCTCAAGGGGAAGCAGGGCCGGTTCCGCCAGAACCTGCTCGGCAAGCGCGTGGACTACTCGGGCCGCTCGGTCATCGTTGCCGGCCCGAACCTCAAGCTCCACCAGTGCGGTCTGCCGAAGCTGATGGCCCTCGAGCTCTTCAAGCCGTTCATCATGAGCCGGCTCGTCGAGCGCAAGGCCGTGCAGAACATCAAGGCGGCGAAGAAGCACGTCGAGTCGATGTCGCTGGACGTCTGGGACGTCCTCGAAGAGGTGATCGCCGAGCATCCGGTGCTCCTGAACCGCGCGCCGACGCTCCATCGCCTGGGAATTCAGGCCTTCGAGCCGATCCTCGTCGAGGGTAAGGCGATCCAGGTGCACCCGCTCGTCTGTCACGCCTTCAACGCCGACTTCGACGGCGATCAGATGGCTGTTCACCTGCCGCTCTCCGCCGAGGCCCAGGCCGAGGCCCGGATCCTCATGCTGTCGGCGAACAACATCCTCTCGCCTGCACATGGTCGGCCGCTCGCGACACCGACGCAGGACATGGTCCTCGGTGCCTACTACCTGACGTATTGCGACCACGAGCTGCCCGAGACCACCTCGGCAGACATCGTCAAGCTGCTCGACGTCAAGGGGCTGAAGCGATTCCGCTCCGAAGAAGAGGTCGAGTTCGCGGTCGAGTCCCATCAGGTTCACCTCCAGGAGCCGATCGAGTACCGCTGGCACGACGAGGTGATCCTCACGACACCCGGTCGCGTCATCTTCAACGTCGAGATCGAGCGCTCGCTCAAGGTTGCGGTGCATACGGCCGAGACAGTCAGGCACACGTTCATCAACCGCCCGCTCTCCAAGCGTGAGATCGACATCTTCATCACGGAGCTCGTCAATCTCTACGGCGCCCATGCGGTCGCGACCGTGCTCGACACGATCAAGTCGCTCGCATTCCGCTTCGCGACGCAGGCCGGGATCACGGTGTCGAAGAACGACATCGTGATCCCGCCGAACAAGGAAGAGATCCTGGTCGGCTACGAGGCCGAGGTCAAGAAGCTCGAGGGTGAGTACCAACGCGGCCTCATGACCGAGGAGGAGCGGCACGAGCGGATCGTCGCCGTGTGGACGGAGGCGACCGAAGAGGTCGCCGAGGCGATGAAGGCGAACCTCCACAAGACGAACACCATCTTCATGATGGCCAATTCGGGTGCTCGCGGATCGTTCAACCAGATCCGCCAGCTCGCCGGCATGCGCGGGTTGATGGCCAATCCGAAGGGCGAGATCATCGAGCGCCCCATCAAGGCCAACTTCATGGAAGGTCTGTCGGTGCTCGAGTACTTCATCTCGACCCACGGTGCCCGCAAGGGACTCGCCGACACGGCGCTCCGGACAGCCGACTCCGGCTACCTGACCCGGCGTCTCGTCGACGTCTCGCAGGACGTGATCATTCGCGACCTCGACTGCGGCACAACCGATCACATCGAGCTCGCTGCGATGCTCGACGACAAGGAGAACTCCAGCGTCGTCGCTCGTCTCCTTGCACTCGATGTCTACAAGCCGATCAAGGATGGCAAGCCGGGCAAGACGCTGCTCATGTCCGCAGGGACAGAGCTGACGATGCCGCTCCTGCGGGAGCTGCTCGAAGGGCTCGAGGAGCACGCTGAGGGCTATCTCGTCCCGGTGCGTTCCGCACTCAAGTGCAAGAGCGAGCACGGTGTGTGTCGGGCGTGCTACGGCACGTTCCTCGCCACCGGCTACATCTGCGAGGTCGGCGACGCGGTTGGCATCATCGCGGCGCAGTCGATCGGTGAGCCGGGCACGCAGCTCACGATGCGCACGTTCCACACGGGCGGAGTCGCCGGTGCCGACATCACTCACGGTCTCCCGCGTGTCGTCGAGATCTTCGAGGCGCGGAACCCGAAGGGTGCCGCGACGATCGCCGAGGTCGCGGGCAAGATCGAGATCGAGGACGCCGACCGCACGATCAAGGTAACGGTCGTCCCGTCGTCGCTCGACGAGAACGGCGAGCCGATTCCCGCGAAGGAGTACAGCTTCTCGCGCCGGACCCGGTTCCTCGTCACGCACGGCCAGGTCGTCGAGGCGGGTGACCCGCTGAACGAGGGGTCGATCGCCCCGGCCGAGCTGCTCGCGCTCAAGGGCTCCACGGCAACCGAGCTCTATCTCGTCGGTGAGGTGCAGAAGGTCTACAAGTCGCAGGGCGTCGACATCCATGACAAGCACATCGAGCTGATCGTGCGCCAGATGCTCAAGAAGGTCCGTGTCGAGAGTGCCGGGGACACGACACTGCTCCCGGGTCAGCTCGTCGACAAGGCCGTGCTTGCTCGTGCGAACGACGTCGCCCGCAAGGCCAAGAAGGAGGAGGCGACCATCGAGCCGCTGATCCTCGGAATCACGAAGGCGTCGCTCGCAACCGAGTCGTTCCTCTCGGCAGCATCGTTCCAGGAGACCACGAAGGTGCTCACGGACGCTGCTATCGAGGGCAAGATCGACCGGCTGCTCGGGCTCAAGGAGAACGTGATCATCGGCAAGCTGATCCCCGCTGCGACGGGCCTGAAGAAGTACCGTGGCATCGAGATCGAGCCGGCGGAGCCACTGCCGTCCTCGATGTTCGCTGCGGAGGCGAAGGAGCTGCTCGCCGCGCTCGAGGAGATCGGCGACGGCGACATCGACCTGACGACGCTCGGGCTCGGTTTCGAGGACGAGCTGCCGGTCGAGGACGCACCGCCGGAGGCGACCGAGGAGTCGTAGAGAACAGGCCCCGGGGGAGAGGCTGAAGCACTCTCCTGCGGGGGGAGGACGCGGTGGAAGAGCATGCCGCGCCCTTCCCCCGCTGATGCTTTTTGCACGCTTCGCGTGATCCTGCTGATGCGTGGGCTGATGCCTCAGCCTCTCCTCGGGGTTCCGCGGTCTCTACGCGGCCGTGCCCCTTCCGGCGGCCTTCGCGCGTCGAAGCGCCCGCTCGGCCCGCTCGAACAGCGAGACGCCATCGTCGTCGGGCTTGAGCTCGGCGATCCCTGCCGAGAGGCTTGGTGTGAAGCCCGGGGCGCGGGGGAGACGGCCGAGAGATGCCTGGACACGCGCGAACGTCGCCTCAGCGTCGATTCGGCCTGCCGACGGCAGCACGACCGCGAACTCGTCGCCCCCGCACCGGAAGACACGATCACAAGGACGGCGCGTCTCACGCAGGAGCGCCGCAATCTGACCGAGAATTCGGTCGGCGGCCGGCTGTCCGAGATGGGCGTTCGCCTCGGCGAGATTGTCGACGTCGAGCACGCACACGGCGAGCGTTTCACCGGCTCGATGTGCGCGGGCGACTTCGAGCGCAAGCGTTTCGTGGAGTACCTGGCGGTTCGGGAGACCGGTCAGGATGTCAGTCGCCGGAGCCGGGCTCGTAGACGTCCGCCAGGCCCTGTCGATCGCCGGTCCGGCATGGCCCGCGATCGCCTCGAGCGTCTGGAACTCGGCCCCGGCGACGGGCGGTGCCTCGCCCCGACCGAAGACGGTGAGGAATCCGAGCCGACCATTGTCCGACCCGACCGGGACTGCCACGGCCGAGAGCATCTGCTCCGCGGCACCGCTCCCGTCGCGGTAATGATAGGAGAGCCCGACCGCGCGAACGGCCTCCTTCCCTGGAGGGCCTCCTGTCGGGCCCACCGCTGTCGGGTCGACCCCGACGGCTGCGACATGCGGGCTTCCGTCGATCTCCACCGTGATCGCGGCAGCCGCGACACCGGGTAGGGACCCCGCCGCCTCGGCGCATCGCATCAGAACCTCGTCGAGATCGAGCGTCCCACCGAGCGACTCGAGAATCCGCGCCCTCAGGCCCTCTTCTCGCACCTTTTCCACGGCCTCGGCCAACTCGCGCGCGAGGCTGTCGAGGCGGTCGCTCATCTCACGGAGACCCTGCGTGAAGGCGGCGTGGGTCTCGCGGTTCGCACGGTGGACGCGGATGCCCCCGGCGATGATCGCCGCGACCACGGCTGCAGCGAGGAGAGCGAGCGCGGCGGTGCTCATCATGCGCGAACCCTACTGCCGTAAGCGTGCGAGAGCGTGCCCGGCCCGCTACGGGGTGCTCTCGTCGGCGAGCTGGTTCTTGCCGGCCTGCTTCGCGCGCGTCACGAGCGCACCCGTTCGAGCCGTCAGGCTCTCGACCGTGTCGTCTGCGCGAAGCTCGGCGAGGCCGCCGGACATGGTCAGCGTGCCGGCCTCGCCGAAGGGACGCTCCGCGATCTCGAACGCGAGTCGACCGTAGAACCGCTTCGCAAGAGCCCGTGTCGTGTCGGGGAGGATCACGAAGAACTCGTCAGCGCCGCCGGAGTTCCGGTATGCGGTATCCCCCCCGCGGATCGTGGCGCGGATCCGCTCGCCGAACTCCGCGAGGACGGCGTCGCCGGTCTCCTGGGAGAACGTCCTGTTGATCACGCCGAAGTCGTCGAGGTCGACCTGGATCATGCAGAGCGGCCGGCCGTGGCGGCGCGCCGCGCTGATCTCGCGTGGCAACTCGTCGGCGAAAGCGAGCGCACTCCGCAGCCCCGTCCGGATATCCGTCGCCGCAAGTTTCTGAACGTCGAGAAAGCGAAACGCATTCTGGATCGCCGGGCCGGCGTGGCGCGCTATCGCAGCGAGCAGCGCGACCGAGTCCTGGTCGAAGGCGTTCGCGATGCGTGAGTAGACCGCAAGCGTCCCGGTTCCGTCGGGGCCGATCGGGACGACGAGGCCCGAACGCAGCGCGTCGGACCCTTCGGTGTCCCATGACGTCATGCCGACCTTGAACGGTGCGCCGTCGGGAGGTCCGGCCAGAAAGGGTGCAGCCTCCGGTCGAACCTGACCCTGGGTAGCAACGCTGGTCTCGCCGTTGGCACGCTCTACCCGGATCGAGCTACCGTCGACTGCGGGCAGAGCCCCCACGGCCGCGAGGGCTCGGCCCAACACCTCGTCGAGGTCGATCGTCGAGCCGATCATGTCGAGGCCCGACGGCCCGAGGCTCGGAGATGCGGTCGCGGCCTCGATCCGCTCGGTGAGCCCGACCAGGCGCTCATCGACCCTATCGAGCGCCGTTGCGATCCGCGCGTCAACCGGCCGCCGCGAGGCGAGCCAGAGCGCGCCGAGCACGCCGACAACGAAAATGGCACCCAGAGCCGCAACGACTACCGCAGTCGTGATCCCTCTCCCTTCCCCTGAGCCAACTCTACGCAGGAATGAAGCATCTGTATATGGGGTGCCGCAACGAACGTTCACCTCTTGGCGGACCCGACCGGTCTCAGCTACACTGGCCGTCCGCAGGTGGCGGGGTGAGATCCCTGCCACATCTGCGCGTGAACTTTGTCTGTGTTTATCGAGAGTGTTAGGAGCAGCGTGCCCACCGTCAATCAGCTCGTCCGCAAAGGCCGCAAGGCCCCCGTGGCCAAGACGAACACCCCGGCCCTTCGCGGAGCGCCGCAGAAGCGCGGGGTCTGCACGCGTGTTTACACCACCACTCCGAAGAAGCCGAACTCGGCGCTGCGGAAGGTCGCGCGCGTCCGGCTCACCAACGGGATGGAAGTCGGCGTCTACATCCCCGGTGAGGGGCACAACCTCCAGGAGCACTCCGTCGTCCTCATCCGTGGCGGTCGCGTCAAGGACCTCCCGGGCTTCCGCTACAAGGTGATTCGCGGCGGACTCGACACGTCGGGCGTCTCCGATCGCCGCCAGGCCCGCTCGAAGTACGGCGCCAAGAAGGGCTCGAGTTGATGCCACGTCGAGCAGAGATCCAGCCGCGCCAGCTCGAGCCCGACTCCGTCTACTCGTCGGTGCTCGTCACGCAGGTCATCAACTGCGTCATGCTCGACGGCAAGAAGTCGACGGCCGAGCGCATCGTCTACGACGCCCTCGCACTCGCCTCCGAGAAGACCGGCAAGCCGGCACTCGAGATCCTCGAGGGCGCGGTCAAGTCCGTGACCCCCGTTCTCGAGGTGCGCTCACGTCGCGTCGGTGGTGCCAACTACCAGGTGCCGATCGAGGTACCGCAGCGCCGCGCCCGCACGCTCGCGATCCGCTGGATCGTGCAGTTCGCGCGCGACCGCCGCGAGAAGCACATGGGCGACAAGCTCGCGGGTGAGCTGATGGATGCGCTCAACCAGCAGGGCGGCGCCTACAAGAAGAAGGACGACATCTATCGGATGGCGCAGGCCAACAAGGCCTTCGCTCACTACCGCTGGTAGCGGGAAGCAAACGATGAGCACAACTGCCTCCCGCATATCTCTCGACCGCGTCCGCAACATCGGGATCATGGCGCACATCGACGCCGGTAAGACGACGACGACGGAGCGGATCCTCTACTACACCGGCCGCACACACAAGCTCGGCGAGGTGCACGAGGGCGCGGCGACGATGGACTGGATGGCGCAGGAGCAGGAGCGCGGCATCACGATCACGTCTGCGGCGACGACGGCAGAGTGGCGCGATCACAAGATCAACATTATCGATACGCCCGGGCACGTGGACTTTACGGCCGAGGTCGAGCGCTCACTGCGTGTGCTCGACGGCGCAATCGCGGTCTTCGACTCGGTGGCTGGCGTGCAGCCGCAGTCCGAGACGGTGTGGCGCCAGGCAGACCGCTACGGGGTGCCGCGGATCTCGTTCATCAACAAGATGGACCGCACAGGTGCCGACTTCTTCAACGCCGTGCAGACGATGCGCGACCGTCTCGGCGCCACTGCCGTCTGCGTCCAGATCCCTGTCGGCGAGGAGGAGCACCATCGCGGCGTCATCGACCTCGTCGAGATGAACGCGGTCACGTACGACGACGATCTTGGCGAGTCCTTCACCGTCGGCGAGATTCCTGCCGACCTCGTCGAACTGGCCAGGGAGCACCATCACGCACTCATCGACGCGGTCGCCGAGTTCGACGATGACCTGATGGAGAGCTACCTCGAGGACGAAGACTCCGTTACGCCCGAGATGCTCCGCCGCGCACTCCGCGCCGGCACGCTTGCGAGCGCGTTCACTCCTGTCCTCCTCGGCTCCGCCTTCAAGAACAAGGGCGTGCAGCCGCTGCTCGATGCCGTGGTCGACTACCTGCCGAGCCCTCTTGACGTCGCATCAGTGCAGGGCGTCGACCCGAAGACCGGCGAGGAGTTGACGCGGCCTGCCTCGTTCGACGCCCCGTTCTCGGCCCTCGTCTTCAAGGTGATGTCCGATCCGTTCGTTGGCAAGTTGACCTACTTCCGCGTCTACTCCGGTCAGATCAAAGCCGGTGATCGCGTCGTCAACACGACAAACGGTAAGACCGAGCGCATCAGCCGCATCCTCCAGATGCACGCCAATCATCGCGAGGAGCGCGACGAGATCGGCGCAGGCGACATCGCGGCCGCGGTCGGTCTGAAGCAGTCGACGACCGGTGACACACTCGCAATCGATAAATCACCGATCGTGCTCGAGCGAATGACCTTCGCCGAACCGGTCATCTCCGTCGCGATCGAGCCAAAGACGAAGGGCGACCAGGACAAGCTCTCACAGGGCCTTCAGCGCCTTGCCGAGGAGGATCCGACCTTCCGCGTCACCTCCGACGAGGAGACCGGTCAGACGCTCATCGCCGGCATGGGTGAGCTCCACCTCGAGATCATCGTCGACCGGCTCATGCGAGAGTTCAACGTCGACGCGAATGTTGGCCGGCCCCAGGTCGCCTACCGTGAGACCGCGGGCAAGCCCGCCGAGAAGGTGCAGGGCAAGTTCGTGCGCCAGACGGGTGGCTCAGGGCAGTACGGCGACGTCACGATCAACCTGCTGCCGCAGGAGCCGGGCAAGGGCTACGAGTTCATCGACAAGATCGTCGGCGGCAAGATCCCCAAGGAGTACATCAAGCCGGTCAACGAGGGGATCCAGGAAGCGATGAACGCCGGTGTGCTTGCCGGCTACCCGGTCGTCGACGTCCTGATCGAGTTGATCGACGGCTCGTACCATGACGTCGACTCGAGCGAGCGGGCCTTCAAGATCGCGGGCTCGATGGCCTTCAAGGAGGCGTTGAGGCGCTCCAAGCCGAAGTTGCTCGAGCCGATCATGGCCGTCGAGGTGGTTACACCCGACGACTACCTCGGCGACGTTATGGGTAACCTCAACGGTCGGCGTGGGCGAGTCGAGTCGCTCAAGCCAATCGGCAACTCGCAGTCGATCGTGGCGAGCGTGCCACTCTCAGAGATGTTCGGGTATGTCACCGACCTGCGCTCGATGTCGCAGGGGCGGGCAGCTTTCACCATGGCGTTCGATCGATACGACGAAGTACCCCAGTCCATCGCGAGCGACATCGTCGACTCGCAGTCAGGCTCGTAAGAAGGAGATTGCAGGATGGCCAAGCAGAAGTTTGAGCGGTCGAAGCCGCATGTCAATGTCGGCACCATCGGCCATATCGACCACGGCAAGACCACGCTGACCGCGGCGATCACGAAGGTGCTCGCCGAGTCCGGCACGGGCACCGCCGTTCGCGACTTCACGTCGATCGACGCGGCTCCCGAGGAGCGGCAGCGCGGCATCACGATCAACACGGCGCATGTCGAGTACGAGACGGTGAATCGTCACTACGCGCACGTCGACTGCCCGGGCCACGCCGACTACATCAAGAACATGATCACGGGCGCAGCCCAGATGGACGGTGCAATTCTCGTCGTCTCCGCCGCCGACGGCCCGATGCCCCAGACGCGCGAGCACATCCTGCTTGCCCGCCAGGTCGAGGTGCCGTTCATGGTCGTCGCACTGAACAAGGCCGACATGGTCGATGACCCCGAGTTGCTCGAGCTCGTCGAGCTCGAGGTTCGCGAGCTGCTCACGAAGTACGACTTCCCGGGCGACGACATCCCGATCGTCCACGTCTCGGCGCTCAAGGCGCTCGAGGGCGACCCCGAGTGGACGCCCAAGATCCTCGAGCTCATGGAGGCCGTCGACTCCTACATTCCGGAGCCGACGCGCGACACGGAGAAGCCGTTCCTGATGCCGATCGAGGACGTGTTCACGATCACGGGCCGCGGCACGGTCGTCACGGGCCGCATCGAGCAGGGCAAGATCGAGGTCGGCAAGGAGATCGAGATCGTCGGGATCACGGACAAGGTCGAGAAGACCACCGTCACCGGCCTCGAAATGTTCCTCAAGGTGCTCGACTTCGCGCAGGCCGGCGACAACGCTGGAGTGCTGCTCCGCGGCGTCAAGCGCGAGGAGGTCCAGCGCGGTCAGGTGCTCGCAAAGCCGGGCTCGATCACGCCGCACACGCACTTCAAGGCCGAGGTCTACGTGCTCTCGAAGGACGAGGGTGGCCGCCACACGCCGTTCTTCAACGGCTACCGGCCCCAGTTCTACTTCCGCACGACGGACGTGACGGGCTCGATCAAGCTACCGGACGGCCAGGAGATGGTCATGCCGGGTGACAACACGCAGATGGAGATCGAGATGGGTCAGCCCATCGCGATGGATGCCGGACTGCGGTTCGCCGTCCGCGAGGGTGGCCGCACCGTCGGTGCCGGCGTCGTCACGGAGATCATCAAATAGGGGAAGAGGCATAGCCTCTCCCCTCTTTGTGTGGGGGAGAGGCGCAGCCTCTCCCTCTCTCTCAGAAGAGAAGAGACGAGACACTATGGCGCAACAGAAAATCCGCATTCGGCTCAAGGGCTACGACCACCAGCAGCTCGATCGCTCGGCGTCGCAGATCGTTGAGACGGCGCAGCGCACGGGTGCGACGATCACCGGCCCGGTGCCCCTGCCCACCGAGAAGAACGTGTACTGCGTGATCCGGAGCCCGTTCAAGGACAAGGACTCGCGCGAGCACTTCGAGGTGCGCACGCACAAGCGTCTGATCGACATCCACAGCCCCACGCCGAAGACGGTCGACTCGCTGATGCGCCTCGACCTTCCTGCCGGTATCGACATTGAAATAAAACTGTAGGAATTGCTGAGACAATTCCTACAGTTCTAGATAGAACCATGAACAAACTCAAATGAGATTTCACCACACACAAATGAGATTTCACCACACACAAATGAACGCACTCTTTCACCACACACAAGTGAACACACTCTTTCACCACACACAAGTGAACGCACTATCTAACGCTTTTTCCCGTCCCAATGGAGGCGCATCGTGAAAGGCATAGTCGGGAAAAAGCTTGGGATGACCCAGATCTTTGATCCGGAATCCGGCGCGGTTACCGCGGTGACTGTGATCGAGGCTGGACCCTGCCCGGTCACCGACGGTTACGCCGCGGTCCAGCTCGCCTACGAGCCCGTTGCCGATCGCAAGATCACGAAGGGCGAGATCGGCCACCTCAAGAAGTCGGGATCGTCGGCGCATCGACACCTCGTCGAGTTCC
>Ga0163153_10003756_pt1 | contig 19899 bp, 17 predicted proteins | sample OliLakLV19MP6IB1_FD_148629 | JGI IMG/M metagenome (GOLD analysis project Ga0163153, IMG submission 148629) | Freshwater microbial mat bacterial communities from Lake Vanda, McMurdo Dry Valleys, Antarctica - Oligotrophic Lake LV.19.MP6.IB-1 | ecosystem: Environmental > Aquatic > Freshwater >...
ACGTAACGTTCTGCGACGCGGTCTTCGGCTGCGTCATGCTCGAGGCGGCGCGCGTGGGCGGGTCATTGACGGCGCGCTCCTCGACGGCCGGTTCGTCGGGTTCATCGTCGTCCAGCGGGGCCAACTGCAGATCATCGTGGCTTCCCAACAATCGCTCCACGGCTTCCGCGGCGGTTCGTCCGGGTATGCCGACGGCGAGCCGATCGGCCTGTTCGACGGTGAGCCGCCCGCGATTGACGAGCCACTTCAGCAGCACGCGGGGCCCGAAGTCGCCGGGGGCGTCCTCGTGGAGGCGTCGGAAGCGATCGGCGTCGGCCTGCGGGAGCAAGCCCCGGGCCGACAGCGCCGTGATGAGTTCCGGAGTCGAGTACATGCCGCGTTATTGCTCTTCGTCGGTAATCAGTTCGACTTCTTCCATGCCCGCGGCGCTGCCGGCGTCGAGCGCCGTCACCACCGACTCGTGCCGACACTCCGGATCGGCGGAGACCAAGAGCGTGCGGCGACCGTTCGCCCCGCCCCGTAGCTTGCGCAACTTGGCGATCAGGTCTTGCCGCGATACGGCCTGTGCGCCGTCGACCCAGAGGCCGTCATCGGCGTCGATACGAACCGTGATCGAGTCCGGGTCGTCCGGAACGCCGACTTGCGGAGCGTCGCTCGTCGCTTGCGGCACCGGAACGGGGAGCGACTTTTGCATGGCGAAAGCCGCCGTGATCATAAAGAAGATGAGCAGCTGGAAGACCACGTCGATCATCGGCGTCATGTCGATTTCGTCGTCGGAGAGCGGCTCGCGGCGCCGAACGCGGGCCCCTCTCGAAGAGCCGGCTCGGGAGGTCCCGCGTAGGCGGGCGACGATTCGACGGCCGACGCGATGTCTCCCGCTGGGACCACGGGCCTGGTCCGCCGGCACGGTGACCACGGTGCGGCATTTTGTACAGAGCGCGCGGCTCCCGGCCGAGCCGTCGTCGGCTTTGAGTCGATGTCCGCATTGGGGGCAAGCGAATCGGATACTCACGTCAGCGCATCTCCGCCACAGCCAGGTGGAGCCGAACGCCCGCGACGCCCGCCGCTCGCATGACTCGGGCGACCTCGCGGTGCCGCACGTCTTTATCCCCTTTAATCAGGACCTCGGTCGTTCCTCCGCGAACGGCCGACTGCACCGCGGCTCGGATTTGCGCTTCCTGCGAGGCGGCGTCGCCTGTGAGCGGGTCGCCGACTTTGCCATCGGCCAGGTACACGGCCGCGTTCCCCCGCCGGCCGCCTTCGGCCAGACTGATTACCAGCGAATTCTTGCGGCTCACTCCGACTCCGTACTCGGCCTGCGGAAGCTTCAGCGCGGCTTGCACGTCGGGCCGCCCGGACACTATGAAGAAGATCAGGAGCAGGAACGTGACGTCGATCATCGGGGTGATGTCGAGCGTGTTGTCGCTTTTCAGGCGGCGGCGCCGCAGAACGCGCCCGTGGTCAGCCTCATCGGTTCCGCTCGGCCCCTCTGTCGTCGACATGCGTCATCCCTTTCGTCGCGAGGAGACCGATCGCAAGCTCAGGGTATAGGCGTCGAGAATCCGAGAGAGGCCCGCGTTCACGAGGTCTTCGGTTTTACGAATTTGGATCGCCAGGCCGGCGACACAGAGCGACAACGGGATGGCGATGGCCAAGCCGATTGCGGTAGTGATGAGCGCCAGGCTGATGTCGCTTGCCAAGCCGGTGGCCTCGACGTTACCGGAGCCGCCCCCCAGCTTGCCGAACGCCGACATCATGCCGAGCACCGTACCGAACAACCCCAACATGGGAGCCGTTTTGATGACGGTGTTGACCCAACTCATGCGGTACTCGAGGTCGGAGGAGAAATCGCGCTGGAACCGATCGGCCAACATGTGACGCAGTTTGACCGGCTCGAGTCCCTTGCTTTCCGTGGCGAGCCGACCGAGTTGCGCGACGATGCGCTCGTCGGAGTCGCCGGACGATTCGACTGCGAGCTCGTCGCCCCCGAATGATGCTTCCCATTGATCGAGATAGCGGCCTTGCTCGGCCTCGCCGGAAAAGCGGGCCTGGCGAAGGCGTCGCCAGATGACCACCACGCAATAGAGGCCCCAGATCGCGTCCAAGGCCAAGAACAGATAGCAGAGATCGCCCGCCAGTTGGGTGATCGAACTGAGCTTACTCAGATCCATGCCGGTGCGCTTCGCGAAGGTGCGGGATGATGTGACGTGCCGCGCCGAGGAATCGGGTCCTCGGGATGGTTTTGCAGCCGAAGTATAACCGGTTGGTGTCCGGTTTGCTCGGGCGGGAATGTTAGGGAACGGTTTCCGGCCGGGCGGTCGGTGAAACGGAACGCGCCGGTCGACGGGCCGTAAGTGGAAGGTGCGGGTTGCGGCCGTGACGTTCATGGCCATCTCGGTCTGGGGACGAGCGGGCGGTAGTTTTTGAGGAGGCCGATTCCGGGGCCGGATGCCGAAGAAAGTAGGTTCGGGGCAAGCGGTGGAGGGGGCCGGCGCCTTGACGGCTGCGGAGCTCGTGGAGTAGCCGGGTTGGTTGGTTCCGCCGCAACGGCGGGGGGCGACCGATTGAGCGTCGAACGGGTGGCGGCGCCCTTGTCGAAAGCTCGCGACCCCTCGACTTTGCCCGGGAGAGGGCCGTTGACTTTGCTTGGGACAGGGCCGCTCGCCGGCCACGCTAACCAGGCCGCGCCGGCGATTAGCAGGATGATGAGCGCGGCGAGGGTTGCGATACGTGGGGTTCGAATAGGTGGGGTGCGATGCGAGACGGCACTGAGCGGGCCTGATCTCGAACGGGCTCGTTCGTGCGCTAGCGCCGCGGCCGGTCGCACTTTCGGCCTCGCAGCGGGGAATGCGACCGGAGCGGGGTGACGTTCGAAAGCGGGGTCCGTGCTCGGTCGCGGGCGAAACGCCTGGTCGTAGCTGGTCGAGCTTGCGATGTCGCCGGTAGACGGATCGACGATGTTCGCGCCGAGCGCGTCGAAGTGTTCGGCTCGTTCGCCGTAGTCGATTTTCTGTGAGGCGAGGCGTGCGGATTTGTGCCGGTTGCGCGAGTGCGTGGCGGAACGGGACGGAGTCGTGCCGCGCGGGGTGCATTTTGCGCGGCGTCGGCGGACGACTGCGACGACTGCGTTTAGGTCTGCGGACGTTGCGTTTACGACTGCGGTCGCTGCGTTCATTTCCTGGGCGGCGGCGTTGATGGCTGCTGCCGCCGAGTTGATTTCCGCAGCTGCGGCGTCGATGCCTGCGGGCGAGCGGGCGTCGAAGGAATCGATGAGGGGATGAGGAGATGATGGGATGAGGTGAGGCAAGCCCGGCGCGGGCTTGCTTGTCGCCTCCGAAGTGACGGTCGGTTCGGGTTGGTTCGAGGCGGGTTGGTTTACGTCGTGCCGGCTTCCGTTGGAGCGGGCCGCCCGCCAGATATCGCGTAAACGGAGGCTGAGCACGTGGAGCTTGCGCTCGGTCGGATCGTCGACCGTGGCGTTGATGACGTAGTAGCGGCCGACTTGGGGCGAAAGATCGGAGCGCTCGAGACGGGTGATTTCGGCGTGGTGACGGGAGAGCAGCCCGCGCTCGATGCGCAGTTGATCGGTCTCTTGCAAGTAGAGCAGCCGCAGCGGGTTGCTGATCCAGCGCTGGGGGGGCCCGAATAAGGGGAAATCGTCGGGTTGGCGGAGGTCGTGATTGCAGGGTGGTTCAGGGTTTCGGGTTCGGGGTTCAGGGTTGGGACTTACGACAGAGTCGAAGGGGTGCGGCTGGAGGGTCCGGGTTTGGAAGGGAACTTGAAACGGACGTGGTTCGACGGGTGGGGGTGCAATGGATTTATTCACGCATGTTTCGCGATGGCAGACTGCTCGGTTGGGAGCACGTTTGCCGCGGGATCGGCCCGCGCCCACGTCCTTTCTTTGGTTCGAGGTAGATGGTCCAGAAACGTCGAGAGTTGGCTTCTAGTGTGTGTTACTTGATGTCTATGTTAAGTACTCCTGGGTAATACTACGAACGAGCCCCGCGAAATGCAAGCAGGGATCGGACGCGCGCGCGTCGAGCGCTGTAGCAGATAACTCGCAAGTTGCGGGCGCTACGGCGGATGCGGCCGGCGAAGAAATTTGAGAATTATTTTGAGGCTGGAATTCACGGGGTTTCCGCACGCTGCCGGCGAAGATTTTCTGCTACAGTCGCGCCGGTGCGGACGACTGCTGTTGTTTGTTCAGGTGTGCGGTCGACGGTTCATGCAGGAATTGCGGGCATTCAGCGAACTCCGCATGCCAAAAATGGTAGCAACCGTCGAACGTATGGGATTAGCCGCCGAAGAACGGAGCTGCGGAGGGTCGGCGGGTTTACGCGAGGTGAATCGGCGGAGCGAAGATGCTGAAGACGGGAAACCATCACGAAAACACGAAAGTGCGAAAGCACGAAACGAATGGAGGAGAAAGAACCGATTGCACGGTGCGTGCCGAGTGACGGAGAGAGGAGCAGATTGCGGTTGCTCGTTCGACGCAGCGGCAGAGCGTGTAGAAGTGGTCGTCTTGCCGGACCGGAAACGATTTGAACCGGCCTTGGTAAAGATGGCCCGTTCCCACGGTATGTCGGGCTCAGGCCTCGGCTAGCTCGACCGGGGTGGACCGCGGCACGACGGGCAAGGCATCGACGAACTCGTCGAACGTCATGCCGGCGGGCAATCCGACCTGTTTTTTCACACCGTGATCGTGGAGGCGGACGTGCCGCGCCACCTCGCGCCCCTGATTGCAAAAAACGTGCAAGGCGCATTGCAGCGGGCATCCATCGATCACCCACACCTCGCGGCCGACGAGTTGCTTTTGGAAATAGGGCAATTCCGCCGCCACGCCCGCCAGGCAAGACATGTCGGCGGCTCCGCGAGCGTCGATTTCGCGGGCGACATCGTAGGCGGCCTTGCCCGCCGGCGAGCAGCCGGCGCAGGCGAAAACGAGGGGGCGTGCGGACATTTTGGGACTCCTTACAACTACCCTATTCCATTTTCGGCCGGATGCCGATCTAAATTGGACAAGTTTATCCAATATTGCTATCATTGGGTGTGCAGGTACTGCGACAAGGACTCTTGTTCCGATTTTTCAGGGAGATCAAATCATGATCACACTCACCCCTTCCGTTACGGTCGGCCAGGCAGTCGCCGAGCGACCGCAGCTATCATGCATTTTCGAGGAACTGAAAATCGATTACTGCTGCGGCGGCAAGCGAACTCTCGAAGAAGCTTGCCGCGAGCGCGGGCTGGATGTGGGACCGCTGATCGAGCGTCTGGAGGAGGCGGGATCCTCGGCCGCCGAACCGTCGGACTGCGACTGGACCGAGCGCCCGCTGACGGAACTTTGCGATAACATCGTGCGGACACACCACGATTATCTGCGTTGCGAACTGCCGCGGCTCACCGCGATGATCGACAAGGTGCTCGCAGCCCACGGCACGACGCATCCGGAACTTGCGGAAGTTCGGGCGACGTTTGCCTGCCTGCGCGCCGAGTTGGAGCCGCACATGATGAAGGAGGAGTGCGTTCTCTTCCCGTCGATCCGCTACCTGGAAGCGAACGGAGGTCAAACGGCGCAGTTTCCGTTCGGCTCATTGGCCAATCCGATCCGCGTGATGGTGAGCGAGCATGATCATGCCGCAGATGCGTTGGAGCGGTTGCGGGAACTGACCGCAGGCTACGTACCGCCCACGGGGGCATGCAATACGTATCGCGCCATGCTCGAAGGCCTGGGGACCTTGGAGCGCGACATGCACCGGCACGTTCACAAGGAAAACAGCATCCTCTTTCCACGTGCCGTCCAGTTGGAAGACCGTTTGGGCCGGCTGAGCGAAGGAGAACCTAAGTGCCGTTCCGGCTGCTCGACGATCTGACGTCGCCTTCCATCGCCCGTCGGAAGCTTCCGCCGAGTTCCGGACCTTACGGTGCCGACCGTGCGGTCGCCAACGAGTAGACCATGGCGGAAAACGTCACGCTCCAGGCGATGATCGCGACATACACGAACCCCTGGGGAATGATCATTAGGAACGGTAGGTTCATCACTTCCGCGAGGCGGAACGTGCAAGCCGTGTACATGCCTAAGGGAAACACCGCGCCCCAGTACTGCGGGTCGTAGGCCAGGCGAAACCGTCGAAAGATGTGCCGCCAAACGCCGAGAATGACGAGCATCGGGATCCACCAGGTGGCGGTCGCCCAGAAGAGCAGCGTCAGGCCGCGCAGAAAGGGCGACAATTGCCTCAATAGGGGTGAGTCATCGGCCGCGGCGACGAGGATCGTGCCGGCCAAGGTAGAAATCGCCATGGCGCCCATGTTGATCCAATACGGCGGCGACAAATCCGCGGGGCTTAACGGGAAAAACGAATATCGGTAAAAAATCAGCGAGATGATCCAGATGTAGAGCATCCCGCCCCCCAGCCACATGGTCAGGGAGAAGAACAGCACCTGTTCCCGATAAGGGCCGAAGCCGTCGGCCAACATGCTCCCCAACAATGAAACGGCCTGAGCGGCGACCACGGAAACGAGCCATCCGCCGTGTATGCCGTCCGGTAGCGACGGTTTGACTTCCTTGATCGCGAAGCTCGTGAAGATGGTGTAGGTGAGCAGGAACCAAAGCAGGATACCCAGGCACCACAGCACCACGGCCGCCGTGCGCCATTGGGCGATCAGCAGGCACTGGGTACCCAAAACGCAACTCGCCGCAATCGAAGTGAAAAAGCCCACGCCCCGTTTATGGTCGACGAGGTCGGCCAGGAACTTGCGCGGAAAGATCGCCAAGCGGGCGGTGGTCAGCAGCCAAAGAACGGCGAACAGGCCGATATTCAGACCGAATAGAACCCGGGCCAACGACGGCATGCCGAGCAACCGGCTCGACAGCGACACGATGCCGGTGGCCATCACCAGCGCAAAGTAAGCCGGGTTCAGCGACTCGATACCGCGCAAAAACGGGGTGCGGCGGGGGACGCTCTGATCGGCTCCGGTCATTTCGGGTTCCGCCGGGGGGTGTGCCCATCCGCGACGCGTTTGATCGGCGGATTTTCAGGCTCGGGCGCGTTCGATCCGATAGAGATACCGGAGCAAGCCCAGATTCAAGAGCAGGCAAACGGTACTGACGGCCGCGGCGGGCCAGATGACGTCTTCATCGCCGCCGAGGAAAGCGTTCATCGTCGCGGTAAGCAGCCACAATTGCAGAATGACCAGGATCAGAACGACGCACAGGATGCCGTAGATGACGGTTAGCCGCTGCTCGCGCGTGAATCTCCGCTTCATACGGTGCTCCTTTCGATGCCGACAGCATAGACCGCGTCGCCCCGCACGCGAAGAGTGATGCGCGGCAATGGACGCCGTGGCGGGCCCGCCAGCGGCCGGCCGGTGCTTGTCTCGAAATAACCGTGGTGGCACGGGCAATGCAATCGCCCCGCATGCTCGTCCGGTACGACGGCGCACGCGAGGTGCGTGCATTTCTGGCTGTAAGCCACCAGCGTGTCAGCGTCGATCCTCGACAGCAGACAAGGCTCCGAATCGTCCGGGTAGTGAAATACCGTCGTGCCGCCGACGGGCAGCCGGCCCCGATCGGCGATTTTTACGATCGGCGGGTTTCCCCGCCGGCGGCGCCACCAGTTCTGCACGGCGATGGTGAACTGGCCGACGACGAACGCGAAGCTCGTGAGGCAGAGGAACTTCGTAAAATCGCGTCGTGCGACGTAATGGTCCTGCGGCCAGTCGATCGGGAAATCCTCCCGCCAGGGCGGGAGAGAGTCGTCCAAATTTCGATCGGGCGGCACGGTATGCAGTTCGGAATCGGAGTCGCGCATGGTCCGGCTCACGGCTTAGATATCGGAAAGAACGTTCAGCAACAGCTCCTGGCCGATCGGCGCGTCGCTCATCGCCGCGGCCACGTCGATATACTCCGGCGACCGCTCGCGCGGCACCATCATGTTCACCTTGGTGTGGATCACTTGTGCGCCGAACTGAAAACGGTTCGAAGGTACGGCGCTCTTGCGTAGCGAATCGATCTCCTCCCGCGTGCCGTAGAACAACGCCCCGCTCGGGCAAACCGTGGCGCACATCGGCTTGCGGCCGGTCGAAGTGCGGTCGTAGCACATATCGCACTTCATCATCAGTTCCAGCTCGCTCTTCATCTTCGGCACGCCGAAGGGGCAGGCCAACACGCAATTGTTGCAGGCGATGCAGCGCGGCTTGCGTGCCGTTTGCACGACACCGTCTCCCGTGCGCTTGATGGCGTCGGCGGGGCAGACTTCCGCACAGGTCGGCGAATCGCAGTGCATGCATACCACGGGCACCGTTTGGGTCGTCAGCCGCCGATCAATGAATTCCAGGTGAATCATGGAATGCCCGCGGTGGGTATCGCACTCGGTGCAGGCGTGCACGCACGCCTCGCAGCCGATGCAGCGGCCCGGATCGATGAAGAACTCTCGGTCCTGTGAAACAGACATAATCGTTTGCCGTCCTAGGGCCGAGGTTCGGGATGCTTTGAGTATTCGGGCGGCGAGGCAGCTTTCGATAGTCGCACCGCGCAGACTTTGTATTCGGGAATCTTGGAGATCGGATCCTGCGCGGCGATCGTCAGCCGGTTGATGCTCCGAGCGCCCGCCCAGTGATACGGCACGAAGACCGTGTCGGGCCGGATCGTCCTTACGACCATAGCCTGCAACGTACAAGACCCGCGGCGCGATTCAACGGTCGTCCAATCTCCATCTTGGATGCCCAGCTTGTCCGCTAATTTTGGATGCAGTTCGATTCGCGGTTCCGGATATTGATCGACCAGGGGGCCGATGCGGCGGGTTTGGGTGCCGCTGAGGAAGTGGCTGACAACGCGGCCGGTCGTGAGGATGACCGGATAAGCCTCGTCGACGTCCTCCGCCGGCGGCCCATATTCGGCCAGGTTGAAGCGCGCCTTGCCGTCGGGGAAGTAAAAGGGCCCGCGGCCTTGCGCGACCGGATTCCACGATCCCCGCTCGAACAGACGCGGTGTGCCGGGATGGTCGAGCGAGGGACAGGGCCAGAAAACGCCCTGCTGCCGCTCGATCTTTTCGTAAGTGATGCCGGAATAGTCGGCGACGCTCCCCGCGGAGCAGCGCCGCAATTCGTCGAAGATCTCACGCGGCTCGGCGAAGGTAAATCCCCGCTCGCGGCCGAGCGCCGCGGCGAGGTCCTGGATAACCCGCCAGTCTTGCCTGGCGTCACCCGGAGGGTCGACGCACTTGTTGATCTTGATCACTCGGGCCTCGGCGCTGGCCACCACGCCTTCATCCTCTTCCTGCAGCGAGCCCGGCAGCACGATGTCGGCATGCTGGGCGCTTTCGTTCAGGAAGAAGTCGATTGCCACATAAAAATCGAGCTTATCAAGCATCCTGGTGACGAAGTCGTTGTCGGGCAACGACACCTTCGGATTGAAGCAGATGCTGAGCAGGCCGCGAATTTCGCCCCGGTCGATTTTGCGGAAGATCTCGTAAGCGTCGACCCCCTTGCCGGGCAACTCCTCGGGTTTCATGCCCCAGATTTCAGCGATGAACGCGCGGTGCTCCGGGTTTTCGATATCGCGCCAACCCGGAAGCTGGTCGCACTTTTGCCCGTGCTCGCGGCCCCCCTGGCCGTTGGCCTGGCCCGTGATGGTGCCGTAGCCGCACCCGTCACGCCCCAGCCTCCCGCTCGCCAGGACGATGTTCATCGCACTGAGCACGTTTTGCACGCCGTGCGAATGATGCTCCAGGCCGCGAGCGTGCAGCAGGAAACTGGTTTCGGCCGTGCCCCACATCTCGGCCGCGCGTCGGATGGCACGCTCGGTAATTCCGGTGACTTCCGCCGTGCGGCGCGGCGTCCAATCCTTCACATACTCGGCGACCCGTTCGAACCCGACGGTAAACTGCTCGATGAACCCATGATCAATCCAATCGTGCTCGATCATCAAGTGCAAGATGCCGCTGAAAAGCGCGGCGTCGCGTCCCGGCCGCACAGGCAGGAACAGGTCGCAAGTGCGGGCGATCGGCGTGATACGGGGGTCAACGACGATGACCTTGGCGCCGTTTTCGCGGGCTTGCCAAACGTAGTTCGTGGTGATCGGAGAGCACTCGGCGACATTCGAGCCGGCAATGAGCACGACCTTGGCCTGCGGAATATCCGACCAAGGGTTGGCCGAGCGGTCGATGCCGAAGGTTTTCTTGTTCGCCGCTCCGGCGCTCACCATGCAAAGCCGGCCGTTGTAATCGATGTTCGCCGTGCGGAGGCACATCCGAGCGAATTTGCCCATCAGGTACGTCTTTTCCGTCGTCAGGCTGGCCCCGCTGAGTACCGCGAACGCGTCGGCGCCATGTTGGGCTTGGATTCTCGAGATCTCGTCCGCCACGCGCCGCACGGCCTCGGCATAACCGACCGACCGAAAGCCGCCCGGGGCTGCCGGGTCGCGCGCCAGGGCCGTCAGCAGTCGATCGGGATGCGAGCCTTGCAGGTACCGTTTGACGCCCTTGGGGCAAAGCATCCCTTTGTTGAAGGGAAAGTCTTCCCATGGCTCGAAGCCGATCACCCGATTGTCTTTCACCTTGAGCTGAATGCCGCATTGCTGGCCGCAGAAGCAGCAGTGCGTCTTGACGAGCTTGTCGGCGTCTTCCGAGGTATCGAGGTGTCGGCCGTGCGAATAATTCTTGTGCGGGCCGAAGCGGTCGATCGTCTGCGAGATCTCGACAGGTAGCGTCGCCATGAGGTGTCCTAAGAGGATCCGCAGTTGATACTCGCGCCGCTTCGAATCGTTTGCAGGGGCTCGCCGCCGCGGATGCCGGTCCACAGGTTGGCGTGGGCGACGGCGAGCAAGGCTCTGCGACATCGGGGACAGACCCATTGATAGTGCTCGACGGGCGAACCGGCCAATTCATACCGATAGCCCAGTTCACGCTCGACCTGAATCAGGTCCTCAATCTGCATACGCGAGGCGAAATGCTCGCCGCATCGTCGACAGGCCGCCTGCTCCGAGCGTGCGCTGATGTCCTTGTAGAAGCTGACGCCGAGTTGGGCGGGCCGCTGAAAGATATGGAAGAACTTGCCGAAGGGGAGCCAGAGCAACGTCAGAATTACCGTGATGGCGTGCAAGATGGCGATGAAATCGTACGCATATCCCCTCATCCACGTATAACTGGCGGTCAGCATCAGTCCCGTCACGCTGACGGCAAACAGGGCAATCAGCGGCAAGTAATCTTCGCCAAACTGCTGCAAGGCGGCCGCCCCATGATCGGTCATCCGCCGTTTCATGGCTAGCATGACGCCGGCGATTACCAGCAGCGACGCCCACACGAGTCCGTGGAAGATCAGGAACCCGATCCAAGAGCGGATCGGAAACGCAAGTGTCGGAAAGCCGAACAGTATCGCGCGATAGCGTTCCAGGTCGCCCGGCTCCGTTTCAAAATGAATCCAGCCGAAGGTGAGCGGAAAGGTGATGGCGGCCGCGATCACGCAGCCCCACATGATCAGCCAATGCGCGGCCCCGCGCAGAGTTCCTCGCCTCCAGATGAACGCATTCAAGGCGAACATCACTCCCAGGCGCCGGAAAAGCTGCAGCATGTTGCGCCCGATATAGCGCGGCTGCAAAAACAGTTGCCAACCCCGGATCCAGTAGCGCCGCGTCGGCGGGCGTTGCAGCCACATCGAGTAGCGGTAGCAAATGCCGGCGGTCGCGAAGAGCGTGGCGAACGTGTAGCCGACCAGCGCCGCGTCGAAATGCGCTAATCGCCGCGATCCGAGCAGGATCAGCACCGCCAGCATGCCGGTCACCGCGACGGCCCAGAGCGACGCTTGAATTCGTGCCTTCATGCCGGCGACATCCTCCGTGCTGACCGCATCCTCCGTGGAATCCTCAGGCAATGCTATCGGACGGCCCCCGCCGTTGCCAGGGTGATCCGAGCGACAATTTCGCCGCCTTCTCGGACGACGCATCAACAAGCGGCTTTCCTCCGATCGACTGTTGGCGGTGGCGGGAAATGAGGCGACTATTTGGAACGTCGAGACCGGCGTGAAAGAAACCACCCTTTCGACCAAGCCGCTGATTGGCCCGGCTTTGGGGCTATCGAGTGATTAGGGCTTGCTGGCGTTCAACGACGGCGAAGCGGGGATGAAGTTTTGGGACGTGCCGAAATCCCAGGCGACCGGTTCGGCACTGCGCGGCGCGGGTGCGCAGCTGATCGGCTTTTCGCCGGATGGAAAATGGATGGCGACTTACTCCGACAACTCGGAGATTCGCATCTGGGACGCGGTCGCGGGGAGGCTCATGCAGGTGATCGACGCCGACGGCGGGCCGACGTCGGCGCTACAGTGGCTCCCCGGCACGACCGGGCTGGTGATCGCCTCGGCGGGAGGGCGCGTGCGGATCTGGGGGACTGCCGACGCCGTTGCGAACCTGGGCCTGGAACCGTTTTCGTCGCCGACGCCGGCCTCTCCGGACGCCGCGGCGCAGCGATCGCTCGGTTTGGCTCAACTACAACAGGTCATCGATATTCGCTCGTTTCCTAGGCTGCCGGGCGCCGCGCTCAAGTGGAACGAGTTGGGTATGAGTTCCTACACGACACCCGCTCCGCAAAGCGACGGGGAACTTTTCTATCGCTACTTCCTGGGGAAGGCCGGCTGGACGGCCTACACGCGACTTGCCGCTTCGAGCAGCGAAGATCCCGACTCGCGGACGATCACCATGTTGCAGGGTGGGAGCGAATTGACGTTGTCCGTCGGCCGGCCGGCCGATGCGACGGATGAATTGTACGTGCGAACCAACGTGAATGTGTCGAGCAAGTCGCTGCCTTTGCCCGCGGACTCGGGCTGGATTGAATTCGATTCGTCCACCGATTTGCAACTCGTCGTCAATACGAAGATGGACGTGAAACAAACGGTCGGTTTCTTCGACGGGCAGATGGCGGCTGAAGGTTGGCTGGCGCGCGAGGCGAGCCGGCAATTCAAGGACGACAACGCGTGGCTGCCGTACATCCGCGGGCAGCAAGACGTTTACCTGCGCCTGGCGGCGCTTCCCGGCGGCGGTACGCGCGTGGTTGTGGGGGACGCGGCGAGTTCGTCGTGGCAACTGAAAAAGGCCCCTGCCGAAAAGAACGACAAGCCCGGCATTGAAGCGGCCGACTATCCCCTGCCCGCCGGTGCGACGGCCGTGAAATTCGAGGTCGACGACAAGCGAATTGACTTTGAAGTGCCCGACACGACGCCGCCCAAGCTGGGCGAACTGTTCGTCAAGCAGATGGAATCGCTGGAGTGGAAACGCGACGGGGCGGGAATTGTCGAGAACGACTACACGTTCATCACGTTCAAGAAAGAGAACGCGGAGATCCAACTTCGGGCCCGCCCGGCCGGCAAGAACTCGACGGCCATGATCGGCGGCGACGGACTGCTGTGGACCAAGGAGTTGCCGACGGCGCCGGTGCGGATTTCGTACGAGACCTGGCTCCGCCGCGGGCGCAAGTTGGCCACGCTTGATCTGCTCGATGAATTTGTGGCGGAGATGCACAAGATTCCGGCGAAGCCCGCGGGCAAATAGGGCGGGGCCGGTAGTTGGCGGTTGTGGGCACCGAATTCGGAACGACGCCGAGCGATGGCCGGATTGATTTCCTTGCTTTGGTGCGGGCTCAACTCTACGGCGGGTCAGCGCGGGCTGTGCGGCTTGGCGATGGGCGCCCTTGGGCCGCTCGACCCGCCCTACCCTGATCGATTTCCATGTTTCGTTGCGGGCTTCACTCCGGTTGCGTTTTGCGGCGTGATATTCCGGAGTGGCGCCCCTCCGGGGCTCCGGAGAGGTTCCTTTTTTTGCAACCAGGGGTTGGGGTCGAGTACGACCCACCCCTGGCTATTGGAGTGGCGCCCCTCCGGGGCTCCGGAGAAGTTCTCTTGGGTGCCCAACCAGGGGTTGGGTCGAGTACGACCACCCCTGGCAATTGGAGTGGCGCCGCTTCCGCGGCTCCAGACCAGTGCTCTGCCTCCCGAACGTAGTCGCCGCTCTTAGGATGCGCAACAGAATCTGGAACAAATCGCTGCCGAGGCTTTCATCGGGCCACGTCGCGGGCGGTGCGGCTTGGCGATGGGCGCGCTTGGGCCGCTCGACCCGCCCTACGGCCGGCCTTGCCGGCAGATTTCAAATTCCAAGCACCAAATTCCAAGCGACGCCCGTTCCACAGGCTGATCGATTTCCACGCTTTGGTGCGGGCTCAACTCTACGGCGGGTCAGCGCGGGCGGTGCGGCTTTGCGATGGGCGCCCTTGGGCCGCTCGACCCGCCCTACGGCAGCGCGGCGCGGCGGCGGAGATCGATGCGGCGAATCTTGCCGCTGATTGTTTTCGGCAAGTTTTCGACGAACTCGATTTCTCGTGGGTATTTGTAGGGTGCCGTCACTCGCTTGACGTGTTCCTGCAATTCGGATTTCAAGGCGTCGCTCCCCTGGAAGCCTGCGGCCAAGACGACGTAGGCCTTGACGATTTCGCCGCGAATGGGGTCGGGCTTGCCGACGACCGCCGCCTCGACCACCGCCGCATGTTCGATCAACGCGCTCTCGACCTCGAACGGGCCGATACGGTAGGCGGAACTCGTGATGACGTCGTCGGCGCGGCCGACGAACCAAAAGTAACCGTCCGCATCCGTGTAGGCGCTATCGCCGGTGACGTACCAGCCTTCGTGAAACGACGCGGAGTTGGCTTGCTCGTTCCGCCAGTATTCCTGAAACAAGCCGAGTGGTCGGCTGGGCTCGACCCGCACGGCCAGCGCGCCGGCTTGGCCGGGGGGAAGCCGATTCCCGGCTTCGTCGATCACCGCTAAGTCGATTCCCGGCGTGGGGAGGCCCATCGAACCGGCGCGGACTTCGACGCCCGGAAAATTAGCGCAGAGGACGACCGATTCGGTCTGTCCGTATCCATCGCGGATGGTGTGTCCCGTGGAGCGTCGCCAGACGGCGATTACCTCGGGATTTAACGGCTCTCCGGCCGCTACGCATTGCCGCAGGGCAGCCGGACGAAAAGCACCCAAATCGAGTTGAACGAGGTAGCGATAAATGGTCGGGGCCGCGCAGAGCGACGTGATCGGAAAATCGGCCAGGCATTTGAGGACGTCTTCCGGCTGAAACTTGGCCAAGCTGTAGTGCACGAAGATAGTCGCGCCACAAAGCCACGGTCCGTACAAGCTGGACCAGGCCGCCTTGGCCCAGCCGGTGTCGGAAATGTTCCAGTGCAGGTCGTCTTCGCCGAGATCGAGCCACAACCGGCCCGTTACGACATGCCCCAGGCCGTAACTCGCCTGCGTGTGCAGGACCATCTTCGGCATGCCGGTGGTGCCGGAGGTGAAATAAACGAGCGCCGGGTCCGTGCTCCGGGTCGGCGGTTGATCGAGAGGAGCCGCGGTCGCCGAGGCGAGATCGGCAAAAGCATGCCAATTCTGACGACGGTCGTTCGAGACCAGGATGCGGTGACGGAGCGCCGGCGGTTGCTCCGAGATCGAATCGATCTTGTCCGCGCCTTCGTCGTCGGTGATTACGGCCACCGCTTCGGAAATTTTCAGCCGGTACTCGAGATCGCGAGGGGTTAGGAGCGCCGTGCCGGGCATGGCGACCAAGCCGGCTTTGAGGAGGCCCACCAGCGTTTCCCACCAAGGGACGATGCGCGGTAGCAACACGAGGACGCGATCGCCCGGTTGCAGGCCCCGGCCCGCCAGCCCCGCGGCAACCGCACTGGAACGGGCCGAGATTTCGGCCCAAGTCACTCGGCGTTCCCCTGCGGAGCCCACCCACCACAAGGCGACCCGATCGGGATTGGTCGCGGCTCGCTTGTCGACGACGTCACGGCCGAAATTGAAAAACTCCGGGCACTCCCAGCGAAAGGTTTGCCGGAGATGGTCGTAGTCGGTCCGGTTGGTGATGCGGTTTAACATGCGCGGCTCCGAACCGAGACAGTGTCGTTGATGAGGATCTCGTGGGCGGGGGGTTTGTGGGTCGCTCAACACTCCCACTCCAGCGCCGGGCTGGGTCCTTGATGCTCGACAAAGTACCGAACGGCGTCGCGGGCGACCGCGATGGGAATCAGGTGACAGGGACACCAATAGGTGTCGTGGTTGAAGTCGCCGTAGAACATCTTGTCCGTACCTTCGCTTGGTTTGGTGCGATCCACGGCCGTCCAAAAATAGCCGTCGTGGTCGTCGAACGAATCGGGATGGACCGAAAGATAGGTATCTTCGGACCCGAGGCCGAAACTCACTGCGTAAGGGGCAACCTGAACGTACAGAGACTGAGGGCAGGCCTTCTCCTCTGCAGCCACCTTTTTCGTCCACTCGACATGCATGCGATCCAAGACCGCATCCATCTCGGCCACCGTCGCGCATTGGATCGGCGGTTTGTCGCGCTCAACATGGATCAGAATTTCGGGCGGTGCGGGCATGGGTGCCTCCGCTTAAATATTCGACCGTCGAAGTGCGATTTCTTGTCCGATGATGACGATCAGCGTGGGTCGGGCCGGGGACGCCGCGGAATACGCTGGAGCGTGTCCCACAGTTCTTCGAGACCGGCGCGCTTCGCGGCGCTGACTTTGAGCACGGGCACCGCGCGCGAACCGGGCAAGTTCAGCAGTTCGTGAACCTGAGAATAAGTTGCGTCGGCGCCGGGCAGGTCGGCCTTATGAACCACCACCACATCGGCGACTTCCAGGAGGCCGGCTTTCTCCCATTGCAGCTCATCCCCCGTTTCCGGCTGCAGCAGCACGACCAACGCATCGCAGAGTCCGTGGACGGCCGTATCGCCCTGGCCGGCGCCGACCGTTTCGAGGATCACCGTCTGGAAGCCGTAGAGCTGGAGTAGTTCCATCATGACGTCAAGATGTTCGGCGATGGCTTGCCGCCCTGAGCGGGCGGGAAGACTGCGAATGAACAGCCCCATGTCTTCCGCGGGTTTCGCGATTCGCACGCGGTCGCCCAACAGCGCTCCGCCGGTCAACGGGCTCTCCGGATCGCAGCACAGCACGGCCACCGTTTGTCCCAGGCCGCGCAAGAACTCCACCAGGCGGCCGATCAGGCTGCTCTTCCCCACGCCGCCGCCGCCGCTCAGCGCGACCGTGCGACCCGCCGGCGGCCGGTCGCCGCTTACCGAGGCCCTTATTTCTTGCAGCAGAGCCGTGTTGTCTTGCGTCGTCGCGGCGGAGCCCGACGGCGCTGTGTTGTCTTGCGTCGTCGCGGCGGAGCCCGACGGCGCTGTGTTGTCTTGCGTCGTCGCGGCGGAGCCCGACGGCGCTGTGGGCAACTCACCCCGTGCGGCGAGAGTCAACAGCCGCGACAGGGTCGGTCTGTCTTTATCGAGGAATCGCCGCACGAGATCCGTCGGCGCCTGGGACGCCCGGTGACTTGGCGGCTTCGCGCCGGCGCGCAGGAACTCGACGATCTGGGGCATGGGGGTTCCCGGGCCGAAGACGCCTTTCACGCCCAGCTCGAGCAGCTTGGACGCATCGTCGGTGGGGATGATTCCGCCGATCATGACTCCCACGCCGTCGAGTCCTCGCTTCCGCAACAATTCGAGGACGCGCGGCACGAGCGTCATGTGGGCGCCGCTGAGCAGGCTGATTCCCAACCAATCGGCATCTTCGTCGAGCGCGGCCTGGACCACGGCCTCCGGCGATTGCCATATGCCGGCATAGATGACGTGGAAACCGGCGTCACGGAGGCCCCGGGCGACGATTCGGATGCCGCGGTCGTGGCCGTCGAGCCCGATTTTCGAAAGCACGACACGCGGGGCGATTTTGGCGGGCGTCGTCATCCGCTCTCTCCACCGGGTGCATAACGTCCGAAGATATCGGAGAGCGCGTCCATGATTTCGCCGACCGTGGCGCGAGCCCGGGCCGCTTGCAACAACGCGGGGAGTACGTTGCGATTCTCGGCGGCGACCTGCTTGAGCTCAGCGAGGGCCGCCTGACACTCGACCGCGCTGCGACGGGCTTTGAAGCTGCGGAGTTTCTCGATCTGCTGCTGCTCAGCGGCGGGGTCGACTTCGTGAAGGTCGCAAGGCTTTTCTTCGGATTCCTCGAACGCATTCATGCCGACGACGATTTTTTGTCGACTGTCGACGGATTGCTGCCAGGCGAACGCCGAATCGGCAATTTCACGACGGAATAAACCGGTTTCGATGGCCCGGATCATCCCGCCGTGCAAGCGGATCTTTTCGAAGTACGCCTCCGCTTCGCGGCGCATCTGGGCGGTGAGCGTTTCGACGAAGTAGCTCCCGCCCAGCGGATCGGCGGTATTCGGGACACCCGTTTCGTAGGCCAGCACTTGTTGGGTCCGCACCGCCAGGGTGACCGCATGCTCCGAGGGAAGCGACAGCGTTTCGTCCATGCTGTTGGTGTGCAGAGACTGGCAGCCTCCCAGGACGGCGGCGAGCGCCTGGTAGGCGACTCGCATGAGATTGACTTCGGGCTGCCGATCTTGGAGCGAGCAGCCGGCGGTTTGGGCATGAAACCGCAGCTTGAGCGACGATTCCTCGCGGGCACCGTAACGGTTCCGCAAGAGGTCGGCCCACAAGCTGCGGGCGGCTCGATACTTGGCGACTTCTTCGAACAGGTCGTTGTGCGCGTTGAAAAAGAAACTGAGGCGGGAAGCAAAACCGTCGATAGGCATGCCGCGAGCGAGGCACTGCTCGACGTAGTGCATGCCGTCGGCCAGCGTCATGGCGAGTTCTTGGACCGCCGTCGAACCGGCTTCGCGGATGTGGTAGCCGCTGATCGAGACCGTATTCCACTGCGGCACGTGCTCGGTGCAGAACTCGATCAGGTCGACGACCAACCGCACCGACGGCTCCGGAGGAAAAACAAACTCGTTCTGCGCGTGAAACTCTTTCAGGATATCGTTCTGGATCGTGCCGCGGAGTTTTCGCCAGTCGAAGCCGGACTCCTCGGCATGGACGAGGAAGAAGGCCATGATGACGATGGCCGGCGAGTTGATGGTCATCGAGACGGAAATCTTTTCCAGGTCGATATCGTGGAACAACTCACGGATATCGTCGACGTTATCGACGGCCACTCCGAGCCGGCCGACTTCGCCCGCGGCCCGAGGGTTGTCGCTGTCGAGTCCCATCAGCGTAGGGAGATCGAAGGCCGTGCTGAGCCCGGTTTGTCCCTGCTTGAGCAGAAAATGGAAGCGCTCATTCGTTTGCCGGGGCGTGCCGAAGCCGGCGAACTGCCGCACGGTCCAGAGCCGGCCACGATACATGGTCGGGTGAATGCCGCGGGTGAAGGGAAAGCGACCCGGCTCAGCGATCTGAGTTTCGGGGCGACCATCGAGCTGCTCGAGATTGCGCTCGGTGTAGAGCGCATCGATGGGCACGCCGCTCACGGTGGTGGCCGGTTCGGCGCGTTCCGGAGCGGCGCGTTCCGGAGGGGCGGCCTGAGGCCCGGTCGTTCGATTTACAGAGCCGGGAACGGCCATCGACATCGCTTTCGTCCGGGAAAGACAGAGACGGGCCGGCTTGAACCTGGCGGCCGACCATTCTCAGGGGGCTCGAGTTTGGACAGGGTCCAGACTCGGTGCAGTAAACCTCAGTACGGTAATCTTCGGTGCGGTAGTCTTCGGTACGGAAACTTTCGGTGCGGCAATTCTTTGGTGCGGTAGACTTCAGTACGGTCGTCATTTTAGCATCGGATCACCCTTACAGCCCGGTTTGCTCGGCTACGAACATTTCGTAGCCCTTCCCCGCGGCGCGGATCGCGAACCGGGTGTGTTCCACGCGGTCGGGGGTGCGCTTCGCGAAGTCGTACTCCAGCCGCTCGAGCTTCGACTCGAGTTCGGCCGGGAGGCATTGCACGAGGGTTTTGCCCAGGGTCTGGACGCCGACCTTTTCCAGGAGCTTGCGATCGACTTCGCGGCGGGGGGAGCCGGCCTGCCAAGTCA
>Ga0163153_10003764_pt1 | contig 19878 bp, 21 predicted proteins | sample OliLakLV19MP6IB1_FD_148629 | JGI IMG/M metagenome (GOLD analysis project Ga0163153, IMG submission 148629) | Freshwater microbial mat bacterial communities from Lake Vanda, McMurdo Dry Valleys, Antarctica - Oligotrophic Lake LV.19.MP6.IB-1 | ecosystem: Environmental > Aquatic > Freshwater >...
CGATCCGGTCTGCGAGCTGGGCGGCGTTCCCGAGCGTCGTGTGCGCGTCGAGGGCGAGGTGGTACGCGAGGAGAGAGGCGTTCGCGTTGAAGAGCGCCTCCAGCCGACCACGCTGTCGCGCGTCGATGACGAGTGGCTCATTCCGCCAGAAGAGACCGTGATGGACGAGGACCATGTCGGCTCCCGCGGCGCCGGCTCGCTCGAACAGCTCCCGCGAGCTCGAGACGCCGCAGGCGAGCAGCGTCACGTCGTCGCTCCCGACCACCTGGAGGCCCGGTGGAGCGAACTCGGGCCAACGCTCCACCTCGAGGAGCGCATTGGCGTACGCGACGATCTCGTCCCTGCCGGCCACCCGAACAGCTTAGAGGCTCGAGGAGGCGCGAACGGTCCCGACTCCGACATCCCCGAGCGGGTACCCTGTGGGCGCTCGGGGTGTGGCGCAGCCTGGTAGCGCGCTCCGTTCGGGTCGGAGAGGTCCCCAGTTCGAATCTGGGCACCCCGATAGAAGCGCGGGGGAACCCATGGTTCCCCCGCGAGCCCCATCCTCCTCTCGTCCGGCTGCAGTGAGCGTGCCGTCTATCCTCGTTGCGTGCTTCGGGCCGTCATCTTCGATGTGGACTTCACGCTCTCGCGGCCCGGGCCGGAGCTCGGGCCAGATGCGTATCGGCGCGTCGGTTTCGTGCACGGGCTCGATCTCGACCCCGGCCGGTACGAGGAGGCCCGCCTCGCGGCAATGGAGGATCTCCGCTCCCACCCCGAGTTCGTCCATGACGAGGAGCTGTGGGTCACGTTCACCGAGGACATCGTCCGTGGGATGGGCGGCGACGCGGCCGGTGCCCGCGCCTGCGCCGCCGACATGGTGCGGCGCTGGGAGATTCACGAGAACTTCCACCTCTACGACGATGCGCTCCCTGTGCTCGCCTCCCTGCGCGAGCACAGGCTCTCGATCGGCCTGATCTCCAACGGGCAACGCGACCTCGAGGAGTTCGCGACGCACCATCAGCTGCACGTCGACTGTGCCGTTGGTTCGAAGGCGCACGGGAAGGCGAAGCCGCACGCCTCGATCTTCGAGCGCGCGCTCCTGACGCTCGACGTCACGGCGACCGAAGCGGTGATGGTGGGCGACTCCGTCAAGGACGACATCGAGGGGGCACGCGCGCTCGGGATGCGCGCCGTCCTCGTCGACCGCGACGATCTCTACCCGAGCGAGCCCGACCGGATCACCGATCTCTTCCAGCTGCCCGTTGCGCTCGGATTGGCCGCTGTCTAGCGAGCGGCCGCACGGCATCTGCAATGCGCCGTATTCTTCCTCCACCTTGACTGACCGTTCAATGGCACAGGAGCGCCCTACGCGCGATCGGCAGGCGGCGAGCGAGGAGAAGCGCCGGCTCATCCTCGACGCTGCCGTCCGGGTCTTCGCCCGCGGCGGTTACCACACGTCACGAGTGAGTGACATCGCCGAGGAGGCAGGGATCGCCCACGGCCTGCTCTATCACTACTTCTCCTCGAAGGAAGAGGTACTGGCGACGGTCTTCCGGGAGAACTGGGGCGAGCTGCTCGGCCGCCTCGCGCACGTCGAGAGCTCCGACGAGCCCGCCGACGAGCAGCTCCGCGGCATGGCCAAGATTCTGCTCCGCTCCTGGCGCAACGATCCCGACCTCGTGCGCGTGATGGTGCGCGAGGTCGCACGCAGCTCTCACCTCAACGATCAGATCGAGGAGATCGGCGCCGCATTCTCGACGATTCAACGCGTCGTGGAGCGCGGGCAGGCCGAAGGCGTCTTCCGAGCCGAACTCGACCCGAGGCTTGCGAGCTGGATCTTCTACGGTGGCCTCGAGGAGATTCTCACGGGCTGGGTGCTCGGCCAGCTCCCCGACGGTGACGAGGAGGTTGCCCGTGCAGAGCGGACAATTATCGACGTCGTCTGCGGCGGTCTCACCGTCCGCGGCGACGGCGGCTCCTGAGGGGCCGTCGAGTGTCGGGACGGTCATCAAGCTCGGCGTCGGCGCGTTCGGCCTCGCCTGGTCGCTGACGACGACCGCTGCCTACCTGCCACCTGTGCTCGGGCAGTACACGGGCTCGACCTCGCTGATCGGGGCGGTGCTTGCCGCCGAAGGGCTGTTCGCGCTCACATTGCCGCTCGTGATCGGCCCATGGAGCGACACCTTCCACACGCCACTCGGTCGCCGGCGCCCGTTCATGCTCGTCGCTGTCGGGCCGATCGGCTTCTGCCTCGCGTTGATGGCCTTCATGCCGAGCCTGTGGACGACTGCACTTCTCGTGTTCGCCTTCTTCTTCGCCTACTACGTCTACGAGCCGCCGTACCGGGGTCTCTACCCCGACCTGCTGCCGGAGAGCGTCTACGGGCGCGCGCAGGGCGTCCAGCACCTCTTCCGGGGCATCGCTCTCGGTGGCGGGCTGATTCTCGGCGGCGTCCTCTTTCATCTCTGGCAGCCCGCACCCTTTCTGTTCGCGGCCGGGATCGTCTCGGCCGCCTGTCTCGTGCCGGTCGTCTTTCTCCGCGAGGACGGTGGGCACGGTCGAGTTTTCGAGGGGGTCCGGGTCTACGTCCGCCATTCCTGGAGGGTGCTCCGCCGCAACCCCGATATCGGCCGCTTCCTGCTCGCGAACGCCGCCTGGGAAGGGACGTTCGCGGGGGCGAGGACGTTCGTTGTGCTCTACATCACCGTCGGGCTCGACGAATCTCTCGCGACGTCGACGTTCGCACTTGCGGCCGTCGCGGGCGGATACGTCGTCGCGGCGCTCGTGTCCGGATGGGTAGGTGACCGTCTCGGCCTTGCCCGTGTGATCACGTGGTGCTCGGTCGTGTACGGCTTCGGGCTGCTCGCCGGAGGATTCGCCACGCAGTGGCACACCTGGTTCCTTGCGTTGATCTTCGTTGTCGCGATCTTCGCCGGAGCGGTGATGACGCTTGCCTGGGGACTCCTCTTCAAGCTCATGCCACCGGACGACCGAGGCGCGATCTCCGGGCTTGCGACGACGACCAAGGGGATCGGTCTCATCTTCGGCACGCTCCTCGCGGGGATCCTGATCGACGTGCTGGCGCCGTCCCTTCCCGAGACCCAGGGATATCAGGTGCTGTGGCCCGTGCTCGCGATCCCGATCCTGCTTGCGATCCCGCTCGTCTTCTCGTTGATCAAGGCTGAGGAACTCACAGGTGGCTCTTAGATTCGCGTGCTGTACTTGGGGGTAGACCTCGAACTGAAGGAGACAGGGTGACGAACCGGAGCAAGACGATGATGATCGTCGGGATCGTTGGTGTGATCATGGCGGTCAGCACAGGAGTGGCGATCGCGGGTGGCGCTCTCGACTCCAACACCGAGAAGCAGGCGTTCCTCAATGACGTGGCAAAGCGTCTCGACGTGACTCCGACGGAGCTCAGGGCGGCCCTGCAGGGCGCCTACGACGGGCGCATCGACGCCGCCGTCGCGGCCGGCAAGATCACGAAGGAGCAGGCCGAGGCGATGAAGAAGCGCTCGAAGGACGGCGGACTGCCGCTCCTCGGTGGCCGTGGTCACGGCGGCTTCGGCGGCGAGGGCGGCGGACACCACGGTAGGCCCCGCGGCCATCACGGCCCCGGGCTCGCGACAGCCGCGACGTACCTCGGCCTGACGGAGGCAGAGCTTCGTGCCGAGCTCGAGTCGGGGAAGTCCCTGGCCGATGTCGCGAAGGCTGAGGGGAAGACCGTGGCGGGGCTCGAGGCCAAGCTGAAGGCGGACCTCGAGACGAAGCTCGACGCGGCAGTCAAGGCAGGTCGCATCACGCAGGCTCAGGCCGATGAGATGCTGGCCCGGATGGCCGAGCGCCTCGACGACATGATCGAGGGCACGTACGGCGACGGTGGCCGTCACGGCAGTTCAGCCCGGGGCGGCCCTCCTCCCGGCGCGTCGGCGCCGTCGAGCGTGTTCATTCCGGCAGGCTCGCCCGCCTAGAGACCGATCGCAGCTCGGGGTGAGGCGTCGTCCTCACCCCGAAACGACGCCCGCAGGCGTTCCAGTGCCCGGGCGCGGTGCTCGTCCTGGAGCGCGACGACCCGCTCGGGATTGCCTGCCCGGACGGCAGCGATGATCGCGCGGTGCGCTTGATCGGCCGCCGCTGCCTCGCCGGGAAGCGCGTAGTAGAGCGCGCGATAGGCCTCCGTGGAGTCCCAGAGAAGGTCGATGAGGCGCATCGCGGGCCGGCTTCCCGCGAGCGCGTGAAGCCGGTCGTGGAAGCGCCGGTTGGCCGCGAGCTGCCCCGCCACGTCTCCGCTTGCTGATGCCGCCCGGCAGGCATTGGCCGCCGCCTCGAGCGAGGCAATGTCTGCCGGAGTCGCCCAGGGCACGCCTCGTCGCAGGGCATCGGTCTCGAGTACCTTGCGCAGCCGGTAGACCTCCTCCAGCTCTGCGAGGTCGAGCTCCGTCACCGCGTAGCCGCGCCGGGGACGATACGTGACGAGACCTTCACCCGCGAGGGCGCGCAGTGCCTCTCGCAGTGGGATCGGGCTGACCTGGGCACGCTCGGCCCAGGCCTCCTGATTCACCCGCTGACCGGGGCGTAGCTTGCCGTCGAAGATCGCAGTCCGAAGCGTCGCGGCGGCGCGATCCTGGGCCGTCGGCGTGCCGGCCGGGGCTGCGACTGACATCCGCCCTACCGGAACGCCGGCGTGCCGGTGAGCGCGCCGCCGACGACGAGCGTATGCACCTCGTGCGTTCCCTCGTAGGTGAGCACGGACTCGAGGTTGTTCATGTGGCGGATCACCGGGTACTCGAGCGTGATCCCGTTGCCGCCAAGGATCGTGCGCGCGCTGCGACATACCTCGATCGCGCCGCGGACGTTGCCCATCTTGCCGAGGCTGACGTGCTCCGACCGGAGCGTGCCCGCATCCTTCATCCGTCCGATGTGGAGCGCCATGAGGGTGGCGCGGTTGATCTCGAGGGCCATCTCCGCGAGCTTCTGCTGCGTGAGCTGGTAGGCCGAGATCGGCTTGTCGAAGACGATCCGCTGCTTCGAGTAGGCGAGGGCCTCCTCGAAGCACGCGCGTGCCGCACCGACCGCGCCGAAGACGATCCCGAATCGTGCCTCGTTGAGGCACGACAGCGGCCCCTTGAGGGTGGACGCCCCGGGAAGCATGCTGTCGGCAGGAACGCGCACGTCGTCGAGGACGAGCTCGGAGGTCACCGACGCGCGGAGCGAGAGTTTCTTGTGGATCTCGGGTGCCGTGAAGCCGGGCGTTCCCTTCTCGACGATGAAGCCGCGGATCTCGCCGTCCTCGGTGCGGGCCCAGACGATCGCGATGTCGGCGATCGTCCCGTTCGTGATCCACATCTTGGCGCCGTTGAGGATCCAATCCGAGCCATCGCGGCGTGCGTGCGTGCGCATGGTGCCGGGATCCGAGCCGGCATCGGGCTCGGTCAGGCCGAAGCAGCCGATCACCTCGCCGCTGTGCATAGCGGGCAACCAGCGCTCCTTCTGCTCCTCGGAGCCCCACTTCCAGATCGCGAACATCGCGAGCGAGCCCTGCACCGAAACGGCGCTGCGGATCCCGGAGTCGCCCGCCTCGAGCTCGAGGCAGGTCAGCCCGTACGCAACTGCGCTCGCACCCGGGAGGCCGTAGCCGTCGAGGTGCATGCCGAAGAGCCCGAGCTTCGCGAGCTCCGAAACGACCTCGCGGGGGAGGATGCCCTGCTCGAACCAGTCACCGACGTAGGGCACGACCTGCTCGCGGACGAACTGCCGCACCGTGTCACGGATCGCCTTCTCCTCGTCGTCGAGCAGAGCGTCGATGGCGAGGAAATCGTGAGGGTCGAGCGCAGGGAGGGCAGCTGTCGTCGTCACGGGTTGGAACCTCCGGGTCATGAGAATTGAGACGCAAGAAATATATAGAAAAATACCGTAGGGGATGGGCACATGCCCATCCCGCCCGACTACCCGGCTGTCGCGGTCCAGCGATCGCCCCTCCGCTGCGCGGCGATCGGAATCCCGAAGCACGCGGTGAGAAGATCGTCCGTGAGCGTCTCCTCGACACGGCCGGCAGCGAGGACGAGGCCATCCCGAAGCAGAAGTGCGTGCGTCGTCGAGCCGTGGAGCTCCTCGAGGTGATGCGTCGTCACGATCATCGTCAGCTCGGGGTCGACGTCGTTGAGCCGAGCGAGCGATCCGAGCAGGATCTCGCGTCCCGGAAGGTCGAGGCCGGCGCCCGGCTCATCGAGCAGGAGCAGGCGCGGCTTCCCGACGAGTGCCCGCGCGATGAGGACGCGCTTGCGCTCGCCCTGCGAGCAATCGCCGAATCGCCGCTCGGCGAGCGGGCCGAGGCCGAAGGTCCCGATCAGCGTGTCGGAGCGGTCGATGTCGAGCATGCCGAGCCGTTGCTCGAAGTAGCCGATGGTGCCCGTTGCGCCCGTCCGCACCACCTCGCGCACGGTGAGCATGGGGGCGAAGCGGTCGCCGTCACGGGCGTCGACGAAGCCGATCTGCTCCCGAAGACGAGGCGCGTCCGTGCGCCCCATCGTCTCACCGAGGATCTCGACGCTGCCGCTACTCGGAAAGTCGGCGGCCGCCGCAAGCGTCAGGAGCGTTGTCTTGCCCGCTCCGTTCGGACCGAGCAGCGCCCAGCGCTCGCCGCGACGTACCGTCCACGAGAGGTTGTCGAGTAACGGCTTGCGGCTGCCGCTCGCCTGGTGCCAGCGCCACACGCGAACGTCCGTGCAGCAAAGCGCGACAGGGGGTTGACCGTCAGCCTGATCTGTCTCTACACTTATTGACTGACTAGTCAATCGAAGCATGTCCGTGTGATCGGCGCTCGCCGTTCCGCGGAAGAAGGGGCAGGTCATGGCAACAGTCGAGAGTGGCGTCGCCACCGGTGTCTCGTTCGGACTGACCGACGAGCAACGCGAATTGCGTGCGCTCGCCCGCGAGTTCGCCGAAAAGGAGATCCGTCCGCGCGCGCCCGAGTGTGATGAGGGGCAGATCCATGCCACCGACATCATTGCCAAGGCGCACGAGGTCGGCTTGATGAACCTGCACCTGCCCGCAGCGCTCGGCGGGATCGAGCTGCCGTGCTTCGACGGGATCCTCGTTGCCGAGGAGCTGAACTGGGGCTGCTCCGGCATCGGCACCTCGATCGGTGCGAACGGCCTCGCTGCGGGCCCGATCCTGATTGCAGGCTCGAAGGAGCAGCAGAAGGAGTGGCTCGGCCCGCTCGTCGAGGCTCCGATCCTCGGCTGCTTCGGCCTGACCGAGCCGGGCGCCGGCTCGGACGTCTCGGGCATTCAGACGACGGCGTTGCGCAAGGGCAACGACTACGTCATCAATGGCTCCAAGATGTTCATCTCGAACGCCGGCCATGCGTCGTGGATGGTCTGCTTCGCCTCGACCGATCCGGGGGCCGGGAACAGAGGACTCTCCGCCTTCGTCGTCCCGATGGACACCGAGGGCGTCGTCGTCGAGCGGCACCTCGACAAGATGGGGCAGCGGTCAACCGACACCTCGGCGGTCGCCCTCAGCGACGTCGTGGTTCCTGCTGCGAACCGGCTCGGCGCCGAGGGCGACGGGTTCAAGATCGCGATGCAGACCCTCGACTTCACGCGGCCGGGAACGGCGATCGGTGCAGTTGGTGTTGCGCAGGCTGCGTTCGAGCTCTCCGTCGAGTACACGCGCGGGCGCGTTCAGTTCGGCCTCCCGATCGCGATGAATCAGGGCGTCAGCTTCCTCGTCGCCGACATGGCGACCGAGATCGAGGCGGCCCGCCTCCTCTGCTGGCAGGCGGCGTGGATGATCGATCAGGGCCGCGGGCGCAAGGCGACGAAGTACTCGTCGTTTGCGAAGCGCTTCTCGGCCGACACCGCGATGAAGGTCACGACCGACGCGGTCCAGGTCTTCGGCGGTTACGGGTACATGAAGGAGTACCCCGTGGAGAAGCTGATGCGCGACGCGAAGCTGTTCCAGATCTACGAGGGAACATCGCAGATTCAGCGGCTCGTGATCGCCAAGGAGATCTACCTGCCCTAGGCGCTCATTCGCTAGAATCTCCGTTCCTGTGCGCGCCGAATCGACCGTCTATCGCTCACGCGCGCGGCAACGACATTCGACTCGTCGGATTGCGCTGCGCAGGGCCGTTTTTCTTGCGGCTGCCTTCACGTTGCTCCTCCTACTGATCGGGTTCGCGTTTTCCGGCTCGCAGTCGGCCCTCGCCGCGGGAACGACCGTCTCGGGAGTCGACGTGGGCGGACTTTCGCAGAGTGAAGCAGTCCAGTTGCTCACCGCGCGGTCTGCCGCAGTCGAACGGGCACCGATCACCTTCACCGCCGTCGGCGAGTCGTACAGGCTCGCGGCATCACAGCTCGGGGTCAGCCCCGACTGGCAAGCAGCGGTCGAGGACGCCGCCGCCGCCGGTGGGGGCATCGCCCCCGTGCGAGGGTACAAGCGGCTCCAGGCCCGATTCTTCGGGATCGAGTCGGCACCTCCCGTGGCGGCCTACAATGCCGCCGTCGACTACAAGCTCGACCAGATTGCGGATGATGTCGTCCGCGGCGGCGTGGATGCAAAGCTCGTCCGCAAGGGCCTCGACGTGCGGGTCGTCGAGGGCCAGGTAGGTCGGAAGCTCGACCAGGCCGCAGCTGCCGCCGTGGTCGTGCGGTCGCTCGCCCTCTTCGACCGCGGCACGCCAGTCTCCCTTCCGCTGACGACCACACCGCTTCGGGTCGACGCGGCCGACCTCGAGGAAGCTGCTGCGAAGGCGCGCGTCGCGCTCTCGGGCCCGATCCGGCTCGCGTACGGCGAAACCCGCTGGCGCATCCCACGGTGGAAGGTCGCCTCCCTGATCGAGCTCCCGGTTGCGGGCAACACCGACGTCGCGGTCGCCGGGCGCGGGGCCGAGGAGTACCTGAAACGGCTGTCCGCCACTGTGTCTCGCAAGCCGCAGGACGCGCGGTTCCAGGTCGCGGCGACGGGAAAGATCGTCGTGCGCCCGTCCGCGCAGGGGCTCCTGCTCGATCTCCCCGCGACCGCGAAGGCGATCGCTGCCGCAGCGTTCTCGGCCGAGCAGCGGACGGCAAAGCTTGTTGTCCGCGTCGCCGAGCCTGCTCGGACGACCGCGGACGCGAAGGCTATGGGCATCACGGGTGTCGTCGCGTCGTACACGACGACCTACGGTGGAACGCCGGGGCGGCTCTACAACGTGCAGCTCGTTTCCGAGCTGATCGACGGAACGTTGGTCGCACCCGGAGGGACGTTCTCCTTCAACGAGACGACCGGTGAGCGAACGGCGGAGAAGGGCTTCCAGGAGGCTCCCGTGATCATCAACGGGGAGCTCCAGAACGGCCTCGGCGGCGGTGTCTGCCAGGTCTCGACGACGGTCTTCAACGCGGCGTTCGAGAGCGGGTTGCCGATCACGGCCCGGGCGAACCACGCGCTCTACATCAGCCATTACCCGACGGGCCGCGATGCGACGGTGAACTTCCCCGACCTCGACGTGCGGTTCACGAACGACACCGGTCGTTGGTTGCTTCTCCGCACCTTCGTCGGGGCAGGCTCGCTGACCGTCAATCTCTACGGGACGCCGGGGAACCGTCGGGTCGAGAGCACCACGGAGCCGCTCGTGGAGACCGGCCCGGTTCCGGTCGAGGAGACGGACGATCCGACGCTCGCAAAGGGAAAGCGGCTCGTCGACGAGCTCGGCTCACCGCCGCGCGAGACGTCGGTGCGTCGCCTCGTCTACGACGCGAACGACAAGCTGCTCTACGACAACACCTGGGGGTCGTTCTACGTGGGCGAGCCGTCGCTCGTCCGCGTCGGAACGAAGGCGCCGCCGAAGAAGCCTGCGGCCAAGCCTGTCGACAAGGGCAACGCGGGGAAGGGTGGAACGCCGCCGACCTCGACGACGCCGACGGACACGGCGACGACCCCGGTGGCGCCGGCTACGCCTGCTCGGCCCTAGCGATCGCCTCGACGAACCACGGAGGCACTCTGGTGGGCGCATGGGTGTTCGCATCGACGGTGGCGTGTAACGTCTCGGCCGTCGCGATCAGCTCACGCTCTCGTTCGACGCGATACTCGTAGCGGAACCGCGCACCCCTCACGTCCACGCAGCGGAGGTAGACGGTGAGGACGTCGTCGAATGCCGCGGGTGCCCGGTAATCGACCCGCAGGCCCGTCGTGAGCGCCTCGAGGCCCTGCTCCTGGATTGCCCGATAGCCCCCTGCGTGCTCGGCCCAGTAGGCGACACGCGCGACCTCGAGCCACACGACGAACGACGCGTGATGCGCGATCCCTTGTGCATCGGTCTCGGCGAAGCGGACCCGCACGTCGTACGAACTGTGGAACCCCTCGGGCATAGCGCAACAATAGACCGGGAGGGTTCCCTCGCCGGGGTTCGAGTGCTATGACTGCGTCATGACACAAGCGACGAAGACTCCCAAGGACGACCGCGACATGATCGCCCGGCTTGCTGACCGGGGCGAGCAGACGATCGCGAAGCTCGCCGACCTCCCCGGCGGGACGAAGGCGCTGAAGGCCGTCAACGACCTTCGTGAGCGCGTCGACGAGCTCGGCAAGAAGGTGCGCGGGATCGACGAGCTCGAGAAGCGCGTCGCGAAGCTCGAGCGGGAGCTCGCGACGCTCCGGCGGGCGCAGAAGCCCAAGGTCCCGACGGCGACACGCGCTCGGAAGGCATCCGAGTAGCGGCACTCGAAGGGGCTCAGCGGGCAGCACAACGGACGACGGTCGTCGACCAGTTGCCGGTGGGGTGTAGCTCGACAATGCGATAGGCAGGCGGCCCTTGATCGATCACGAGGGTCTCGCTGTGTGGCCGGAACTGTGGGCCGACCGCCGGGGTCGTGTGCACGGTCGCGCCGCCGACGAGGCCCGACGCCTCCTGGTGGACGTGACCGCTGATGACTGCGCGCACCTGCGGGTGCTCCACGAGGAGGGCCTCCAGCGAGCGGGTATCGAGGAGTCCGATCCCGTCCACCCATGAGCTCCCCACCGCGATCGGCGGGTGATGGAGGAAGAGCACGGCGTTGCGAGTCGGAGCTGCCTCGAGCAGACCTCCGAGCCATTCGAGCTGCTCGGTGCCCAGTTCGCCCGCATCCTCGCCTGTTCGCTGTGAGTCGAGGCCGATAGCGAGCCATTCGGTCGTCTCGACGCGGAAACCGATTCGATCGGCGATTGTCTCGCAGGCTTCCGGGAAGACACGCCTGAGCGACGCCCTGTTGTCGTGATTGCCGGGGACGATCCGGAGCCGTTCGATCCAATCGCCAAGCTCTCGGCTGAACTCCTCGTAGGTCGAGTGAGCCTCATCGTGGGCCGTGTCTCCGGTGACGACGAGAAAATCGAAGTCCGGGGCGCGATCGCGGATGTCCTCGATCACCCGGCGAAGGCGTGGTCGCGTCGCGATGTCGCGCAACGCCCCAGCTGGATCTGTGAACAGGTGGCAGTCGGTGAGCTGGACGATCGTCAGCGACGTACCGGACGTCATACGATCCCGGAGTTCGCCGCCGGCACCCTGAGCCGCATCGCGCCGGGAATCACCTCGAACCGCGCGGGCGTCGTTCCAGGCTGCTCCCCGTCGAGTTCGACGGGCACGGGCTCTGCGGTCTCGACCGTCACAACACTACCTCGGAGTGCCTCTGCTTTCGGGTGAGGGAGATGCGTGCCGCGGTAGATCTTCGGCATCGTCATCATCAGGTCACGCTTCGTCAAGTCGCCGATTGCCACCACATCGAAGAGCCCGTCGTCGGCGACCGCATCGGGACACATCTTCATCCCGCCGCCGAAGAACCGCCCGTTCGCGACGACGACGTCGAACATCTTCCCTCTGCGGCTCTCGTCGTCGACGGTGAGCTCCGTCTCGACGGCGGACCAGCCCTTGAAGACCGCGAGGGTCGCCCACAGGTAGGACGCCTTGGCCCCGAGCGCCTTCGATGTGTCATTTGCGCGCTGGGCGATCGCCCCGCTCATCCCCGCACTCGCAACGTTCGCAAAAATGGCCGTTGCGTCGCTTCCGTCCCAGGCGCGGTAGCTGACCCGGCCGAGGTCGATCGTCCTCGTCTCGCCGTCGATCGCGATACGCGCGGCCGCAGCGACGTCGTTCGGAATTCCGAACGTGCGCACGAAGTCGCCCCCGGTTCCGCTCGGGATCAGCGCCACCGCCGGGGCGTCGTCGAGATCCGTGATCCCGTTCGCGACCTCGTTCAGTGCACCGTCGCCCCCGACGACGACCAGCAGGCGCGCGCCACCGGTTGCAGCCTCGCGGGCGAGCACGCCGAGATGCCCGCGGTGCTCGCTGATCAGCGCGTCTCCCTCGAGGCCGACGCCGGCGGCCTGGTGGGCGAACTCCGGCCAACGGCGCCCGGTGGCGCCGTTGGCCGCTGCGGGGTTGACGAGGAAGACTGTCTCGCTCATCGGCACGTCCGGGCGCCTCGAGCTACGAGGTCACGGTGTGGAGGGCGAGCTCGGTCATCTCGTCGACGGCCTTGCGCATCTCCTCATCGCTGATCCGCAGGAACTCGCCCTCGACGATCACGTCGCTGACGAGCAGCATGCAGCCGGTCTGGATCTTCCGGAGTGCCCCGAGGGTGAAGAGGACGGCCGCTTCCATCTCGACCCCCAGGATCCCGCGATCCGACCACCGGCCGGCCTGGCCGGGATCCGGGTTGTAGAAGATGTCGCTCGAAACGATCGGCCCTACGCGCACGGGCTTGCCGAGGTGCTTCGCCTGGTGGACGGCCTCGTGGACGAGCGTGAAGTCCGCGGTCGGGGCATGGGGCTCGCCGAGCACATAGTGAGAGGCGGTCGAGTCGGCAGCGGTCGCGGACAGCGCGATGATCAAGTCGCCCATCGTCAGGTCGGCCTGGAGGCCACCGCACGTACCGACGCGCATGATCTTCTTGACGCCGAGCTGCACGAGCTCCTCGATCACGATGGCAGCTGAGGGACAGCCCATGCCGCTCGACTGCACGGAGACGGGCTTGCCGTCGAAGGTTCCGGTGAAGCCGAGCATCCCGCGCTCACCGTTGCGTTGCACGACGTCGGAGAGGAAGGTCTCGGCGATGTACTTCGCCCGCAGCGGATCACCGGGGAGAAGGCAGGCTTCGGCGTAGTCGCCGGGGTTGGCTCGAACGTGAATTGGCATGCTCGAAAGCCTACGGTTTTCCAGCAGATGAACGGCCGGGGAAGCGTCGATCGGGTTCCGGTCGGACACGGTGGCGTGCGCCACGGCGCCCTTCTCGACTACCGCATTAGAGTTCTCCGCCAATGCGCAGGAACGTGATCGAGCCGACGACGGAGCAGATCCTGCGCTTCTGCGCAGCCTCGCCGATCGAGCGCGTCTTCCTCGAGGACGTGGCGCGGCGGCGCCAGGGACGGTTCGCGGCGCTCGCGAACAAGGACGGGGAGCTCACTGCGCTCTGCCATCTCGGCAGCAATCTCGTTCCCTCCGGTGTCGGGTGTGAGGCCTTTGCGGGGCTGGCCGCGAAGTCGGGCGCGCGGATGCTGATCGGCGAGTCCGCTGCCGTGACCGACCTCTGGGAGGCGGCTCGCAAGAAACTGCCGCGGCCGCGCCTCGACCGACCGGGACAGCCCGTCTACGCGATCACGGAGCTCCCGGCGGCAGGGGAGACAGGCCTCAGGGCGGCCACTTCCACCGATCTCGATGTCCTCGTACCCGCCTGTGCTGCGGCCCATCTCGAGGAGATCGCCGTCGACCCGCTGCGCCGCGATCCGAGCGACTTCCGCTGGCGCACGCGAAGCCAGATCGACGAGGGTCGCTCGTGGCTCTGGGTCGAGAGCGGTGTGATCAGGTTCAAGGCCGAGGCGTCGGCCTGGACGAGCGAGGCGGTCCAGCTGCAGCAGGTCTGGACCGATCTCCCTGCTCGCGGCCAGGGCTACGCGGGACGCGCGCTTCGCGACCTCATCCGACTGCTTCTGGAACGGACACCGACCGTCTGCCTGTTCGTCCGCGCCGAGAACGCAGTCGCAATCGGGCTCTACGAATCGGTCGGGATGAAGCACATGCTGGATTACCGCTCGGTTCTCCTGTGAAGACGCTCATACTCGCGCGACACGCGCACGCGGAGTCGAATGCGGCTGCGTCCGTCAGCTCCACTCCGCCGGGTTGGGGGCTCTCCGACGAGGGCCGGGAGGAGGCACGGCTCCTCGGCTCACTGCTGGCCTCGGATCCGATCGACGCGGGATTCAGCTCGAGGCTCCTGCGGACGCAGCAGACGCTCGATCTCGCGCTCGCGGGTCGATCCGTCCCTCGGATCGTCGAGCCGCTGCTCGACGAGATCGGCTTCGGCTCCTTCGATGGAGGGTCGCTCTCCGCGTACCGTCAATGGGCCTGGGAGAACGAGCCCGACGCACCCTGTCCCGGCGGCGGCGAAAGCAGGACGGAGGCCGCGCTCCGCTTCGCGGACGCCGTGTCGGCGCTGCTCGCGCGACCGGAAGAGACGCTCCTCGTCGTCAGCCACGCGCTGCCGATCAGGTACGTGATCGATGCGTCGGACGGCAGGTTCCCTGCTGCTCGCCTCGAGCAGGTGTCGCATGCGACACCATTCCGCCTCGATCGCGACGCGGTCGGCCTTGCGGCCGAGACGCTGCGGTGCTGGGCAGAAGCGCCACGATTCGCCGATACCCCGTTCGGTGGATGAGGGGCGGGGCGTCGAGGCCGATGGGTACCCTGGTATGACCATGCGGCGCTTTTCTCTTCTCGCGGCCCTTGTCGTCGCCCTCGGCCTCGTGGCCTCGGGCTGCGGTGGCTCCGCGGGGGCGATTCCCGAGCTTGCAAGCCTGACCCAGGTTGCGAAGTCGAGTGCGTCGGCCGACACCGCGAAGTTCGCGCTGACCTTCGAAATGAGCCTTCCCGTTCCCGGCGCCGACAAGACCCTGTCGTTCAGCGCCGAAGGCGGCTTCGATACACCGGCGAAGCGCTCACAGATGACGATCGACCTCTCGTCCCTCGCCGAGCTCATGGAGCAGTTCGGCTCTTCGGCTTTCTGAAGGCGGTCTCCGGCTCGATCGAGTCGGTCGGACGTGAGGAGGTGCGAGGCGTCGAGACGAGCCATTATCGCGCCACGCTCGATCCCGCGAAGCTCACCGAGCTCGTGCCGGCAGAGCAGCGCAAGGCGCTCGGTGGCGTCGACGAGGCTGCCCGTCAGGCCGGGCTCACGGAGCTGCCGCTCGACGTCTGGATCGACGAGGACCAGCAGGTCCGGAAGCTCTCGATCGAGCTCGATGCGAAGCTGCCGGGCTCCGAGGAGTCGATCGAGGCGTCGTTCGTGATCGAGCTGTACGACTACGGCACGCCGCTCGTGCTCGACCTGCCGCCCGCGGATCAGGTCGCGGACGCGGCAACGCTGAAACCGATCGGCTCGTAGCTCGCGGACATCTGCACTGATGCAGGCGCGTTATGTGCGATTGACATATTGATGATCTCGATCTACATTTAGATGCATGAGGACTACGATTCGTCTCGATGACGCGCTGCTCCGCGAGGCGAAGACGCACGCTGCGCAGACGGGCCGCACGCTGACCGCGGTGATCGAGGATGCGCTGCGCGCGTCGTTGCAACGATCGAGTGCGCGCCCCGCTCGGCCGATCCCCGTCTTCCGGCCCCTCCGACGGAGCGGCCTGGCCCCGGGCGTCGAGCTCTCCGACAGCGCCGCTCTGCTCGATCTGATGGAAGACACGAGACACTGATCCTCTCGGACGTCAACGTTCTCGTCTATGCCTTCCGCGCTGACGCCCCACGTCACGCCGAGTACCGGGAGTGGCTCGAGGCGAGCATCGGGTCGCCATCGCCTTTCGGGATCTCGGAGCTCGTTCTGAGCGGGGTCGTCCGGATCGTCACGCACCCCCGGATCTTTCTCGAGGCCACGCCGGTCGAAGACGCTCTCGCGTACGTCGCAGCCCTGCGCGACCATGAGAACAGCGTCGTGATCGCTCCCGGCGCTCGCCATTTCGACCTGTTCCGGCACCTCTGCGCGTCGGCCCGGGCAACCGGGAATCTCGTACCGGACGCCTACTTCGCCGCTCTGGCAATCGAGTCGGGAAGCGACTGGATTACCGACGACCGAGACTTCGCTCGCTTCTCCGGCCTCCGGGTCAGGCACCCACTGGACGCCTGACGAACGACGAGCCGACCGGCATCCCACCGTGCCCGTTCCGCGGAGTCCGTCACACTACGAGCGTGACAGCGACGCTGCCGACCCGGATCGAATCATTCATCCGCGCGAATGATCTCGTGCCTTCGGGCGGAGCCGTAACGTGCCTCGTGTCCGGCGGAGCCGATTCGACGTGCCTCTGGCACGCGCTCCGCACGCTGGCCTACGACGTGTCGGCCGTCCACGTCCACCACGGCGTCCGGGGCGCCGATGCCGATGCCGATGCAGAGCACTGCGCGACGACACTGGATGCCCGCATTCTCCACGTCGAGCCCGTCCCCACAGAGGCTGCGATGCGCAGTCTTCGCTACGCAGTCACGCAGGCCCGCGACCTGCGTGCCACCGGGCACACTGCGACGGATCAGATCGAGACCGTGCTCTACCGCATCGTCTCGAGCGGCTCGACACGTGGGATCAAGGTGCGTCGCGAGGACGGCGTCGTGCGTCCACTGCTCGATATCACGCGCGAGGAGACGGTCGCATATTGCAACGAGCACCGCCTAGACGTGAGGAGCGACGCCACGAACGCGGACACGACCCGTGGGTTGATCCGCGAGGAGATCCTGCCGCTCCTCCGCCGTATCCATCCCGGCGTCGATGCGAACCTGCGCGCGCTCGGAGAGGCGCGTCCATCGCTCCCGCGGGGGATGGAGGTATCGCTCGTCGAGCTGCTCTCATCGCGGGTCGGCTCCCGGTCGGCGGACCTCGGGAACGGCGTACGGGCTGTCCGGGAGTACGACACGCTGCGGCTCGAGGGCACGCTCGAATGGGGGCCTTGGACGCTCGAGGCAGAGCGAGACGATCTCGAGGTGCGAACCCGCCGACCGGGGGATCATCTGGCAGGCCGCCGCAAGAAAGTGCAGGATCTCCTCGTGGACGCGAAAGTACCGAGGGCCGAGCGGGAGACGTGGCCAATCGTCGTGTGCGGCGACGAGGTCGTCGCCGTCCCCGGGATCGCCGTCGCGCCGGGTTGGGAAGGCGCCGTCGAAGCAAGGAGGAACAGTTGAGTGAAGTGAGCCACGGTGTCGGCGAGATCCTGATCGACGAGACGTCGGTCAAGGAGCGCGTCGCCGCCCTCGGGGTCGAGATCTCGGCCGACTATGCAGGGCGCGACCTGCTGCTCGTCGGTGTGCTCAAGGGTGCGGTGTTCTTCATGGCCGATCTGATGCGCCAGCTATCGATCCCCTGCGAGATCGACTTCATGGCCATCTCGAGCTACGGTGCGGCCACCGACTCGTCGGGTGTCGTGCGCATTCTCAAGGATCTCGACATCAACATCGCCGGCCGCAACGTGATCGTCGTCGAGGACATCATCGACTCCGGCCTCACGCTCTCGTATCTGATGCGCAACCTCCAGGCGCGTAAGCCTGCCTCGCTCGAGGTCTGCACGCTGTTGACGAAGCCGGAGCGGCGCGAGATCGAGGTTCCGGTGCGGTATGTCGGCTTCGAGATCCCCAACAGGTTCGTCATCGGTTACGGCCTCGATTTCGCCGAGAGGTACCGAAATCTCCCCTATATCGGCGTCCTACACCCGGATCTGATCCCGGGTGCACCGCATTAGGGGTTGGTGAACACGGGGTGCGGCGCGGCGTAGCCGCGGGGCACGCTGCTACCCTCCTCTGTACTCGTGAGCCGCTTTTTCCGCAGTGCGCTATTCCCCCTCGTCGTCATCGTCGTGCTCGTGTATCTCGCGAGCCAGACGCTGATTCCGAAGCGTGACGGCGCGACCAAGCTCACGTACTCGCAGCTGATCACCCAGGCCGAGCAAGGGAACGTCAGCGAGGTCAAGTTCACTCCCAATCGGCAGGCGATCAACGCCACGCTCGACTCCGGCGAAAAGGTGAAGGTCAACTACCCGACGCCGCAGTCCGCGACCGAGTTCCAGAACCTGCTCCAGAAGCAGAACATCAAGTTCGACTCGAAGGGCACGGGCTCCTCGACCTGGGTGGCGCTCCTCACCGGGTTGCTGCCGATCTTGATTCTTGTCGGCTTCTGGATCTTCCTGATGAACCAGATGCAGGGTGGCGGCTCGAAGGTGATGAGCTTCGGTAAGAGCAAGGCGAAGCGGATGTCGCCCGACTCGCCGAAGGTGACGTACAAGGACGTCGCCGGCGCGGACGAGGCTGTCGAGGAACTCCACGAGATCAAGGAGTTCCTCGAGAACCCGAAGAAGTTCCAGGCGCTCGGCGCCCGTATCCCGAAGGGCGTTCTCCTGTACGGCCCTCCCGGAACCGGCAAGACGCTGCTCGCACGCGCCACAGCCGGCGAGGCCGGCGTGCCGTTCTTCTCGATCTCGGGCTCCGACTTCGTCGAGATGTTCGTTGGCGTCGGCGCCTCGCGCGTCCGTGACCTCTTCGAGCAGGCCAAGCAGGCAAGCCCGTGCATCATCTTCATCGACGAGATCGACGCTGTCGGACGTCACCGCGGTGCCGGCATGGGCGGCGGCCACGACGAGCGCGAGCAGACGCTCAACCAGCTCCTCGTCGAGATGGACGGCTTCGAGCAGAAGGACAACGTGATCCTGATCGCGGCCACGAACCGCCCCGACATTCTCGACCCGGCCCTCCTCCGCCCGGGCCGCTTCGATCGCCAGATCGTCGTCGACCGTCCGGACCGCAAGGGCCGGCGCGACATCCTCGAGGTGCACTCCAAGGGCAAGCCGCTGGCGAAGGAGCTCGACCTCGACGTTCTCGCAGCCCAGACGCCCGGCTTCACGGGCGCCGACCTCGCAAACGTGATCAACGAGTCCGCGCTCCTCGCAGCACGACGCGGTGAGAAGACAATCGGCCAGAACGAGCTCGAGGAAGGGATCATGCGCGTGATCGCCGGCCCCGAGAAGAAGTCACGCCTGTTTTCGGAGAAGGAGCGCCGCATCACCGCCTACCACGAGATGGGCCACGCACTCGTGGGGTACTACCTCGAGGGAACGGACGACGTGCACAAGATCTCCATCGTCAGCCGCGGCCAGGCACTTGGCTACACGATTTCGCTCCCGAGCGAAGATCGCTACCTGACGACGAAGGGCACGTTGATGTCGGTGATGGCGATGACGCTGGGTGGCCGGGCAGCCGAGGAGCTCGTCTTCCACGAGGTCACGACCGGTGCTGCGAATGACCTCGAGAAAGTCACGCACACCGCCAAGCAGATGATCATGCGGTTCGGGATGAGCGAGAAGCTCGGCCCACGCGTGCTCGGCCGCGATCACGACATGCCGTTCCTCGGCCGCGACATGGGCTCCGCCCCGGACTACTCCGAGGAGATCGCCCGTGAGATCGACGACGAGATCCGTCGTGTGATCGAGGAGGCCCACGACACCGCAACCCGTGTTCTGCGTGAGCACATGGAAGAGCTCCACCACCTCTCGCTCGTCCTGATCGAGCGCGAGACCGTGGACAAGGATCAGTTCGAGCGCCTGCTCGCCGGTGAGCTCGAGGCGACCATCTTCCCCGAGGAAGTCGCTCCCGTCGTGCCGCCTGTCCAGGACGACGCTCCGGAGAAGAAGCCCGTTCTGCGGCCGTCGCCGCGTACGCTCCCGGGAGCGGCGATGCAGCCGCCGCCCGAGGGCGCAGCCAGCTAGGGACGATCCCGGCGCGCTCGCGCCGGTGCCTCGCGCGCGGCGAGAACGAGCAGTCCGACGGCTCCTGCGGCGGCCGCGACACCGATCGCCTCGATCGCAAGCCCGCCTGTGCGAAGCAGATCGACGAGGGCAAGCATCGCG
>Ga0163153_10003765_pt1 | contig 19877 bp, 21 predicted proteins | sample OliLakLV19MP6IB1_FD_148629 | JGI IMG/M metagenome (GOLD analysis project Ga0163153, IMG submission 148629) | Freshwater microbial mat bacterial communities from Lake Vanda, McMurdo Dry Valleys, Antarctica - Oligotrophic Lake LV.19.MP6.IB-1 | ecosystem: Environmental > Aquatic > Freshwater >...
CGTTCTTCGACCAGCGCCTCGAGGGTCTCGAGCACGAGGTCGATGGCTTCCTGCTCCTTGTTTTCGTCCTTCCCGGCTTCCTCCTTCCTGGCGGTGGCGCGGCCCGCGGGCGCCGCGGCGGCGGCCTTGCCCGCGGGGCGGCGGCGGGCGGCGGGCGGGCGCGTCTTCTGCTCGCGCACCAGGTCGTCGTAATAGATGAATTCGTCGCAGGCCGCGACCAGCAGGTCGGAGGTGGACTTCTTCACGCCCACGCCGATCACGGTCTTGTCGTTTTCGCGCAGCTTGCTCACGAGCGGCGAGAAGTCGGAATCGCCGCTCACGATCACGAAGGTGTCGACGTGCGCCTTGGTGTAGCAGAGGTCGAGCGCGTCGACCACCATGCGGATGTCGGCGGAATTCTTGCCGCTCAGGCGCACGTGCGGGATCTCGATCAGCTCGAAGGACGCCTGGTGCATGGGCGCCTTGAATTCCTTGTAGCGGTCCCAGTCGCAATAGGCCTTCTTCACGACGATGCTGCCCTTGAGCAGCAGGCGCTCGAGGACCTTGCCGATGTCGAACTTGTCGTATTTCGCCTCGCGCACGCCGAGCGCCACGTTCTCGAAGTCGCAGAACACGGCCATGCTCTTGATGTCGTTGGTATTCATGTCTTCATTGTCCTCCACAAACGGAAAAGCCCGGTTTCCCGGGCTTTTCGGCAAACAAGCTGCGCCTCTGGAACGCTGCCTGCTTACTTGATGATGCGAATGTTCGTCGCCGCGGGACCCTTGGGGCCGTCGCGCGATTCGAATTCGACTTTCTGCGATTCCTGGAGCGACTTGTAGCCGTCCATCTGGATTTCGGTGTGGTGGGCAAAGAGGTCCTTGCCGCCGCCATCCGGAGTGATGAAGCCGAAACCCTTGGTGTCGCTGAAGAACTTGACGGTGCCTGTAGCCATGGTGGTGTTTCCTTCCAATTGATTTTGTCCGGGCGAAACCCGACCCGGACTGCGGGTCACGATGATCAAGGAAGGGAATTGACTGCCACTGCAGACACCGCGCTGAAGGCGGCGTGGGAGGGAGACTGGTACTTCACTTCACTGCTTGACTATCTTGCAGGCGAATCATACCACGCGAGGCACCCTTTTCCCCGCGGGGCGCCGTTGACGGTTGGAATAAAATGGCGAATGACCAAGCCATTGACCGAAGCAGAAACCGACCGCCTCGAGGAGTTCCTCAACGCCGCCGAGCGCATCGAGGACACCCTCCCGCTGGATACCGTGCAGGGCCTTTTCGCCGCCATCGCGGGAACCGAGGTCGCACGCGAGCGCTGGCTGCCCGAGGTGCTGGGCGAGGGCCACGCATTCGCATCGAAGGAGGAGGAGGGCGCGATAACCGGGCTGCTCGAGCGTTTCCGCGAGGACACCAAGCGCCAGCTCGACGAGGGCGGCGGCTTCGACTTCATCCTGTACGGGCCCGACGGGGAAGAGGAGGACTTCGCGCCCTGGGCGCAGGGCTACCTCATCGGCGTGGACCTGTTCGAGCCGCCTTGGGACGAGGTGCTTGAGGCCGAGGACCTGGACAACATGTTGTTCCCCTTCCTCGCGCTCACCGGCCAGGCGAAGGAGATGGCGCTGGAGTCGGGCGAGGAATGGATGTCCGATGCCGAGGAGGCGAAGATGCTGGCCGAGATCCGCGCCGGCTTCGCGGATCACCTGTTCGAGGTTCGGCGCTACTGGTTCGACCGCAGCATCCCGCCGACCGTCAAGCGCGAAAGCCCCAAGGTCGGCCGCAACGACCCGTGCCCCTGCGGCAGCGGCAAGAAATACAAGGGCTGCCACGGCAAGTAGCTTGATCCAAATAAAACACCCGCCGAAGCGGGTGTGAGTACTGGGTGTGCCTGCAACCCTCAGTTTGCGAGGGTGCGCAGGTTTGCCGCCGCGGGGCCTTCGGGACGAATCTCCACCTCGTATTCGACGCGCTGGGTGGCTTTGAGCTTCTTGACTCCAGGCGTGCGGATGGCTGATTGGTGAACGAAGATCGGCGGGCCGCCGAGGTCGGGCGTGATGAGTCCGAAGCCCTTGGCGTCGTTGAAAGAGCGCACGACGCCGGTGACCGTCTTGGCGGGTTCCGTCATCAGGCGGGCCGGATCTTGGAAGCGGCCGGACCCTTCTGACCCTGGATCGGCTCGTATTCCACTTTCTGTCCTTCTTGCAGCGATTTGAAACCCGTGCCCTGGATTTCCGAATGGTGGGCAAAGAGATCCTTGCCGCCATCGTCCGGGGTGATGAAGCCAAAACCTTTAGCGTCGTTGAACCACTTGACGGTACCTGAAGCCATGTTCAATTCCTTCCTTGTATGAAAATCCGGGCGGTCCCGGCCGGGTCGGGTCAGCTATCAAGGGGGGAATTGACTGCCACTTCGGACTCCGCCAGGACTCTGCGGGGAGGGAGGGGACTGAAACTTCGCTCTTGATGAGCCTGCCGCGCATTGTACAGCGTTGTTTTTAACAGTGTTTGCCTGTATGCGGCGGGCAGGTTTCAGCCCTCCATCATGCGCATGCGGCGCGCCTGCTCCTCGAGCTCCGCGTCGCCGATCTCGCGCACCACGCCTTCGAGGTCCACTTCCCCGTGTTCGAGCTCGAAACGCCCGGTGAGCTCGCTCGCGGCGGTGAGCACCCCGGCCTGGTAGAGCGCCCAGATCTCGCCGTCGTAACGGGTCTCGAGGATCTCGGGCGCGAAGCGGCCGAAAAACGCGCGCAGGTTGCCGACGTCGCGCGCCAGCATCGTGGGTGCGTGGTTGTTGCCGGCGGCATCAACGGCCTGCGGCAGGTCGATGATCACCGGGCCATCGGCGCCGGCCAGGATGTTGAACTCGCTCAGGTCGCCGTGGATCACGCCCGCGCAGAGCATGCGCACCACCTCCGCGATCAGGCGCGCATGGTAGTCGCGCGCCTCGTCGGCGGTGAACTCGACGTCGTTGAGCCGGGGCGCGGCGTTGCCGTCGGCGTCGGTGACAAGCTCCATCAGCAGCACGCCGGCGTGGAAGTTGTAGGGCTTCGGCACGCGCACCCCCGCGGCCGCCAGCCGGTACAACGCGTCCACCTCGGCGCTTTGCCAGGCTTCTTCCTGCGCCGCGCGGCCGAACTTCGAACCCTTGGCCATGGCGCGCGCCTGGCGTGAATTCTTGGTCTTGCGGTTCTCGGTGTAGTCGACGGCCTGGCGGAAGCTGCGCCTGTCGGCTTCCTTGTAGACCTTCGCGCAGCGCACCTCGCCGCCCGAGCGCACCACGAAAACCATCGCCTCCTTGCCGCTCATGAGCTGGCGCACCACCTCGTCGATCACACCTTCCTCGACGAGCGGCTGGAGCCGTTTCGGGATCTTCATCCCGACATTGTGACTGGGTGCGGATTCCAGCGCACACTCGGGCCATGAACCGTGCCCTTTTGCTGCTGCTGGCGATGGCCCTGTCCGGCTGCGAATACCTCGGCACCGATGTGGCCACGCGCATCCGCCTCTCGCTGCTGGAGGCGAAGGCGCAGATGGACAAGGCGGGCCAGGATTCGCTCACGATTCTGGTCAAGCCCAACCACTGGCCCGACGGCTGCCCCGAACCGGCCGGCTACCGCGTGACGCTTTCGCCCTACAAGGGCAACAAGCAGGTCTCGGTCGGCGACATCAACATCCAGTGCCAGGGCAAGCGCACCTATTACACCGGCTTCGGCAGCGAGGAGATCTTCGTCACCCGCGACATCACCGTCGAGAAAAAACCCGGTGATGCGTTGCGCATCACGCTCAGGCGGGCGAAGGCCGGCGTCGAGGTCGTGGGGCTCGAGTAGCTACACCTTCGCCGGCGCCTTGAGCTCGCCGCTGCGGATCAGGCGGTCGAGCTCGCCGGCGCCGCCCACCAGCACGCCCTTCACGAACACCATCGGGAACGTGGGCCACCCGGTCCACATCTTGAGCGCGCCGCGCGGGCGCCACTGGCTGAAGTAGCCGCCGTAGCCGAGGTACTTGTACGGGATGCCCGCGGCGTCGAGTGCGCGGCGCGCACGCCATGGAAAGGGGTTGATCCGCATCCCGACCACCACGACGTGGTGGGCGCCGATGGCGGCCTTCACCTCGGCCACGATGGCGGCGTTCCATCTCGCCACGCGCTCGCGGATGGCGGGATGGATGCGGGATTCGTCGAGGATCTGGCGATTCATTCTGGCGGCCTCCGTGGGCGGGGAATCCCGGCGGTCCGGGAAATGACCCTCCCAGTTATACCCGCGGGAATAAACTCCCGGGATGTCCGCCATTCCCGCCAGTCCCTTCACCGCCTGGAACCCCGGCCTGGAATCCCCGGTGCCCACGGCCTTGCAGGCGCAGTGCACCAACCACCGGCCTGAAAACGTCTCGACCAGCCTGCAGGCCGCGCGCGAACTGCGCGACCTCACCGGCCTGGACATGGCCGATCTGGTCGCCTTCCGTCCGCAACGCCTGGCGCTGCACGAGCTGCTGATCCGGGTCACCGCCAACGTCTCGGTTCCCGATGGCGATCGCATCGGCGACCTCGGGGTCAACTTCCGCCGGCTCACGCGTGCGATCCTCGCAAGCCACATCGAGCCGCGTCTGGCGCAGGTGGAATCGGCCTACGTCGCGGTGCGCCAGAAGACGCTGAAGGCCGTCACGCAGGGCATCGATGCCGCGGCATCCTCCAGCAAGCCCGAGACGCTCATCGCCGCCTGGAACAAGGTGGCCCACGGCACCGGCGACAGCACGCAGAAGTCGATCCACCGCGCGCTTGCAAGGGTCGCATCGGCGCTGATCGTGCGGCACGGGCGTCTCTGGGGGCCCCGCGAGCTGCTGGCGGCGCTGGTCACCGACATGGCGTGCAACGAGGCCGGCAGCGATGCCATCGGCACGCTGATCGAGCCGTGGGTGCTCGAAGGTGCGGTGAAGGAGGGCTTTCGAATCCTGCCGCGCCAGGAATCGCCCGTGGTGATGAACACGAAAGGCGCCTCCGCCGCGGGCAAGAGCACGCTGCGCCCGCTGCAGCGTGCGCTCACCGCCGAGATCGGCGTCGACTGGAGCGACTTCTCCCTCATCAGCCCCGACATCTGGCGCAAGCAGCTGCTCGACTACAACAGCCTCGGCGAAAACTTTCGCTACGCGGGGCCGTTCACGGGTGAGGAGTTGCGGGTCATCGACCTCAAGCTCGACCGCTACATGGCGGACAAGGCGGCGCGCGGCGGGATGACCCACATGCTGATCGACCGCTTCCGCTTCGACAGCTTCGCGCCGGATTCGGACGAGGCCGGCAGCAACCTGTTGACGCGCTTCGGGCGCACCGTCTACCTCTTCTTCGTGATCACGCCACCGGATTCACTCGTGGAGCGCGCCTGGGCGCGCGGGCTGGAGTTCGGGCGCTACAAGGCGGTGGAAGACACCCTCGGCCACGGCGTCGAGGCGTATGCGGGCATGGGCCAGATCTTCACCACGTGGGTACGCCGGCGCGACAAGCGCGTGCATTTCGAATTCCTCGACAACACCGTCGCCCTCGGCGAGCGCCCGCGCACCGTGGCATTCGGATGGAACGACATCCTGCGAATCCTCGACGTGAAAAGCCTCATCGACGTGGAGCGCTTCCGGCGCGTGGACACCGACGCGCGGTCGGCCGCGGCGATCTGGCGCAATCCCTCCGAGCTGGTTCCGGGCAACAACCTGGGATTCCTGCGCCAATGCATGGGTGAGTTCCGCGAGATCCAGTTCGTGCACCCGGCCACCGGGCGCGTCTACCTGCAGGTCTCCGGCGGCGCGCCGGCATGGGTCGACCGTGGCGTGTTCGAGGAGGTCACGCGCAACCTCGACACCCGCACCGGGTTGCAGGCCGTGGTCCCCGGCGCCTTCGATGCATCCTTGCCGATCCGTGAGGGCACGCCGGTGCCCGAGGCCGAGAGAAGACACACGTTGGGGCAGTGGGCCTAGCTCTGCTTTCGGGGCTGTTCGTGTTCATCTGGGCGACCGGTTTCATCGTCGCCGGGATCGTGTCCTCACACGCCGATCCGCTCACGTTCCTTGCCGTGCGGCACGTGGTGAGCATCGTGGTGTTCGCGGGGCTGTCGCTGGCGGTGCGCGCGTCGTGGCCGCGCAGCCCGCGGGTGTGGCTCGACGCGCTGATCGCCGGGATGTTGCTGCATGGGCTCTACCTCGGCGGCGTGTTCTGGGCCGTGCGCCACGGGTTGCCGCCCGGGCTCACCGCGCTGGTGACGGCGTTGCACCCGCTTTTCACCGCGGTCCTGGCGTTGCCGCTGCTGCACGAGCGCCTCGACGCCCGGCAGTGGGGCGGCATCGCCATCGGCGTGGCGGGAGTGGCGATGATCGTGGCGCCGAAGTTGGGGCGCATCGACGGGGTGCCGCTGCTGTCGCTTGGTGTCGCGCTGGTCGCGACGCTGGCCTTCACGCTCGGCACTTTGTGGCAGAAGAAATCGCGCCCGCCGATGGATCTGCGCGTGAACGCGGCGATCCAGTTCGTGGGCGCGCTGGTCCTCACCGCGCCGGTGGCCTATGCAACGGAGGCGGGCCACTTCGACCGCAGTCCCGCGCTCTGGGGCGCGCTCGCCTGGGCGGTGCTCGGGCTTTCGGTGGGCGGCATCTCGATCCTGCTGGCGCTGCTCAAGCGCAAGCCGGCTTCGAAGGTGGCGCCGTTGCTTTATTTCTCGCCGCCGGTGGCCGCACTCATGGCGTTGGTCCTGTTCGGGGAGACTCTGGGGACGATCCAGCTGGTCGGCATGGCGCTTGCCGTGCTCGGGGCCTTCGCCGCGCGCCGTTGACTGCTCAGCGCGTGGGCCAGGCCACCCGGCCGATGGTCACCGAGTCCTGCGAGTGCAGCACCTTCATGACCAGCGCCCGGCTTTCCTCGATGTGCACCCTGGCGGCGTTTGCCGCCGCCGCCGCATCGCCTTCGGCCAGCGCGCGGATGAGGTCCTCGTGCTGCGAAGCCTGGCTTTCGTGGGCCGCGCGCATCGAGCCGCCGCGCCAATCGGGCGAGAAGAGCCCCAGGTGCAGCAGGCGCGCCATGTCGTCGAGCAGTTGCGCCATCATCGCGTAGAGTCGCTGGTTGCCGGTGGCCGCGGCGATCGCGAGGTGGAAATCGCGGTTGGCCTTGAGGAAGGCGAGCTCGGCCTGCTCGCCCCTGGAGGCGCCCGGCGCCACGTTCACGCGCCGCAGGTCCGCCACGTCGATGCGCCCGATCGCCAGGCGTGCGATGCCCGGCTCCACGACCAGCCGCAACTCGAACAGGTCCTGCACGCTCTTCAGGGTGATCGGGGCGATCAGGTAGCCGTGGCGCGGCACGGCTCGCACCAGGCCTTCCTGGCTCAGGCGCATGAGCGCGGCGCGCACCGGCGCCTTGCCCATCCGGTACCGGTCGCAGACGCCGCTTTCGGTGACCTGCGCGCCCGGGGATAACGCGCAACGGATGATGTCGCGGCGCAGCGCGTCATACGCCCTGTCGCCGAGCGGGCGATTGTGCAACGCGGTGTGTAGTACTGACATTTCAGAGGGTTCCTGTAGGGGTGAATCTGCTGCAATCGGCCACTCATCTGACATGTTACACTGCGCCCCAGACCCAGGAGGAGGAAAAAATGACAACCGAAACCACGGCGCGGCACTTCGCGCCCGAACACCGCCAGGTGGAAGCGCAGGACTGGGCCATGCAGCGTTTCCCCGGCCAGACCTGCAAGATGATGTTCCACCCCAATCCGCAGCGACCCACGGAGCCCAACGCGGGCCTGGTGCGCTACGAGCCGGGCGCCTGGCATCCGCGCCACAGCCACGACTTCGCGCAGGTCTGGTACGTGCTGGAGGGCGAGTTCCAGTACGGCGACGAGAAGATGGGCCCAGGCACCATGGTCTACCACCCCGACCCGCACACCGAGCCGGACCTGAAGACGGAGACCGGCGGATTGATCCTCTACGTGCAGTACCCCGGCCCCTCAACCGGCGCGGCCCCGATCTACGACGGGCGGTTCAACCTCAAGGAGCGCAAGTCGATCGGGGAGGAACGCACCGACATCTGAGTCATTTCGCGGGCACGGCCTTCGCCCAGAGCTGCTGGATCGCGGGCATGACGAAGAACTGGCCGAAAGCGTCGCCCCGCCGCCTTACGGTTGGTCACCCGTGTATCCGCTCCTCACGCGCCGGCAGAGTCGCAGGGTGGATAATTGCCGCGGAGGCTCCATGAAAACGACGATGATCCTGGTCGCGGGCGTGCTTGCCCTGGCCGCCTGCTCCACCAACGAGAAGCTCGATTCGGCGCGCGAGTGGCAGCGCGCGGAATGCAACCGCATCATCGACAACGAGTCGCGCATGCGCTGCATGCGCAGGGTGGACGACGATTACGGCCGCCGCCGCGAGCAGGCGGAAGCCAACGCGCGCAAGCGCTAGGGCTTGCCTAGCAGTCGCTGCCGATTGTCATCCGGGTCACGAATTCGGCGGCCTGCGATTTTTTCGCGGTGGCGAAGACCCCGTGCCACTGGTTGGGGTGCGCGCCGGCCATGCTCGATCGCCCGGGCGGCACCGCGAACTGGTCGGTCTGGGTGAACTCCACATCCGGGCCCGAAACCATCTCGACACACATCTTCGCCTTGCCGCTGGTGATCGAGACCTTTCGATCGGAGAATTTCTTCATCTCGTTGAGCGAGTGGATGTTCCACTCCCAGGTGCGCGGCACGGCCGAGGCGACCACGTCGCGAACCAGCACGACGTTGGGGCGCGTGTAGAGGATCGAACGTTCGGCGCGGGTGAGCGCTCCGCCGTAGGCCTTCTCCGCGCGTCCCACCGCCAGCGCGCGGGTGGCGTCGGACTGGAACTTCTCGATCTCGCCGGCGAACTGCTTGCCGTCCACGCCCTGACCCTGGCCGCCGTCGAAGGTGATGGCGTTGGCCGATCGCGTCTGCTTGTACCAACCGGTCCAGTGCGCGGTGCGGTAGTCGTCGTAGTAACCCGACTTGATCGCCAGCCGTTCGCCGCGATAGTTGATCACGAAGCTGTTCTGGTCGGCGTGGCTGTGGTTGTACGAGCCGTACGGGCTGCTCTTGAAATAAACCGAGGCGCGGTCGGGATCGGCGAGCGAGCTGTGCATCGCCACCCATCCGATGGAAGGGAAATACGCGTCGTCGGGCGTGCCCTCGGGAAACGTCGCGCTTGCGCGCGGGGTCCTCGGCGCCAGCAGAAGCTCGAGGCGCGCGGGGTCTTCGCCCGAAAGCTGCGCGGCATACCAGGCGCCGAGCGCGCTGGGCGCGAAACTCCCCAGCGCGTCGGCCACGCGATCCTGCAGTTCCGCGGGCTTGCGTTCCGCGCCATCGCCGAAGGCGCCCGATGGCGCGCCGGGCGGCAGGAAATAGGCGAGGAAGCGTCCGTGGTTGCGCACCCATTCCTTCCTCGCGATATCCACGCCCGCCGCATTGCGCAGGACGTACCAGGGCACCAGGTTGCTCTGCGTGTCCCACAATCCCTGCGCGGTCCCGTTGCCGAAGCCGCCGTCGCCACCGCCCCATGGGCTGGTCCACACCACCGCGGTGCGCACGGTGTGGCGGAACCAGTCGTCGGCCTCCGGAATGTCCCCGGCCACCAGCGCGGCAATGGCGGCCGTCACCGTGAGCGTCATGTTGCCGTGTGAGTCGTATGGATAACGCGACAGATCGCCGCCGACGATCTTGCGTTCCATGTCGGCTACGCGGGCGCTGATGGCCGACAGGATGAGGCGGCGCTGGGCCTGGTCGAGATAGTCGTAGGCCCAGTCGTAGCCAAGCGCCAGGGTCCACGCGATGGTGCGGCTGGCGGTGTCGTTGTTGGCGTACGAAAGCGCGCCGGTTGTGCTCCAGCGTGCCTGCGCGGTCAGGCGGCGCGCGGCGTCCTTGCCATATCGCGGCTGGCGCGTCGCGGCCCAGGCGAGCGCGGCGGCCAGCGTGCGTTTGTGCTCGGCCACCGCATCTTCATAGTTGGCATTGGCCGATTGCGCCCTGGGCTCGGGCTGCACGTCGACGTGTATCTTGCCGTCGACGCCGGACAGCAGTTCGTGGAAACCTTTCGAGCGTTCCGCGAGCAGGGCCGGGAGCGGGTTGGCATCGCCGCGCGCCCAGCTGCGCGGGTGTGGCATCTGGCTGGCGCGCTGGAGCATCTTCTCTTCATCGGGCAGCACGAAGGACACCGCGTCACGGGTGATGGTGAAGCGGCGCGCCTGGCTCTCGTCGCCGCCTTCCACCTTGACGCGCCACTGGTACGCCCCCGCGGCCAGCGGCCGGTCCCACACCAGCCAGTTATTGGTGGTCCGGCGCGTCTCGCTGCGCCCGTCGGGGTGCAGCAGCGTGAGCAAATAAGACTTTTTCCCGTCCTGCGGTGGCCAGGTGAATTCGGGAGGCGATTGGGTGACCGTTGCGCAATCGGCGGGCCGCACCGGCGCGAGGGTGGGATCCGATCGGACCAGGATGTCGGAGAATGTCCCGCACGTTTGTGGCGCGGCATCCACGGCTTGTGGTTCTACGGCCCACGTCCAGCAGGATGTGGCGAGGAAGCAGGCGGCAAGCGTGGCGCGGCGGCGTCGATGCAGGCGTGGGGGCATGCAGGCATGGTGCCCGCGTTGTTTTTCAGCGCGCCCATCGCGCGCGGTGCGCGCCATGATCCATCAGGGCGGGAATGAAGAACAAGACGTTCGACGGCGGGGCCGATTTCCGCTCTTCGGCGCCACCACGCCGCAGGAGACGAAGGCCGAGCGCAAGGTGTACCTGGCCAAGCGCTACAAGCTGCTCGACGACCCGCTCGAGGGCAGCGACTACCTCTTCGGCAGCCGATTCACGGCCGCGGGGCCCGACACACGACTCAGCGGCGGTAGTAGCGGCGTTCGTCGTAGTAGTAGCGTGGCTCTTCGTAGTATCCCGGCGCCCCGTAGTAGCGCGGCTCGTATCGGGCTTCGCGATAGGCCACGCGCGGCGCGTAGCGGGGAGTGGGTTCGTAGTAGCGCTGCGGCACCGGCTCGTAGCGGACCGGCGGCGCGGAGTAGCCGCGGTCGTAGTCCCGGTTGTAGAAGCGCGGCTGGTAACGGTTGTCCTGGTAACGCCCCGGACGGCTGTAGTAGCGGTCGCGGTGGTGGTCGCTGGCGATGGCGGTGCCGAGCACCGCGCCTACCGCGGCGCCCACTGGCCCGCCAACGGCCGCGCCGATGGCCGTGCCGACGATCGCCCCACCCACCGGGTCGTGTGCGCTGGCATCGCTGGTGTAACCGGCCAGCGCCATCAGTCCGGCGGCGAACACCCAGAGCTTGCGATTCATGGTCGACTCCCTTCGATTGGGTGGCTCGAATCTAGCGGGGCGGGGCGAAAAGGGGAAGCTTTGTTACAAATGCCGCCCCTGGGCCGTTTGGACTATCGCTTGCGGAACACCGCCTCGCAGGGATCGTTGGTGCGGGCCTCGCGGGCATCGGCCGCGGCCGTGGCCACTGCGCTGAGGCCGAGGGTCGCGATGGCCGCTACGCCGCGGGCGATGGACTTCGGCGCCGCCGCTGCGTCGAGCTGCATCTTCGGCGTACGGATCGGCCCGGTGATCTTCACGTCACCCAGGATGGCGGCAAGATGGACACCCGAGGTGCCCTTGAGGCGCCCGCGCAGGTCGATTGCCTGCGCGTCCATGTCGACCCAGCCGGAGGTGAGCAGGTGGCTCTGGTCCGTGCGCGCGCCGATGATGTCGTCGCCCTGCGCCTTGCCACCGCGGAAGGCGAGGGCGTAACCCACACATTCGAATTTCACGTCGCGGACCTGTTCGTCCGAGCCCGCGCCGGTGAGTTTGGCTTCGGCCGCCCCGGCGCGCGGATTGAGCAGGGTACCGGGACCCATGCGGATCTCGATCGGGCCGTCGATGGCAGCGACCAGCTGGCGCATGGATTCGCCGGAGGTGCCCACTTTCGCGGACACCTTCATCGGGCCGCCGCTGAACTTCACCGCGGTGCCGCGCTCGCGGAACCACCGCTCCAGCAGCAGCTTGTCGCCGGTGAGGTCGAACGCCACGGCCTTGCGCCCGCCGTCGAGCACGATGCGCCCCGAGGCCGTGCCGCCCAGCATCTCGGAATCCCAGCGCGTGATGTCGAAGCGATCGCCGTCGTAGACCGCCTTCATCCGCAGGTTCTTCATCTGCACGCCGTTGCGCAGCACCAGCGTGCCGAAGGTGGCGTCGACCGTGCCCTTCCTGCCGGCCAGGCCCGAGACCATCCACCACGCAAGTGGTGTGTCGCGGAACATCTGCGGGGCCACCGGCGGCGCCACGTTGGGGTTGCCCACGTCGTACGAAGCCTTGGCCCAGTCGAGCCGGTCGGTGGCCAGGCGCAGCGCGGTGAAGGGCCGGGGGCCCGGCGTGTGCTGCGCATCGCCGCGCACGCGCAATTGGCCCAGCTGCATGTCGATCTTCTCGATCGAGACCCTGCCTTCGGCATCGCGCGCGGCGAAGGTTGCGGAAAACGGGGCGCGCGGCTTGCGCGTCCAGCCGAAAAACGCGCTCACGTCCTCGAGCGCGGCGGACTTCGCCTCGACAGCGAGGTCGAAATTGCGGGGCGAGCCGTCCACCGGGACCTTGCCCTGCGCCGTGAGCTTCGTCGCGCCCCAGTCGAGCTCGACCTTCGCCGCCGACGTCGCACCCTGCTTGCCGGCCTGCGTGAGGTCCGCGACGGTGGCGGTCACCGCCACGGCGCGCCCATCGCGCGAAATCCGGCCGACGATCTTCACGTCGCGCATGTCCTCCTCGGCATCAACAATGGCCTCCTCGATGCGCCAGGGGGTGCCGTCCCATTCCACCGTGGCCTCGCTCAACTCGAAACTCTTGTAGCGCGCCTGGCCGATCAGCAGCGGCAGCAGCCGCAGGCCGACGATGATGGCCCGGGCCTTGATCGGCGGCTCGCTTTCGTGGAGGAGCTCGAGGTCGCGGATGCGCACGGAGGGCAGGGGCAGGAGCTCGAACTGGATCTGCGCGACCTTCAGGTCCCGGTGGAGGAGCTGGCGCGCCTTGTCGCTCGCGAGTTCCTTCAGGCGGGCGGGATCCACCAGGATCTTGAGTGCGACGGCCCCCGCGATCACGAGAAACACCAGGGTTCCGGCGCCCCAGAAGCCTGCCTTGCGAAGATTCATGCGCGAGTAGACAAACAAAAGCCCCGCAGGTGCGGGGCTTTTTTGCCGATTGCCGCGTAGGCGCAGGTTACCCCGCGGTGTTACCAGTTGCGGCGATGGTCGCGATAGTGGCCGCGGTCACGATAACCGTTGCGGTAGCCGTGGCGCGGCCCGGAGCTGTAGACCACGGTCGTGCCGTAGATGGGCCGGGCGTATCCATACACCGGGGCCGGTGCGTAGTAGCCGTAACTTGGGGCCGGGGCGTAGTAGCCGTAACGGGAGGCCGGTGCGTAGTAGCGATCGCCGTAGTCGCGATCGCCGTAGTAGCGATTGCCATAGCCGCCGTAGTAGCGGTTGGAATCCGCCGCGATGCTGGAACCAATCACCGCGCCGATCACTCCGCCAACCGCGCCGCCATGGTGGCGATTGACGTCGTGGCCGATGGCCGCGCCGATGCCGCCGCCGATCAGCGCGCCCAGCAACGGGTCCGCCGCGGCGGCCTTCTGGGAAATGGCACCCAACGCAACGGTGGCGGCGAGGGTGGCGATCATCAGGGGTTTCTTCAGCGTCATTTGGATCTCCTTGTGATGCGTACTGTTGGGACCCCGGTTGGGGGCGGGAGTGCCCCTCGTGGTCTTACCCCTGTAACGCCCTCGGTAACCGGCCGGTGGACGGCATTCACAAATTGTTACGACCCCGGTTCCGGGGTTATCCTACGCGCCATGTACAAGAAAATCCTGCTGGCGTACGACGGTTCCGAGACCGGTCAGAAGGCGCTGCTCGAATCCCGGGTGGTGGCCGATTGGGGCCGGGCGCAGATCGTGCTGATCGCCGTGATGCCGCCCCCGGCGGCCTTCATCGGCGGCGAGGGCGGGGTCTACGACGTGGGCCTCGAGGAGGAGGAGCGCCGCGAGTTCCAGGCCATCCTGGACGACGGCGTGAAGCGCCTGGGCGACAGCGGCCTCGAGGTGAGCGGGGAAGTCCTGGTGGGCGAAGCGGTCCTGGAGATCGCCGACTGCGCCAGGCGGATCAACGCCGACCTGGTGGTGGTGGGCCACAAACACCTGGATGGTTTCGCCAAGCGTTGGTGGCGCGGATCAACCGCCAAGGGCCTGATCGAAAACGCGCCCTGCAACGTCCTGGTGGTGATCACGAAGTAAAAAACGGGTGTCAGAGACGACTTTTGCCGCCAGCGCAAAAGTCGTCTCTGACACCCGTTTTCTATTTCCCCAGCGGCCGCGCGATCTCCAGCGCCTCCCCGGCTCCCGGCAGCTGGGGACGGTCGCGCAAGCTCGGCACGAGGCACAGGAAACCCAGCGCCTCGCCGGGCGCGGCATGGAACTGGTGCCAGGTCATCGGCGGCACGTCCACCAGGTCGTTCATTGCGATTTCGTAGGCCTTGTCGCCCACCAGGCACTGGCCGTGCCCGCGAATCACCATCACGGCGTGCACGTGTTCGTGGCGCTCCAGCGTGGTGTAGCCGCCCGGGGCGACTTCGAAGTAGCGCAGCTGCGCGGGTGGATCGCTGCTGTCAAACAGCACCTGGCGCGTCACGTCCCTGAAGGGTGCGGCACCGTCCTGTTTGTAGCGCAGGACATCGACACCTTCCCAATGAAAGTCGCCGGAGTGTTTCCGGACCAGGGGGCCTTCTGACATGGGCCGATTTTACGCCGCCGGGTGACTTTTTTTCTCGGCGATTTTTCCAATTTGACCTCATCGGAATATTTGTGGCGAGAATTTCGAACGCCTCGCACCGGGCGCAGTCAGGTCATCTCCTTACGTGAGATGCAACGGAGAATCGACCATGGCCCAGAAGAAACCCGCAGGTTCAACCACCCGATCGAAAGCTGTGGCCAAAGCCACCGCGTCCGGGCCGCGCAAGGGGGCCCAGGCACCGGGCAACGATCCCGCGGCGCGCAAGATGGCCGCCACCCAGGACCTCGTGGCCGCCTTCCCGCACAACGCCACCAAGGCGGGCGAATATGGCGAGGCCGCGCGCTCCACCCCCGAAGGGCAGCACAAGGCCCCGGCGAATCCGGACGTGGGCGGCAGCACGCTGAGCGAAAAGCAGGAGTCCGACAAGGCCGGCACACAAGCCACCCCGGGCCTGAATCCGGGCAACCTCGCGCTCGACCGCGTGCGCGTCGATAGCAGCGGCCAGGGCCTGACCACGAACTTCGGCGCACCGGTCGCCGACAACCAGAATTCCCTCAAGGCCGGCCTGCGCGGGCCCACGCTGCTGGAAGATTTCATCCTCCGGGAGAAGATCACCCATTTCGACCACGAGCGCATTCCGGAGCGCATCGTGCACGCGCGCGGCTCGGGCGCGCACGGCTTCTTCGAATGCCTGGTGCCGCAGACGAGGCTCACCCGCGCGTCGTTCCTGGCCGAAAAGGGCAAGCGCACGCCGGTCTTCGTGCGCTTTTCCACTGTCGCCGGCGAGCGTGGTTCACCCGACCTCGCGCGCGACGTGCGCGGCTTCGCCACCAAGTTCTACACCGACGAGGGCAACTTCGACATCGTCGGCAACAACATGCCGATTTTTTTCATCCAGGATGCGATGAAATTCCCGGACCTGGTGCACGCGGTCAAGCCGGAACCGCACCACGGCATGCCGCAGGCGGCCAGCGCCCACGACACCTTCTGGGACTTCGTCTCGCTGATGCCGGAATCCACGCACATGCTGATGTGGGTGATGAGCGACCGCGCGCTGCCGCGCAGTTTCGCCAAGATGCAGGGCTTCGGCGTGCACACGTTCCGTCTGGTCAACGCGAATGGCGAATCGCGCTTCGTGAAGTTCCACTGGAACCCGGTGCAGGGCACCCATTCGCTCGACTGGGACGAGGCGGTGAAGATCAACGGCGCGGATGCCGACTACCACCGCCGCGACCTGTGGGAATCGATCGAGGCGGGCGTGTTCCCGGAATGGGAGCTGGGCCTGCAGGTGTTTACCGAGGAGCAGGCAAACAAGTTTTCCTTCGACATCCTCGATGCGACCAAGCTCGTGCCCGAGGAGCTGGTGCCGGTGGTGCCAGTGGGGCGCATGGTGCTCAACCGCAATCCCGACAACTTCTTCGCCGAGACCGAGCAGGTGGCCTTCGGCGTGCAGAACATCGTGCGGGGCATCGACTTCTCCAACGATCCGCTCCTGGCCGGTCGCATCCACTCCTATTTCGACACGCAGATCTCGCGCCTGGGCGGCCCCAACTTCCACGAGATCCCGATCAACGCCCCGATCGCGCAGGCCCACAACAACCAGCGCGACGGCATGCACCGGCAGGCCATCAACCGGGGCCGCGTCGCCTACGAGCCGAACTCGCTCGCCGGCGGATGCCCGTTCCAGCAGGGCGTGGCGCGCGGCTTCGTGTCGTTCCCCGATCCCACGCCGGAAGACAAGGTGCGTGGCAAGCCGGAGAAGTTCGCCGACCACTACACCCAGGCGGCACTGTTCTTCAATTCGCAGACGCCGGTGGAGCAGGCGCATATCGTGCGCGGCTTCCGCTTCGAGCTCACCAAGGTCCAGGTCCCGGCGATCCGTGAACGCATGGTGGCTTCGCTCGCCAACGTGAGCGACGAGCTCGCATCGCAGGTGGCCGAGGGGCTCGGCATCGAGGTGCCGGCGCCGCTGCCGCTTGCGGGCAAACGCGCCAAACCCGAGGTCACGCGCTCGCCCACGCTTTCACTCATGGCGCGTCCCGGCGACGGGTCGATCCGTGGGCGCAAGGTGGCGATCCTGGTCGCCGCGGGTGTCGACGGTGCGGGCGCCATGGCGATACATGCGGCCCTCACGCAAGCGGGCGCCGTGCCTCGGATCGTGGCGCCACGGCTGGGCGCGGTGGCGAGCGAGAGCGGCGATGCCCTCGAGCCCGATGCCACCCTGGAGACCATGCCCTCGGTGCTGTTCGATGCGGTGGTGGTCGCCGGGGGCGAGGCCAGTGCCGACGCATTGTGTGACCTCGGGCATGCAGTTGAATTCGTGACCGACCAGTACCGCCATTGCAAGGCGATGCTTGGGATCGGCGCGGGCGGCCGGCTGCTGGAGAAGGCCGGCATCGACGTGACCGAGGACGATTCGGCGCTGATGGTGGCCGACGGCGCGGACAGCAAGGTGACCGCGGCATTTATCGCGGCGATCGCGGCGCACCGCAACTGGGATCGCGCGCTGGACCCGCCGCCGGTGTGAGAAGCGGGTGTCGGGGCGCTGGTTCCGACACCCGTGCGCGTTTCTACTCCATCCGCTCGACGTACAGCTTCTTCACCAGGACCACCGTCACCACGGCAAGCGGCAGCGCGAACAAAACGCCCGGCAGCCCGAAGATCACGCCGAAGGCGACGATGGCCACCAGGGCGAGGGCCGGGGGCATCTGCACGGCCCATTTCTGCGCCAGCGGAATGACCAGGTTGCCCTCGACGAATTGGACCGTCGCGTAGACGGCCAGCGCGTAAAGCGCCACTTCGGGGCCCTGCCCGAGGGCGATGATGAGTCCCGGGATCGCGGCGACGAAGGGGCCGATCACCGGCACGAAGTCGAGCACGCCCGAGAGGATGCCGAGCGGAATCGCCAGCGGCACGCCGGCCACGGCGAGTCCGATGGAGGTCACGAGTCCGACAAACACCATGGCGCCCAGCTGGGCCACCAGCCATTTGCGCAGCGCCGTGCCGGCCGCGTCCAGCGCGTTGCCCACACGCGGGCGGGTGTCCATCGGCAGCAGCAACAGCAGGCCGTCGCGGTAGGTGCGCGGGTCCGCCGCCAGGTAGATCGCCAGGAAAATCACCACGATGAGGTCGGCGATGCCGCCGAAGGCGGAAAAGGTGCCGCGCGCGATCTTCGACATGGACTCGCCGCCGCCGGCTTGCCGGACACTCTCGAGCACGCCAGTGGCCAGCGGTGAATCGCCGATCCGCCCCTGCACCTTCCCCCACGCGCCCTGCATCTCGGACCACAACTCGTCGGTCTGCGCGACCATCTCCCGGCCGAAGAGGTAGATCCCGCCGACCAGCGACACAAATACCAGCAGCGAAACGATGCCCACCGCCCAGGTTTCGGACAGACCCGTGCGCCGCTGCAGCGGCGTCGAGGCCGAGCGGATCACCGCGGCCAACACGATGCCGGCGAATACCAGGATCAGCACGCCGGCTACCTTCCACGCCAGGATCGCAAGCGAAACCAGCGCGATCACGATCAGCACCTGGCGGGTGAAGGTGGGCAGGTTGCCCGTTGGCATCGGTGGCTCCCTCGGATTGAACTAAGCCATTTGACAGGTGGCGCGCCGCCGAAGCACCGGCACGGAACCCCTTTTTGTTGTCGGACTTGTCTGGCGTCGCGGTGCGTGCACCTGCGCTTGCCGCTATGCGCCGTGCCCATGCCCGTGCACGGCGGCGACGAATTCGCGCGCGCGTTCGAGCAGCCGTTCCCGCGCCGAGAGCAACCCGCCGCCGATGAGCAGCATGGTGTCGTTGCCATAACCCGCGATCATCTCGGGCACGCGTTCAACCGTCATGCCGCCGGCGGGCACCGGCAGCGAGGCGCGCAGGTTGTGCCACGGCGCGCGCGCGGCCTCGGTGATCGCCATGCAGGTGGCCTTGCCGTAGCTGAAGCGACCGCCGTGATTGGGAAAGATGGTGGCGTCGGCGCCGAAGAGCCGGAACAACTTGCCCAGCAGCACGGCTGGCGCGACGCGCACGGCGCCGGCAAGCGCGGGGTGCGCCAGCACCGGCAGCGCCAGCTCTTCCTGCAGGTCGACGAATGCGGGCAGCCCGATGAGCATGGGCGAAACCAGGGCGATTTTCACCCCGTGTTCCCTGGCCACCTTCACCTGGCTCGCGAGCGCGCGTGGTCCCCCCGAAAAGGTCGGCGCGTAGATCGCCTTGCCGCCGGTGGCCCGGTTCGCCTGCTCGATTGCGCGCTGCACCGCGGGCACGCGCGCCGCAAACGGCGCATACGCCTGGTCCGCGATGCCGTGGTCGTCCTTGATGATGTCGATGCCGGCGAGGGCGAAGGTGTGCGCGAGGCTTGCCAGGCGATCGGGCGCCAGCCCCTGCGGCTTCAGCGCCGTGCAGCAGAGCGGGCGCGAGCCCGCGCCCACCAGCGCGCGGATGCCTTCGATGCCGAAGCGCGGGCCCGCGAATGTGTCCGCGTAGCCGTGCGGAAACTCGACATCGACCAGCTCCACCTCGGGTTGCAGCGAGCAGTTGCCGAACAACATGTTCATGAGTTGCCCGGCCTCGTTGCCCGTGGTCGCGGGGGCGATCCCCAGCACCACGTCGAACTCGCCGGCGTGTGGCCGGATCGCCTCCACGCTGGCAAGGATGTCGGTGAGCACGTGTGCGTCGCTGATGGCGGTGACCGGCATCTCGACGCTTTGTTCGGCCGCCAGCGCCTCGGCGCGCACCCGGCTCTCGGATTCGCTGGCGGTGATTCGATAGGTTGCGAGGATTCTGTCCATGGGTGCAAACCGGTGTCGGAGACGAATTCTGCGCTCCGGGGCGCGCCGGGGACAGCAAAAATCGTCTCTGACACCAGTTTCAGAAAAGTTCGAGCGTGGCCTCGTAAAGTGGCTGCCCGCGTTCGGAAAAGGCGTCGACGATGCTGAAGTGGTCGGCCCCGGGCAACAACAGCAACGAGCGCACCTGCGGCGCCCACGATTCGGCCAGCAGGCGCGATTGGCGCTGGAATTCCGAGCTCTCGCCGGCACCGGCGGCGACCACCAACGGGGCGCCGATCGTGGGTTTCCGGCCGCGGACGTCGAGGCGCGCGATCGCCGCCGGTG
>Ga0163153_10003766_pt1 | contig 19871 bp, 13 predicted proteins | sample OliLakLV19MP6IB1_FD_148629 | JGI IMG/M metagenome (GOLD analysis project Ga0163153, IMG submission 148629) | Freshwater microbial mat bacterial communities from Lake Vanda, McMurdo Dry Valleys, Antarctica - Oligotrophic Lake LV.19.MP6.IB-1 | ecosystem: Environmental > Aquatic > Freshwater >...
GCACCTGACCAGGGATGGGGGAAAGGTCTGGAATAATGTAACACCGAAGGATTTAAAAGAAGGACTCATCAATTGTATTGAAATATCACCGCATGATCCTGCTACCGTTTATATAGCTTACAGCCGCTATAAATTCAATGATTTTGAACCTTATATTTTCTTGAGCCATGATTATGGTAACACCTGGGTTCAAAAAAATAAAGGGATAGATTCTGAAGCCCATGTCAGGACGGTGCGCGAAGACCCGGAAAGGAAAGGTCTTTTATATGCGGGTACCGAAACCGGCATGTATATCTCCTTTGATGGCGGTATGGAATGGAAAAAATTTCAATTAAATCTTCCGGTGGTCCCAATCACCGACTTGAAAATCCATCAGGGTGATTTATTGGCTTCTACAGCAGGCAGGTCATTCTGGATTCTGGACGATTTAAAACCTCTTCAGGATTATAAGCCGGAAGTATTGAGTAAGAAACTGATGGTTTACCAACCTGAGACCACGTTCCGGTTCGGATCCGGAGGGGGTGCCGATAGTCCTAATTCAGATTTAGGTAAAAATCCGCCCACCGGTTTGGTAATCTACTATGCATTAAACATCGCCGACACCGCAGACCAGGTTAAGGTACAAGTTTCAGACATTGGAGGAAAAGTGATCAGGGAATTTTCTTCCTCCGAACGGCTACCAGCAAAACAAACCAGTCGTGATTCCGGCATGAACAAGTTGATATGGGATTTCCGAACCGAGGCACAACAAATTCCCGAAGGCCTGATGGTCATGGGCGGCTCCTCGGGATATCGGGTGGCCCCGGGTAAGTACAGTATTAAAGTAACCTACGGTAATGATTCGGAAATCAAAGCCGTGGAAATCAAAAATGATCCCCGGCAAAAAACGACAATGGAACAATTTGCAGAACAACAAAATATACTGAGTGAATTAAAGACGTCGCTGGATGATATTTATGAACAGGTAAAACGAATGCGATATATTAAAGAACAAATTACCAGCTATACGAAAAGAATGGATATCGATTCGAATGCTATCACTAAAAATTCCTCCAAGATCATCAAGGACTTGGATAGCCTGGAAGCTAAGATGATTCAGGTGAGGACTAAAACCTTTCAGGATGTGATCAATTATGAAAATCAGCTGGATGCTAAAATAAAACACATTATCGACCTCGTGGACGAAGGAGTTCCTCCGGTCACCCAAGGCCAGAAAAACCGTGCCCGGGACCTGATTAACGAATGGGTAGATATAAAAAAAGGTATCCATCAGGTAGCCAATGAGGAGGTCAAACTGCTCAATGAGATGATCAGGAAAAGCAATGTACCCTTTATTTCTACGGACAGGAATACGGGTAAACCGGCAAGTAAAAGTTAGGATAAAACGGAAAGAAATATTCCGCAGCCTGTCTTATCGATTCACTACTTGGGAAATGGAACCATTAATGCTATCCTCCTTGTTTTGTGAGCCTTTCAAGGATTAAATCGGTATTAAATTCTTGAGGAACGTTATATTTAATGATAATTTTTTTGATTTTAATCTTGGATTCCGAATTAATGTGAATAAAATATACCCCGGCTGGAGTGCCGGATAAGTTATGGAGGGAGGTATGAAGTTCAGAGTTATAAATTCTTTCCCCCATCATATTAAACAGGTAGATGGATTGAACTTGCCCGTAATCACCTAACATCAATACGTTGAATATTCCATTCGCTGGGTCGGAATAAACCATTAAATCGTCTGACTCGGTATGGATGGGAAAAATATTTACTTTTTCGAAGTTAACCAAAGAAAGACTGTTACTGGTGTAAGGATAATTTGCGAGTTTGGTCTGCGCTATTGAAGACAGACTGACAATGGTGGAAAATAGCAGGATCAGGTGTTTCATATAATTTTTGGTTTCTGTTTAGTGGGCGAAGGCTGTAGTTGCAAAATTGGGCTTTCAACTATGGGGATTGTTATACAATTACTTAAATATGTTACATTTTTCACGCGTTATTACTATTGCCTACACCGCCAACTGGTAAGCAGATATTTAATACGACTACCAATGGCCTCGAAATATACCTTTCTGGTCAATGGGTATTACTTGCGGTGACCAATCCGACAGGCAACAGGGTTGAGGTCTTTACCTTTTTAGACCTGCCAGTTCCAGTCGCTGGTGCCATTTCTTTGGATGCCACGAAAATGGGATATCTTCTCCGGAACAATAGATATTTCACCGAATTACCTCAACCTGAATGGCGCTGGGTTAACGGGCACTGACCCCGGTAAGGATGGTGTCATGTCCACCGTTGCCGGTGGAGTGTTGCGGAGTACCGGAGTTTCGGTTTTTATAGAGAATCTTGTTCTATAATTTATTTTCACGTTGTTCCGTAATGGAAATTAGAATACCCACAGCCTGGGGTTGGCAAATCAGTGGTTTTAAACTTCTTAATGCGCTCCAAACAAGGTAAAGAATTCTGAGTAATCAAGTGAATAGATCAGAAAGAGGGGTGTAAGACAAATTGCAGGTTTAAAGAATTTGAATAAAACGAGACCTGGAAGCCCGCCTGGCCATGTCGGACAGGGTTTTTAGTTAGTTTAATGAGGTTTCAAACCCTGTCCACCGACAGTCGGGCTTCCAGGTATTGTAAAAAAATCCAAAAACCTGCAATTTGTCATATACACTAGAAAGAGAAACCTGCAGCTATTGTTTCAAGTTTCGCGACTTATTACTAATCTGCCAATAAGAAATTCAAATATTAGTTTTTATCCTTTTATACCTTGATTGTTTTTTTACTTTTTGTTTTATTCACCGCGGGTGTTTTTATTTTTTTTAAATAATGCTCCAGCGCATCCAATTTTGCATTCCAAAACTTGCGGTATTGTTCAACCCAATCGCTGACTTCATATAATTTATCGAGTGTGGCTACACAGAATCGTTCACGCCCTTTTTGTTTTATGGTCACCAACCCACATTCTGTCAATATTTTGATGTGTTTGGATATTGCTGGCCTGCTGACGTGAAAGTTTTCAGCCACGGCATTCAGATTGAGGGACTGATGCGCGATCAAATGAATAATCTCCCGACGGGTAGGATCGGCGATCGCCTGAAATACATCTCTTCTCATAAAAATTTATTAAACGTAACCATTTGGTTGCAAACATAACCAGAACTCCGGACGAATCGAAGCATTGGACATATATTTTTTACTCAGATGGTGTCCAGAGGCATTTAAAACTAACCTGATTGGATAAAGCGAAGCGTTGAAATTATTTTAGGTTTAATTTCCAGTAACATTTGCTTCCTAATTCATTAACCTGGACAAACTGGTTCCTGGCCAGGACCTGGATCGAGGCCTCATTTGATTTTTCTGTTTCAGCAATGATAGAGACCACGCTGGCTTGTTGGGCCGCCCAGGGGATGATCGCAGCAACCGCCTGAGTCATATAGCCTCTTCCCTGAAAAAGCTCATAGGTGCCGTAACCGATTTCAATTTCACCCAGGTGATTTGGTTCGCCTTTAAAACAAAGGGCAGCGACCATTTGATTGAGATCCTTTCGGATAACCACCCATAAAGTTGAAAAGAGGTAGTTTTTGGATTTATCTGCAACGCTGGGCAAAATGGAATCCTCGAGAGCCTCCTTTAGTTCGGCCGATATTTCTCTGTTAACAAGGTCCAATTTCCAATCCTTTTCCAATGCGGGATCCTGACGGATATATAGTAACAATTGATCCTGGTTAAGGGGGCGAAGGTACATTTCAGCAGTCTCTATCCATTGATTCTTCATTTAATCTGACAGATCCAATTAGCTACTTTAGGGTTGAATCCGGCTGCAAGATAAAAGATAAGCAGGATAGTTAAGGATTACCTGCCTGGGTCGTCACAGAGCAGAGGCAAATTTTTAATACAACCCTTCAATAATGCTCCGGGTAAATCAGGAGTACTCATTCAAAATGGAGTATTTTTATATTGTATTCGGAACAAGGTTAAATTTTATTTATACATTCTATTTTGCAGAATCTGCTTCGACACCAAAATATAACACCCCAACTCAGTTTGCTGATCTTACTATTTAATTTATGCGGGATCCATGATCTACCTGCTCAATCAACCTATATCCTCCCGGATGAAGTCAACACGGAATATAAAAAATTAGAAGCCGGACTCGATTATAACCGGATGGTCAAACCGATCTTAGCGGACAAATGTTTTGCATGTCATGGCAACGATCGCAACACCAGGAAGGCCGATCTGAGGCTGGATAAAAGTGAAAATGCCTATGCCCCTTTGCCCCAAAGCCCGGGCAGGGTAGCGATTTCCCCCAAAAACCCCGGGAAGAGCGAATTGATACTGCGCATATTATCCCAGGTTCAGGAATACGTAATGCCCCAACCTCAATCGAATCTGATATTAAGTGCAAAAGAGAAGGCAATACTCGTTAAATGGGTTGAAGAGGGGGCGGAATACCAACCTCATTGGTCGTTTCTTCCGATTAAACCGTTGCAAATACCGGAAATCAAACTGAAAGACTGGGCAAACAACCCGATTGACTATTTTATCGGTCATCAATTAGAAAAACAAGGGCTCACTCCTTCACCTGCTGCGCCCAGAGAATTATTATTGCGCAGGCTTTACCTGGACCTGACCGGTTTGCCACCGGGCATTAAAACGTTGGATGAATTCTTAAATGACACTTCTCCGGATGCGTATGAAAAACAAGTTGATAAACTGCTTGCCTCTGCTCATTATGGCGAAAAAATGGCCATGCCCTGGCTGGATCTTGCCCGATTTGCCGACTCGCATGGATACACCGTAGACCGGCTTCGGAATATGTCACCGTATAGGGATTGGGTCATCCGATCATTCAATGCCAACATGCCTTATGATCATTTTATCAGCCAACAATTAGCCGGCGACCTTATGCCCAATCCTACGACAGAAATGCTGATTGCCACCGCATTTAACCGCAATCACCCTCAAAACATGGAAGGTGGGATAATTGAGATCGAGTTCCAAACAGAATACGCTGTAGACCGGACCAATACTTTCGGGGAAGCCTTTATCGGTTTGTCAGTGGGCTGCGCACGTTGTCATGATCACAAATTTGACCCGATATCCCATAAAAACTATTACCAATTATTTTCATTTTTCAACCAGGTCAAAGAAGCGGGCCAGATTGCCTGGAACAACGCCATGCCCACACCCACTATACTATTGCCCGGAAATGAAAAGAAAAAGGTGATTGCATTTATTGAGGAATCGATCAATAAATCCAAAACAACATTGGATTCGGCTTCACACGCTGCCCGTCCAGCATTTGAAGCCTGGATGCAAACCGGTTCCTATAAGAAACTGGCTGCTTTTGATTACCCTCAGGCAGGATTAAAAGCCTATTACCCTTTAAATGGTGACTTAAGCAATTATTTAAACCCTGACCAAATCGCTCAGATCAGGAGGGAAACGGACACCACTCCCGAGCAACCGATTTTCGATATTTTGGGTAAAACTCGTAGCCTGGTGCTGGATGGAGATGGATATCTCGATCTTTTACACCATGGTAGATTTAGGAAATCGGACCCATTCAGTATTGGTATATGGATTAAAATTCCCAGCGATTTTAAGGAAGGGGTCATTTTTCACAAGAGCATAGCAGAACGATTGTACAATTTCAGAGGATACCATGTTTATTTTAAAGAAGGCAGGCTCCAAATCAATATGGCCCACACTGCTCCATCCAATGCCCTTACCCGATGGACCAAAAATCCAGTTCCGCTTGACCAATGGATCCAGTTGACCCTTACCTACGATGGATCTTCTTCAGCCTATGGATTTAATTTGTTTATCGACGGCTTAAAGATAGAATTGGAAACCACCATGGATCAATTGTATAAGGATATTTCATTTGGCTTTGATCCTGAACCCGCGCTTCAGGTCGGTGGGTGGTGGCGAGGGTTGGGTTTTAAGGGGGGTAGGGTATCTGAATTGTTGATTTACGACCGTTTATTAACTGATCATGAAATAAAAATATTAGCTCGTAAATCCAGTTGGCTCTCCCTCGGGAATAAACCGCATGACCAGCTGTCGATCGAAGAAAAATCAAACCTTTGGGATTATTATAACCTGGCGGAGGATTCAACATCTTTGGAACTGCGTGCACAACTTCAATTAAAACGCAGGGCTTTATCGGATTCCACGGAAAACATTCAGGAGATAATGGTCATGCAGGAAACCGGTCAGCCGGTAAAAACCTATTTGTTGAAGCGAGGAAATTATATGGACCCCGGTGAGGAAGTGTTTCCCTCCACACCGGAGTTTATCCTGCCGATGGGCAACGATTTACCGAGGAACCGGTACGGACTTTCCCAATGGTTGACAAATAAAAACCATCCCCTTACGGCACGGGTAGCGGTTAACAGGCTGTGGCAAATTTATTTTGGTAATGGCCTGGTAAAGACCACGGAGGATTTTGGCAATCAGGGAGAATTACCAAGTCATCCTGAATTATTAGATTGGCTTGCCGGATATTTTATGGACTCCGGCTGGGATATAAAAAAATTAAATAAACTTATTGTCATGTCCGCAACCTATCGGCAAGATTCCCGGGCAAACATTGAATTACTAAACGCTGATCCTGAAAACAAGTTTTTGGCCCGGGGGCCATCGAAAAGATTGTCTGCTGAAGTAATGAGAGATCTTGCCCTGGCTTCCTCCGGGTTGATCAATGATTCGGTAGGAGGAAACAGTATTAAGGCCTATCAACCTGAAGGGCTTTGGGAAATCAATAGTGCCACCTATCAATCGGATTCTGTGCCGGAGATATACCGCCGCAGCTTATATATTTTAGTCAAACGATCAGTACCAAACCCTACATTGGCTTTATTTGATGCCCCTGACCGAAGCAGTTGTATTAGCCGGCGACAACGGACCAATACACCCTCCCAGGCGTTGGTTGTGCTGAATGACCCTACTTTTGTTGAATCCGCTAAGGTAATGGGTGAATATATGACCCGTAAACAAGATCCGGAGCAAGCGATCAGGGAGATATACCGGAAAGTGACTGCGAGAGATCTTAATGATCAGGAGTTAAAACTTTTGCTTTCTTTACAGAGACAAACGAATGAAAGGTTTAAAAAGGATCCCCGAAAAGCCCAGGGCTGGTTGGATTCAGGGTTCTATTTGGTGGACCCCGATCTATACCTGGTTCAGATTGCTGCCAATGCAGTCGTTGCCAGTGTTATCCTAAATTCAGATGCTTCCATCATGAACAGATAAATAATGAATATGGACCAAGAATTTCCGGATTCATTCCAACACGAACTAAAAAAAGCTTATCAGCTCCATAGCCGAAGAAAGTTTTTAATGAACACCGCCGGAGGATTAGGCGGCATAGCTTTAAGTCAATTGTTGAATACGGATTTAATTGCCGCTTCAGGTAATCAAACGGTTTCTTCGATTGCCATCGATCCAAAAGTTAAGCGAGTGGTGTATTTGTTTATGGCCGGAGGTCCATCCCAATTGGAAACGTTCGATTATAAACCTAAATTAAAATCTCAAGCCGGGTTGACCTTGCCGGACTCCGTGCGACAAGGTCAACGCCTCACCGGTATGAGTGCCAATCAGGCCAACTTACCGATAGCACCGCCCCGCTATGAATTTCAAAGACATGGCAAAAATAAAACCTGGGTTTCAGAATTGATGCCTTATACCGCCAGGGTGGTGGATGAATTATGTATCATCAAATCTTTGTACACCGAAGCCATTAATCATGATCCGGCGATTACTTTTTTTCAAACCGGAAATCAACTGCCTGGCCGCCCTTCGATTGGTTCCTGGATTAGTTATGGATTGGGGTCAGAAAACAAAAATTTACCTTCTTTTATCGTATTGGTTTCGAAAGACGCCATTAAAGATCAACCCTTGTACTCCCGATTGTGGGGTAATGGTTTTTTGCCTTCTGAGTTCCAGGGGGTGCAGTTCAGATCAGGTATAGACCCGGTTTTATTTTTAAACGATCCTCCGGATTATCAAAAAGAAGACCGGAGGGAAATGCTTGATTACCTCTCTCGGTTGAATCAGCTTCAGAATGAAGCCTATCAGGATCCGGAAGTGGATGCCCGAATAGCGCAATACGAGCTGGCTTACCGCATGCAATCTGCTGTTCCCGACGTCATAGATATGAAAAATGAAACCCGGGAAACTTTTGATTTATATGGGGAATCAAGCCGCAATCCGGGTACTTATGCCGCTAACTGTTTGCTGGCCCGCAAGCTATTGGAAAAAGATGTGCGATTCGTGCAATTGTATCATCAGGGTTGGGACCACCACGGTGCATTACCGACAGGGATCGAAAAACAATTTAAAGCAACAGATCAGGCTACTGCAGCTCTGATTACGGATCTCAAACGCCGGGGTTTATTGGAGGATACCCTGGTCGTTTGGGGAGGCGAATTTGGCAGGACTGTTTATTCCCAGGGTAAATTGACGGCAACGGATTATGGCAGGGACCATCATCCCCGTTGTTTTACGATGTGGATGGCAGGGGCCGGAGTTAAGCCAGGATTTAGTTATGGGGAAACAGATGACTATAGTTATAACATTATCGACAATCCGGTGCACGTACATGATTTTCAAGCTACCTTGTTGCATCTCATGGGTATTAACCACGAATCATTGACCTTTAAATTTCAGGGACGCAGGTACAGGTTGACAGATGTGCATGGCAAGGTGGTGCATGGAGTATTGTCCTAAAGTGAGGCATGATTGGGATTCAATAAGAAAATGATGACCATCCCTGGTTGCTAAAAAAATTGAAATCAATTAAAATGAAAAAAATAGTGGGTCTCGGATTTGCATTGGCTCTTTCATTAGCCTTTGGCCACCGTGCAAAAAAAACAACCACACCAAATGTCGTCCTGATTTTTATGGATGATCTGGGTTATGGTGACCTCAGTTGTTACGGAGCTTTGGAATATCGGACCCCAAACCTGGATCAATTGGCCATGGAGGGCATCCGTTTTACCAATTTTATGACTGCTCAGGCGGTGTGTTCTGCTTCCAGGGCAGCATTATTGACAGGGTGTTATCCAAACCGGATAGGATTTTCCGGGGCATTATTTCCCAATAGTAAAGTAGGATTGAATACCGGGGAGACTACCCTGGCAGAAATGTTTAAAGAAAAAAAATACACCACAGGTATTTTTGGAAAATGGCACCTTGGCGATCAACATGCTTTTCTCCCTTTACAACATGGATTTGATGAATATTTTGGAATCCCCTATTCTAATGACATGTGGCCAGTATGGTATAACGGTAAACCAGCCCTTCCCGATCAAGCCTCATCCAGGTTTCCTCCAATGTACCTGATGGAAGGAAATGAAAAAAAGGAAATCATCAGTACCCTGGAGCAACAAGGCCAACTAACCCGCAGATTGACAGAAAGAGCAGTCCAGTTCATCACTAAAAATAAAGAGAAACCATTCTTCCTTTATCTGCCCCACCATATGCCTCACGTCCCAATCAATGCATCCTCAACATTTAAAGGGAAAAGCAAACAAGGATTGTATGGGGATGTAATGATGGAAATGGATTGGTCTGCCGGTGAGGTCATCAAAACGTTGAAAGCGTTGAAATTGGATAAAAAGACCCTGGTAATTTTTGCCAGTGATAATGGCCCCTGGTTAAATTTTGGTAACCATGCAGGTTCTACAGGAGGATTAAGGGAAGGAAAAGGGGTCTCGTTTGAAGGGGGAATGAGGGTGCCGTGTATCATGAATTGGAAGGGATCAATAGCGGCAGGCCAGGTATGCAACCAACTGGTTTCTACCATTGATTTATTACCTACTTTGGCGTCCATTTGCCAGCTGGAATTACCCAGGCTACCCATTGATGGGATTAATGTGTTGGCGTTGCTGGAAGGAAAAACAGATAGTCAGCCCAGAAAATATTTTTATTATTATTATTTTGAAAACGACCTTCAAGCCGTTCGCAAAGATAACTGGAAGCTGGTCCTGGCTCATGGCGGGCATTCCTATTCAAATCAATTGGCAGGGCAAGATGGTTTTCCCGGACCTCGACTGAATGGACATCCGTATCCGCAGGGATTGTACAACCTCCGGAGTGATCCAGGAGAAGATTACGATGTACAAAAACTTTTTCCCGAAAAAGTAAAAGAGTTACAGGAAGTGGCAGAAATTGCGAGAGAAGATCTGGGAGACAACCTGACGAAGCGGAATGGAAACAACCGAAGGAAGATTGGGAGGATTGAATGATTCAATTTTTTAAGCGACTTTAGGTTGCTCAGGAAATTTTTAGTATTGGATTTTTAAACTGTTTTAATATGTATCGAGTCACGAATAGTTTATTATTTGTATGTAAAGCGTTTAGTTATGGTTTGACTTTTGTACTCACCGTTCTTCTGATTTTACCGCTCCATGGGCAAAACAAACCAAGGAAAAATAAAACCATTCCCGTACCACTAACCCACAACACTGTTATTCAACCTAAGGTCTTGCTGGCAAAAGGAGGTAACAGCTTATATCGAATAGTCGTACCCGAGCACCCAACATCCAGTGAAGAAAAAGCGGCCCTCCTGTTGCAGGATTATTTAATCAGGATATCCGGGGCGGTGTTACCCATAATTAAATCGAATCAAAGTACCAGTGTTTATGAAATCGTATTGGGCCAAAACGAACGACTCGACGAATTAAGCCGCCCGATCAACCTCAACACCTTAAAGGAGGACGGCTTCCTGATCCGAACGGACAGCACCAGACTGATCATTGCAGGTGGAAATGAAAAAGGCACCTTATACGGAGTGTATACTTTTCTGGAATCCTATTTGGGTTGTCGCCTATATAGCCCAAAAGTAAAAATCGTCCCGAAAATGGATAGTATTGGCCTGGGGGTTATTGAGGATCTTCAGGTTCCTGTCATTGGATTCCGTGATACCCATTACAAGGTAACCTGGGATGCGGAATATATAGATTGGCACAAATTGGATCACGATGAAAAAGGCGGGCGCCCGGAATGGGGGATGTGGGTGCATACGTTTAATGCGCTGCTTCCGCCGGATATCCATTATACCGCACATCCTGAATATTATGCAGAAGTAAGAGGTAAAAGGATCCCGACCCAACCTTGTCTTTCAAATCCGGAGGTATTGTCTATATCCATTCAAAACCTCCGCCGTATCATCGCTAAAAATCCTGGGGCACGATACTGGTCCGTAAGCCAAAATGACAATAAGGATTATTGCACCTGCAGTCAATGCAAGGCGATAGATGATGAAGAAGGCTCACCTTCCGGATCCATTATCCGGTTTGTTAACCAGGTAGCTAAAGAATTTCCGGATAAAATGATTTCAACGCTGGCCTATGAATATGGACGCCATGCACCACGGACGCTCAGGCCTGCAGAAAATGTCAATATCATGTTGTGCAGTATAGAAGCATTCCGGGACAAACCCCTCACAGAAGATACCGCCAGTGCAGATTTTGTGCAGGACCTAAAAGACTGGGGCAGGATTGCCAAGGATATTATCATCTGGGATTATGTGATCCAATTCCCGAATTTGCTCAGCCCTTTTCCTAATCTTCACGTGTTGCAGCCCAATCTTCAATTTTTTGCGGCTCACGGAGTAAACTCCATGTTTGAACAGGGTAACCGGGAAGTAGGAGGAGAGTTTGCCGAACTCCGTGCCTATATGATTTCAAAATTAATGTGGAATCCCAACCTCAATGCCGATAGCCTGATGAATGATTTTCTCCGTGGATATTATGGAGCAGCAGGAGGTTTAATAAAAAAATACATCGATCTGATGCGGGACGCTTTACTAAAGTCCGGCAAACCCTTACGCATATTTGGCAGCCCCAATGAAGCGTCGACCAGTTATCTGACACCGGAACTAATGACGCAGTATAATGCCTTATTTGATGCTGCAGAAAAGGCGGTGGCCGATTCGGCAGTGATATTGGAAAGGGTGCGTATCGCCAGGATACCAATTCAATTTGCTTATTTCGAACAGGCGAAAAAAAACTGGACAGGTGAACATGGAATTTTTGAAAAACAAAATAATCAGTGGGTACCCAAAACCGAAATCCGGGCTATGATCGATCCTTTTACTGATTTGTGCATACGCCAGGGAGTAACCCGTGTAAAGGAATGGAGTACTTCACCCGAAGAATACCGGATGGCCATGTACCGCCTGTTGTCGCAAGGCATGAAAGAACATCTGGCCTATGGCAAAAAAATAAAATTTATAAGTCCTGATTCGAGCAAGCTGGCTGCGAATGCATACCAAATGCTCACCGATGGGATACGCGGCAGCCACGATTACGCTTATAATTGGTTGGCCTTCCCGGGCCAGGACCTGGAAGTTATCGTTGACCTGGAGGATGAGAAGCCTGTCAAACGGATCGAATCGGCCTATTATCAATACGGGTTTTGGTTGAGGCTGATGCCTAAAAGGGTAGAATATTATACTTCTCTCGACGGTACAACTTTCGAATTGGCCGGTGCAATTGACAATACTTTACCGATTGATCAGTATGGTGGCCAACAAAGGGACTTTATCAGTGAATTTTCTCCAAAAAATGCCCGCTATATCAAAGTCAAAGCCATTAGTATAGGAAACACACCGGGTTGGCATCCGGGTGCAGGTCGTCCGGCTTATATGTTGATCGATGAGATTGTGGTGGAGTAGGGGGAGAGGAGGTGACCTGAGAAATTTGAGGATGAGGTTGAGGCAGAGGAAGAGGCTAAGGAAAAGGCTGAGGTTGAGGTTGAGCCCCGATCCATCGGGGGAGGATGAGGTTGAGGTAGAGGTAGAGGATTAGTCCCGTTGTATAATTATCGGGAGAGAAAAGAAATAAAAAAACCCCGGAAAAAATTTACGGGGTTAAACGATATTAATTTGAAAATCCGGGTAGGCATCGATGATTAACTACCGATGACAACTGCGAATCAAATGCAAACATTAGCTTTTTTCTTCAAATTAAAAATAGTAACTGGAGTGGGGGCATGACAGATTGCACTGAGGTTCGTACGACTGTCCCGAGTCACCTCGGGATTATTCGCTCGGGTTATGGCCATTTGTGAAAATTGTCGTGTACCCCACGGGAATTTGGCGAATTACTTATTCAACATTTTAATTAAATGCGAATGATGATATCCACAAGCCCTCTGTTTCTATACCGCCTGCGGTCGTCTCGCCGGCAATCATTTCTGTAATTCCCACGATTCCTTGACTGGTATCGATCATAGTCCCGGTGGCGGTGATCTCTATAACTATACTGATTTCGCGAACTTCCCCGATTTGAGCGGGAGTTGTAATGAGAATGGTGGTCAGAATGCCTTTGTTCCATCCGGTCGTTTCGATGTCGGTGTTGCCCGCTTAGTATAGTGGGCAGTACCGTGCAGTAAATGACAATGAGTGAAAAATAAAAAGTTGATTTTAAAGACATAGGCACAATTATTTTTATTACAATTAAAGTTAGCTTCAAAACGATCGGTAAAAATTTAATTTCAGGTTAAAAGCCTAATAATTATTTTAACTAAAAAAATACCCTGTGAAAAGCTTCCACAGGGTAGGGTGTGTTGATCTAAAATTTTGGATTAGGACTTATCTCATTTTTTTTGTTCACCTGTTCTCTCCCGTAAAGCCGGGTGATTTGACCGGTGAAATCCCTTTGTTTTATTCCGAAGCAGTTCTCTTTCTTTAAGATCCATTGAACCATCTTTCCAGATTTGTTCTTTCAGGCTTTTTATTTCCATCTGTTGATTTTTATTCAACTGGCCTGGCGCTGATCTAAACCGACGGGTTTGAAGACCTTGATTGTTGTATCCCCGCTGGTTAAACCCGCGGCTCCTGAATTGTTCCTGGCGAAAACTGTTGGATCTGAACTGGTGGGATCTAAAACTGTGACGTTGGAAATTATTTCCAAATCTTCCCGGGTTGTAGCCCCGTCCGTTAAACCGGTGAAACCTGTATCCAGGTTGACCGAAGTTCCTTCGTTGAAAAGTATGATCTCGGAAATTTTGTTTACCCCCGGCGTGCGACCTTGCCTGCCGGTTGGCTTTTTCCCGGATGGCAGGAGCCGGTTTTTCAGTAGAGTTTTGAAGTCGCTGCTCCAACTGATCTTTCTTTGCGGGTTCAGTGGCAGGCTCCGGGCTCTGTGCCAGCAGGGGAACCTGAAGCCCCAAAATCACAAATGCGATTGGAATTAATAATTTATTTTTCATTTTACAATTAGTTTGATATAATAGATAGACGGGTAAAGCAGGCTAAAGTTTAATGAGTTTTATCAATTGGCTTATGGAATAGATCAATCCTCCTTTTTCTTAGACAGATGGGGTGTTTAGTGTACTAAATTACTTACAATTTTGGAGGGTGATGAATAGCAGGATCAGTGATCGGTGCATGAACTGCTGATACGAATTAATCAGAGGCATATTGAAATATTTCCGGCTACACCGGAGGATTGGAATACGGTTTCCTTTCAATCGCGTCGAACAGAAGGGGCCTTCCTTGATGCCGTCAAAAACAAGGAAAATGATGGAGATTAAAGCTCAAGCAGGGGTTTGCTTCGTTTTAAAATCCCGTTTAAAACCTGGTATACAGAAAGTGTCGACCGGCAAAGTATAAAAACAGAAAACGGTGTTGCAGAAATACTAACCTCATCCAAAGGGCAAACGATTGTTTTTAAAAATGGATACGAATAATCCTTTTCGCTACTTCACCTTTTCACCTTTTGACCCTTTCAACCCTTTACCCCTTTTAACCCTTTACCACTTTTAACCCTATTAGCTGCTAATCACTCATCTTCACCTGTTTATAGTATAGGGAATATACCCCCTGCCATTAAATTTAAATAAGAATTACCATCTGTCACCTGTATTGTCGGCCTGAAGAAATAGTTGCCAAGTTTAAGAGTCAGTTGGTAGTTGTAATATGGAGAGCTATATGATTCTTCATGTCTGTAATATGAGTGGCCAGGACCCAAACCAAAAGACGGAGAAAGGGACACCCGATTAGCAAGATGAAAATTCCGATATACACTCAGGCCATACAATAATGAATGGATATTATCATTATTGTATGGCCTTCCATAGATGAGCCGGTTAAATTGATATCCGGCATCAATGGAAAAGGATAATATAGTATGGTGTTGCTCTTGTTTTAGCACCAGGTAATTAAATCCTAATGCACCAAGATAGCTGGTTAACTTTACATAGTTTTGTTGAAAGGTGGTGTACTTAGTTATTTCTTATCCAATGGTCAGGCTGCCTGTAAATCTTCCCCTTACCGTATATCCGCCAGTTATTGCCCAGAGGTTTGAACGGACATGCTCATTATTAAGATGGGAATAAGATGGTGCCAGGTGGTATCCACTGGTCTTTACCGGGAAGAGGTAATTTTGAGCAGACATCAACACCGTGAAGTGAACTAAAATAATTGGTAGGGAATAACGGTATTTCATTTTAATAAAATATTTGTTAGTTACAATTTTTCTAACTTATATTTCTTGCCTATTTATTTGGCCGTCTATCCCAGTTTGATCTTGGAGCCATTTAACCTTTAGTCTTTTACCGCTTCACCCTTCACCTTTTAACCTTTCTCCTTTTAACCCTTCCCCGTTGACCTTTAACCGTTGCTCCTTCGCCTTTGACCTCCTATGAATCACACAGGTAGAAGTCTACGCTTCCGGATTATTTATGTTTAACCCCCAGGAAACAGGATCTAGAGGCGGTTTCTGCAAATTTATTGGGGCTCGATGCCCCAATAAATTTAATTACCTCCAGTATAACGATCACTGTCGGCGGTTTCTGCACATCAAATTTAAGTCATAATTTTTACATTTTTTGATTATGGTGTAACTTATCAATTATCCTTCTATCAGTGATCTTATCGTCACAATTTCCCATTAAATGGGTTTAAAAAACAAGTGCCGCAAACTTTAAAAAGTATATTCTTACAGGGTCAAAGAAGCGGTCTTTCTTGTTTGTTTGGTTCTTCGCCATATTTAGTGGGTAAATTGTAAATTGGGTTAAAAAAAATGAGTCAAGCAGAAATATTTAGCCTAGCCCTGGGTGTGACGAAACCTTGGTATATTGAGAAAGTAGAATTTTCAAAAGGAGAAGGACTCTATGGGAGCGGGGAACTTCATTTATATGTCAATTTTAAAGTGGGCTGGAAATTTTTGGATCCTGAAGGCCAGCAAATATGTGAAGTTCATGATACCGTGGAACGGACCTGGCGGCATGTCAATTTTTTTCAGCATGATTGTTATATTCATGGACGCATACCTCGAATCATATTGGGTGATAATAGAGTAGTACAGGTAGAGGTTCCTTGGGCAAGAAGCGGCAGCAGCTTCACCTTATTATTTGATGCCATGAGTATGATGTTTGTACAAGAAGGTATGAGTTTGAGTGGTGCGGGAAGGATGATGCATGAAGACGGAAGGGTAATAGGAAGGATCATATCATGGTACGTTGATAAAGCCAAACAAGAACAGCCCCTGGAGGCGGTAAAAGTATTGGGAATCGATGAAGTAAGTTATAAAAAAGGACATTCCTACTTGACTATACTGAGTGATACGGAGCAAAAAAAAGTAGTGGGAATTGGGGTTGGAAAGGGGATTAATGCAGTAGGGGAAGGGCTTTCTGAGATGGAGCAGAGGGGAGCAGAAGCGAAAGAGGTAGAACATGTTACGACAGATTTGTCTCCAGCATTTATAGCTGCTGTTCTGACTTTCCTGCCTGATGCCAAAATAGTCTACGATCGATTTCATGTTGAACAGCTGCTTTCCAGGGCAGTGGATACGGTAAGAAAACTTGAACAACATGAAGCGATAGAGCTAAAAAAGACCAAATACTTATGGCTACGGAACAAAAAAGACTTAACCAAAAAGCAATCCCAAAAAATACATTATTTAACAAAATGCTTTCCAACACTAGGAAAGGCATACCGATTGAAGGAACAATTTAAACAAATCTATAATCAAGCCTATATAAAACCCTCATTGAATGATTTAAAGGCATGGATGAAAATAGCAATTAGATCTAAAATACAGCCAATAATTGCATTTGTAAACACACTAAAAAGTCATTGGAGCGGAATCAAAGCATTTTTTAATAATCAATATACCAATGCCTTTGCCGAACAAATAAATTCTACCATTCAAAACATTAAAAGAATTGCGAGAGGGTATCGAAATGTAAATAATTATAAAACAATGATTTACTTTAGGTTAGGGAAATTAAATGTTTTACCCACTTAAAACAGCGAAGAACCAGTAAAATTTGATATAAACAAATATTATATGCGATTTTAATAATTCCTAAATTTTAATGTTAAATTATTAAACTATTTTTGATGCGATAGAAATGATGGAGACTGAACTCGAAAAATATATTCTACATCAATGAACTTCCCTAAGTGGCATTTTCTACTCTGAATATCTGTAATATGGATTTGAATGTTTGGTGGAATTTGTGCGTCCCTGATCCATTAATTGAGAAAACAAAGGCTAATCATTGTGGCGCCGTTATTTAAATTATGGGCTGATTTTTTGTCTTTCATTCATTTTAAAGTGGAGTATTGCTTATGGATGGCCCCTGCTGTTGAGGACACCTTCCAATTCCGAAATACTTTTAGCGCCAGCCAATGCCATCGTTAATTCAAGTTCCGCGACAAAATTTTGTATCAGCGATTCCACTCCCCGCGCCCCATCCAAAGCCAGAGCGTAGGTGTAAGGCCTTCCAATCCCCGCCATACTTGCCCCCAAAGCCAGTGCCTTGGCAATATCTGCACCACACCGTATACCGCTGTCAAAAAGGACAGGGATATTATTTTTCACCACTTCTTTTATTTCTACTAATGCATCGAGCGATCCCACCGCTCCATCCACCTGACGTCCACCATGATTTGAAACATAGATGGCATCAATATCCAGTTGGAGTGATTTAAGAGCATCCTGAGGGTGTTGTATTCCTTTCAGGATAATGGGTAAACGGGTGGCCGATTTAATCCAGGCAATTGTATCCCAGTTAAGATCCGGCCTGGAATATATCTGGGTAAATAGACGAATTGCGTCCAATGCATCCCCTTTCAGATTGCTGATCCAAGGACCTGGAAGCCGACGGGCCAATCGGATAAGATTACTAATACTTTGAATATTGATCTTTTTTTTACTCTGGTCTTTTACCAGATCTTTCATCAACTTATTAAAGACGGCATCACTGGTATATTGGGCGATGCCCCTGCCCTCAAGAAAGGGTAGGGAGCCAAGGTTCAAATCGCGGGGACGCCAACCCAACATGGTGGTATCCAGTGTAATGACTATTCCCCGCGCACCGGCTTGTTCTGCCCTGCGGATAAAACTGAGGACCAATTCATCGGATTTGCTGACATACAACTGAAAAAACCAGGGGCTTCCATTTAACACCTTAGCGATTTCTTCCATGGAATGGGAAGCCTGATTAGAGACCATCATAGGAATACCCAGACTTTTACATGCTGCAGCGACTGCCAGGTCTGCACCAGAGTGGGCCAACTCCAACACACCGATTGGACATAGAAATAAGGGTAATGGATATTCCGATCCCAAAAAATTTACCGCCAGTTGTCTTTGACTTACATCGCGAAGCATCCGCGGAACAATCGGATACTTGTCCCAAACGGTGCGATTCGCAGCCTGGGTGGATTCTAACCCAGCGCCTCCCGCTATATAAGCAAAAGCCTGGGGTGAAAGTTTGGATTTAGCGGCTGCTTCTAATTGATGGAAATCAACCGGCAAACCAGGTCTGCGGCCTGAAAAACCATCGTTGTAAATATTTTTTTGCCTCAATAAGGCATTAAATTCCATTGCTTAAGACTTTGGCGTCTCATCTACAATGTCGGCATCTTCAATATGGTCTTCCGGTTTTGTCAACGGAGGATGTGACAATAAATCATTGAGTTGTTTTTGTTCCAGGGGATCTAATGGTTTGTCGGATTCAGAAGAAACCAGGGGGTTCACTTTTTTTACTTCGATATCAACGGGAGCCGATGGAGTCGGTTTTTTTTCCTGATTGTCCAGGAATTTTTTGGCCTTATCAAAAAAGTCTTCATGTTTGGTCATGAGGGGTTCTGTAAGATTTTTGTTTTCGGCAATGGGTTTTTCCGCAAATTCCCCTTTAGGCTCTTTGGCCTCTATTGCTTTTTCCCTCTCAATAAATTCATCTATTTTTTGATTGAGCACCTGAGATTTCTCCTGGGCATAATCTTTTGCTTTTTCATAAAGTTCTGAACCTTTGGTTTTGGCTTTATCGGTCAGATTTTCCGAAAAGGATTCTGCTTTTTTCCAAAAATCATCTGTTGCTTCCACCACTTTGCCACTGAGATCTTTAGCTTCTTCCTTTACTTTCGACAAGGTATCCGCTACTTTATCACCAACCTGGCCCATGGTTTTACGAATGGGTTCGACAAATTCAGATTCCGGCTTAATCGGTTTAGGTTCCATTTCGGCAAAGGGAGTATCGGAAGCAGTTTTGGTTTCCCATAAGTCATCTACTTTATCCAGGATTTTTGCACCCTGTTTACCAATTTTCTCACCCGTATCTTTTACAAAATCAATCGTTTTGTCAAAAAGCTCTTCCCCTTTTTCTTTGGTATAATCCACCGCTTTTTCAGCCTGATGTTTTGTTACTCCTTTTACTCCGAATAAAAGTCTTTTGATAGGATCCAGTATACCCATATAGTTGTTTTTATTTACTTACCAAAGCTACGGAGAAATTGGGTTTGAGGGGATGGGGAAATTGGGGGGAGGTAGGAGGAAAGAGGAAAGAGGAAAGAGGAAAGAGGTAGGAGGAAAGAGGAAAGAGGAAGCCTCAAACCTCTTAGC
>Ga0163153_10003767_pt1 | contig 19867 bp, 18 predicted proteins | sample OliLakLV19MP6IB1_FD_148629 | JGI IMG/M metagenome (GOLD analysis project Ga0163153, IMG submission 148629) | Freshwater microbial mat bacterial communities from Lake Vanda, McMurdo Dry Valleys, Antarctica - Oligotrophic Lake LV.19.MP6.IB-1 | ecosystem: Environmental > Aquatic > Freshwater >...
ACCGCATCCCCCGCCGCACCGGCTATCTCTTCCAGAACCGCTTACGGTTGCACGCCCGAAGAGTTCCTCGGTCGCTGACTCATCCCGGAATCCGTGTCCACTTTCACCCCTCAACTACAACTCGTTCAGGTAGTGCCTACGTCCCTCGGGTCCCCCTCGGGTCCCCTTGACCGCCGTATCCCATAAGCTACAGTGCGGTCACGCGCGTGCGGGTGACGAACGTCTACCTGGACTGGATCAACGGCCTCGATGACCGTGTCGCTCGTGCCCGCATCCAGGTTCGTGTCGACCGATTGGTCCACGGGAACGCCGGGCAGCATCGCAGGCTGTCGAGCGGAATTTCCGAGCTGAAAATCGACGTCGGACCCGGTTACAGAGTGTACTACACCGAACGAAACGGAGAGTTCATCGTTCTCTTGGCCGGGGGCGACAAGTCCACGCAGCAGAGAGACATTCGGAAAGCGACCGTGCTTGCAAAGAACCTGTAGGAGCCACACCGATGCCCGGAAAAGCCGCCAGAACCCGAACCATCCCCTATGACGTTGCGGAGCAGCTGCGTACGCCCGAGGAGCGCGCGGCCTATCTCGACGCCTGGCTCGCCGAGGCCCCGGACGATGCCGCGGGGATTGCGCGGGCGCTCGGCGACATCGCCCGAGCGGCAGGAATGTCGCAGGTGGCCAGGGACGCCGGGCTCAGCCGGGAAAGCCTCTACAAGGCGCTCAGCGAGCGCGGCAACCCGAGCTTCGCGACGGTTCTCAAAGTGGCCCGTGCGCTGGGGGTGCGGCTACACGCCACGACGGCGTGAGCGCGGCGCGGGTTCACCCGCGATGACGGATTCGCCGCGGGAATTCCGGGGAATTCCGGGACGTAGTGAAGATTCGGAAAATTCCCAAGCGGCAGGATTGGCGTAATACATCTTTCGCGATGATGACGGGGCGAACGGCGACGTTGTTGACAATGTTGACAAACTCTCGACGGGTCCGGTCATGCCGAAGGGCGCCGTAGGCAGCGCGCGGGCTGCAAGCGGATCGGCCAGCATCAATGGATTCTCTGCGAACCGACCCGTGTTGCCGGATCGCGACAGCGAAGCTCGAGAGGGCTGTAGGGCGGCGCCGATGAAGATGCCACGCTCGTCGTTCATCGCGGCGCCGAGCGCGGACATCGGGGCGAGTACGGCGGGCGCAACAAAGATGAGCTGCACGAAAATCCCGGCCGGCTTGGTGAGCTTTAGCAAACCCCGCTGCGGCGCCTGGGCGACCATCGGGCGAGCGCAGCCGGGGCACGTCGGTGCGACGTTAGAGACCTCACGACCGCAATCGGGGCAGGTGACGAGGGCCATGCCGCGCCAGTAGTACCGTGACCGTTCGCGAGTCAAGCGTTAAACGCCGCTTTCCGCTTAGTCGACCGGATCGCCGATCGTCTCGCCGACGACCCTGACCTTTGCACACTGGCAGGTGGTGCAAGCCGGTCGCACTTCCTGCGCGTCGCCACCGTCGAGAGGCCGCGCGTGCTGCGGCGGAAGCTGAAAATGGCCCGCTCGGGCGGACACTGCCGCGACTCCTGCGGCGCCTGCCCGAGTGTGCCCGACTTTGGTTCCCGTGCTTCCGCAAGCCCCGAGGGGCGTCTCGAAGCCCGACCCCTGAAACGAAGAAAGCCCCTGATTTCTCAGGGGCTTTCTCAAGTGGGCCGCGTAGGAGTCGAACCTACGACCCGCTGATTAAGAGTCAGCTGCTCTAACCAACTGAGCTAGCGGCCCGCAGGGACTGACCTTCTACCCGCGCCCGCCATGCGGGTCAAGGTTCGCTGGCTGGCCTTGTCAAATGCCAGCGACAGGCTCGCTGGATGGCCGTGCGTTGACGCAGCCCCGCGGCTATGGTGTGTAGCCGCGGTCGAAAACACCACCATGAGAATGCCAACCAACGATTCCACCTTCACCAGCCCATCGAAAAGGACTTGGAGTGCCCTTCGACGAGCTCAGGGCGAACGGAAAAGCTCTTTGCGATCGGGCAGGGGATCCGCTCCTGCTGAGCCTGCCGACGCACGGGGAGGGGACTTCGGACGGGCGTCGCGTCGCCGTCGCGCACTCGCACTCGCACTCGCACTCGCCGTGTTCGTCCTCGGCCTGGCCGTGCCGGCTCCCGCCTGGGACGAGTACCTGCTGCGCGACCATGGCCTCTCCCTGCATATCTTCAAGCAGACCCGCGAAATGGAACTGCGCAACAACGGCCTGCTGCTGCGCCGCTTCGCGGTCCGCCTCGGCGGCGACCCGTACCGGCCGAAACGCTCGATGGGCGACGAGCGCACCCCCGTCGGCCGCTACTACGTCCGCGAGAAGAAAACCCGCACCAACTACCGCCGCTTCCTCAGCATCAACTACCCCAACATCGCCGACGCCGACCGCGGCCTCGAAGCCGGCCTCATCGACGAGCACGATTGGGCCGATATCTTCTTCGCCAACGTCCGCGGCGCCATGCCGCCCGCCAATACCCGCCTCGGCGGCATGATCGGCATCCACGGCTACGGCGGCCGCCCCGAGATCCCCATCGACTGGACCAAAGGCTGCATCGCCGTCACCGACGCCGAGATCGACTACCTCTTCGCCCAAATCGACATCGGAACGCCGGTACTGATCTATGATTGAGGAGAGGGCCAAGGGCCAAGGCGCAAGGGCCAAGGTGCTCGAGCTGCTCCGCTTGGCCCCTGGCCCTTGTACCTTGGCCCTCTCCTCCTAATCCATCCCCAGCTTCTCGCGCCCCTCGGGGGTGATCATCTGCGGGCTCCATGGTGGATCCCACACCACCTGCACGTCGGCTTCGTCGACGCCCGCGAGGGCGAGGATCTTGTCGCGCGCATCGCCGGCGATGGAGGTGCCCATGCCGCAACCGGGCGCCGTCAGCGTCATCATCACGTCGACCCGGCTGCCGTCCGCGTCGAGTTCGCTGATCCGCATGTCGTAGATCAGCCCGAGGTCGACGATGTTGACCGGGATCTCCGGGTCGAAGCAGGTCTTCAGTGCCGCCCAGACCTGCGCTTCGAGGTCGCCCTCGGGCGCGTCGACCGGACCGTGGTCGACACCCTCCTTGCCGATCGCGTCGGCGTCGCCGCCGTTGATCCGAAACAGACCGCCGAAGCTCGGCACCTGCAGCGTGTAGCTGCCGCCGAGCGACTGGGTGATGAAAGCGATCGTTCCCTGCGGCAGCGCGACCACACTGCCGGCAGGGATCGCGACCGCGTTGCACTCGCGTTGGAGTTCTACTTGTTCGCCGCTCATGTGTGCCTCCTGTTGCCCCTAGCTCGGGCTGGCGCTCGCAACCCAATTTCAGCACCTGAACTCTTTATCACCGAAAATCCTGCCAGATTGCCAAGACTTTCGGCGCTAGTAGTTCAGTGTCGCGGCCCGCAGGCGGCGTTGCAACCACTGCGGCGCCGAGCGGGCTCAGAGGTACTGCTTCCACCAGGGCGCGCCGGACTGCGCATACTTGGTGTTGCCGGCCGCAGCGGCAGCCTGCTTGGTGGCGGTCTTGGCCGCCGGCTGCGCTGCCGGCTTCGCTGCCGGTTTCGCTGCCTTCTTCGGCGCCGGCTTGGCCGCCACGTTCTTCACTGCCTCGGGAGCGGCGGTCTTCGTCGCCTTCGGGGCGGCCTTCTTCGTCGGCGCTTTGGCCGGCGGGTTGGCGGCGGTCTTCTTCTTCGCGGGCATACATCCTCCATCTACACTGCGTTGGCGCCCTTGGGAGCGGCGCGTGAGTCCACTGCGATTTCACGGTGGTTGTGCCAATGCCGGAGCGCGCCGTCAACGTATCGCCGCGAGCGCCTTGAACCGCAGCGCCAATCCCGGTATACCCCCTCGTGCTCGCCAGGCCACCCAGGTACGTCCCCGTCGTCTAGCCTGGCCCAGGACACCGGCCTTTCACGCCGGCGACACGGGTTCAAATCCCGTCGGGGACGCCTTATTCCACAAGGGTTTTTCGGAGGTGAGGTGAAACCTTGGGTACAAGGTTTCACCTTCTGTGGTGGCTCGGCTGGAATCTATGGCCGGCGCCGACTCCAAGAGGCGGAGTTGGTCCTCTGCCCGGTGTTGCAGAAATCGCCCATACCGCTGCTCGATCATCGTGACCGACGTCCCGCAATACTCGGCGATGAACTTAAGGTTCAGGCCCCTGGTCAGCGCGGTGCTGATAAAGGGGTGCCGCGTTGCGTAGAACTTTCGAGGCCTGACCCCCGTCGCCTTGAGCGCTTTCTTCCAACTACCTTTGGGCCACTCGCTGTGATTGATCGGCCCGCCGTTTTGGGCGTTGACGAAGACGTATTGGTGCGATCGCTGTTGTGGCGTAGGAGCGTCTTGATCACGGTCTTGGCATCCGGTAGCAGCTTGATGGTGCGCTCGCTGTGTTCCGTCTTTGTCGGCGCCTCGCTGCCCAGGTACCGGGACGTCTGGATCTCTATCAACCCGCGGTCAGCATCGACGTTCGCCACTCGCAGGGCCGTCACCTCGGAAGGCCGCATCGCGGTAAAGAAGAGCATGTAGACGAACGGGAAATAGAAGGGCTGGCTCGCCAGATTCCACTCAAGAAGCTTGTCGCGCTCCTGGATCATGGCGCCCGCCGTCTTGTCGTAGTTCCGCTCGCCGCCGCCGTCGGGCGCCGCCGCCGTGAACACCTCGCCGCACAGGTTGCAGCGCAGTCGCTCGAGTTCGTAGCGGGTGGCCGAAAGCGGCGCCATGCCGCGAATGCGTACCAGCACCGCCGGCTGCGGCTGGGTGTAGAGCTTTCCTTTCGAGCACTCGGGACAGCGATCCCCGTGGTGCAGTGTCCCCTGCACCACGCAGACCTTGACCGCTCCGGTGAACGAATCCGCGCCGTTGCGGCCATGTCCGGAGCGCCGCTTGCGCTCCTTGCCTGCCGCTGCCCTGTCGGCTGCTGGCTCGTCATCCATGTTGTCGGTGTTGCCGGCCGAATCCTTGTATTTGGGCGAATCGGGGAAGAGCTTGTCGGTCTTCTCCGTGCTCGCTCCGAACAGCATCCGGCGCAGCCGCAGGATGCTAACCCCCTTGCTCCCGATCTCGTTGGTGAGCAGGGCCAGCACGAACGGAAGTTCTCGCCGATTCCAAAGCAATTTCCCGTTCGCCCTGAGCCTGTCGAAGGGCACCCAGCACCGCCAGGGGCTCACCCCCCTGGCGGGCGAGAGCCGCCCCTACGGGCCTCCTTGATTCAGCCGTAAGCCAGGCTGGAGCCTGGCGTTCCCAGGGAGACACTAGCTTCCGTCGGAGATCGGTTCCTCGCCGGATACCCGTCGCCCCCGCGGCCGCGGAAACGACGGAGGTGGGGCGCGCCGGCGCACACTGGCAGGGGACTACACCCATAGGCGTTAACCTCATTCGCACGAGTGCCGGGAGCCGCAGTCGCCTCCAGCATCACCCACGCAAAGCCTCCGTGCGAGCCGCTGCGGCCGCAGCGGCCCCTTGGGGGCCGAGCTATTCGCCGAATATCTCCGCGTAAATCTTCTCGATCCGCTTCGCCTCGTCGTCGGTGAGGGCGGCGAACTCGTTCTCGCGGCGGCGCTTGGGAATTTTGCCGCCGTTCTGGCGCATGAACATCAGCAGGGTCTGCGCAAGTCGGTCAGGCACGTCGACAATCTCCATAATCCGCTTCTGCGCCTCGTCCTGGTCGCGTAGGAAACGGATCTCGTTCGGCAGGTCGTGCTCGACAGTGCGGGCGACGCAGCTGTAGAGGAACTCCGCTTCCGCCGTGCAGTCGAAGTAGCGGTAGAGATCGGCGGTGTCGTTGGTAACCTCGACGTTGCGGTCCGGCGTCGGGCGCCAGTCGATGAATTCCAACAGTGGGGCGGAGTGACCCTGCAATGTCTTCCGGTAATCATCGATCCGGTCGAGCACGACCGAGGAAACAGGGAACACCATGCCCGCCGGAGTGAATTGCCGTTCGGCGAGTACATGGTGAATCAGGCAGCGGTGAAGCCGGCCGTTTCCATCCTGGTAGGGGTGGATATAGACGAATCCGAAGGCCGTCGCCGCCGCTTGCAGAACGGGATCGAGACCGCCTTCGCGCATGCGCTCGTTCGCCGAGAGCATGCTGGCGATGAGAGCGGAGAGATCGTTCGGACGCGCGCCGATGAATTCGGGCAGCGGGTCGTCGTCGGGGCCGCGCTCGCCGAGATACACTCCGTCGGGACGGAGCCCCGGCCGGATGAAGCGGGTGTCCTCGATCAGCACGCCGTGAAGGCGGTTCAGCTCATCGAGTGAAAGGGGGTTCCTGCCGGCCTGCAAGACGGCGCGGCCCCACCGCTCGAGGCGGTTGCGCGGCGGCCGCTCACCCTCGATCTCGAACGAGGAGCGGCTGTCGGCCAGTAGCAGGAAGCTCGCGGCGCGGGCGGTCAGGTGGCCTCCGGCCCGTCCGACCGTCTCGGCGGCTCTTTCGGCAAGGCTGCGCCCCATGTACGAGTCGAGGGTCTTGGTGCGGCGGATGATCGGGCAGTAGCCGCCGCCGCCGAGAAGGTTGTCGCGGACGCGGTGCCGTTTCGACAGCTGCGGCTTGCCGGTGAAATAAGCCTTCGGGTCGAGCGCGTCCGCGGTGGTGACCGGCTCCGCGTCAGCGATGTCGAGTATCGTCCCGGTCAGCGTCTCATGGAAGAACCAGGCGCGGCGGGCGAGGGCGCCGGTCGGCGACGCTTTGATGAAGGCGGTGATGTCCGCGGCCGGGATCGCTTCGAGGGTCCGTTTGAGGACCAGCAGATCGATCGGCTCGTGCCGCAGGGCAAACGTCAGGTGGTCGGTCACCTTCTCGCCGGGCCAGTAGCGTTTGTCGAAGACGGTCCAGCCGTCTTTCTTTCGCTGGCTTCCCCGGATGTGGCTCTCGGCGATGACGCTCGGAGCTCTGACCGGGGCGGCGAGGCCCAGGCCATGGACGAGCGCCGACAAACCGGCGAGCCTCGTTTCCGTGGGAACAAGCCGGCCCTGGAAGCCCATTGGAGGTGCGAAATTGAGGTCCATCAGTCGAAAATCCTTCGGCTGCGTCGAAAACAGCCCGGATCCGTCAGGTCATGTCGAAAATCATCGTACATGACTCCAGTCGAAAACCCTTCACGGAAATCGAAAAAGGCCACAAAGCGCAAAGGTACTGCCGATGTCGAACATCGCCATTCTTCGACCATGCGGATGGAACATGGACCGAACTGGGAGAGGGGACGCAGAGGCTGTGAAGCAACTCCGCTCTCCCCATCCCCGCATGGAATCGCCCGGTCTCGTGGGTGCCGGCGCCGTCCCCGATGCGATCTTGCTCAGGATGAACTTGCCCCGGTTTGGTGGACACCGGAGTTAAGGTGTCTTGGTCGTTTCCGCGTGCTGTTGCTCGGATGCGCGCCCGCAGGCTGGCGACATAGGCCGGCCCGGTGAAGCGCTTGCGAGCGCTGCGCCGGAGTTGGACCTCGACGACGCTGCCGAGCACGGGTTCGCCGTCGCAGCGCATCGACCATGGATCGGGCCATCCGTCGAGGGGTTGTCAACAATGTCAACAACCTCCCCGTTTCAACGTTCCTCTATCACTGCCAATGCGGCCTCGGCCATCGCCTGGTAGCCAGCGTCGTTCGGGTGAAGCGTGTCGCCGCTGTCGTAGTCTCGCCGCATCGCCGCGGGAAACCCCGGGTCCGACAAGGCTGCGTCGAAGTCGATGACCGCATCGAAGACGTCGCTGGTGCGGATCCATTCGTTGACCTCGGTGCGGATCGTCTCGCCGTCGGCGATCACGATGGGGAGGATCCGGTACGGGAGGAGCGTACCACCGACGACTCGGAGCCCTGCCGCGCGACCGCGGTCGGCGAGTTCGGTGAGTCCCGCGATGACGTCGGCACCCGTCAGGCGTGGCGCCGGCGGGTCGTCGCCGAAGATTCCGGGCACTCCCGGCGCCTGGATGTCGTTGATGCCTGCCAACAGGATCAGCGTGGTCACGCCGGCCGGGGCAAGGACATCTTCGTCGAAGCGACTGAGCGCGCTCGGACCGAAGCCGGCGATCCCGGAACGCAGGATGCGGTTGCCCGAGATGCCGGCGTTCACGACGGACGCCGTGCCGCCGAGCAGCTCCGACAGGCGCTCCGGCCAGCTACCTCCGACCTCGCGCGCGCCGAAGCCGTCCGTGATCGAGTCCCCAAGTGCGACGAAGACCTCCGGCCTGTCGCCCGTCTCGACCTCGACGCCGACGAGGACGAACCACGCGCTCCGGCGGGAGATCTCGGTGAGCTCGGCGGCCCTGCTCTGGTCGCCAGGCACGAAGAAGGATTCGCGCAGCGCCGTGCCGTGGGTAGCCGCCAGCGTGGCTCCCGCTCCGAAGTAGAGACTGACCGACAGCGTCTCCAGCGCGGTCGGCGAGAGGCCGACCGGATCGCTCAGGACGTCGACGCCGGGCGCGATCTCCACGCTTCGCTCCCCGTCGAACTCGATCGCTTCGATCGTGGTGACATCGATGCTCGCATCGCCCTGTGCGGCGACCGCGATCGTCGCGGCGTCGATTCGCAGGGGGGCGGAGCCGAATCGATTCGACAGCCTGACGCGCACGCGCTCTCCGCCGATACTCGTCCGGATCTCCTGGCGCAACGTGGTGTCATCCACCTGCAGCGGAACGTCCTGCGCGTGCGGTGCCGCGCCCCACGTGGCGAGCCAACGCTCATCCGTCCCATCGCTGCCCCCGCCACAAGAGACGAGGAGGATCAAGATCGGGAAAATTGTGCCCAGAAGACTCGTTCGGGCGATCGCGCGACTCCGCAGCAGCTTCACGATTCTGTACCGTATCGCAGGAGAAGCGTTCCCTGCCAACTTGACGATTGGCGAACTTGTCGTGCTTGCGCGGCAGCACCTCCGCGGGGTCGTGCGAGGGGCGGCATGCGAGGCACCTATGGTCGAGTGGCAGCAACCCTCCACGAAACCCGCGGACCGGCTGGCCGGTTCGACCAGGGGCCAGGCTGCGCACCTGGCGCTCGGACATGCCGAGCAACTCCGCCGCACGCGTCCGCGTCAGTCGCTTCTCCGCGATGCGCGTCATCATCTGCAACCGGTCCAGTTCCTTGTGGCTCTTCGTCACGTGCTCCGTCATGCCACCCGTGTGGCCCGGAACCGGACATTTCCAAATGGGACGAACCGAACATTTGCATGTGGGAACTACAGAAGGACCGCCGAGAAACGGACTTATCGGACGTCGCGCACGGGGGCGGCGGCTCCACCTGCGTGGCGATTTGGGGTTGTTTGCTCGGTTCATACCGGCTCTTCGTTCGCTGGCATGCTTAGGGCGGTTCGGCGCAGGTCGTCAATCAGAAATTTGCTTTTGGTGGCCGGCGGACACACGGGTTCCGGCCTCGGCGTTTGCCGCGGGGCGCGGGAGGCGCGTGACCAGTTCGAAGAGTAGATCCGCGTAGCGGGTGTCGTAGGAGAGGTAGCCGACCTCGTCGATTCATGTGGAGTTGCACATAAATCGACGACTTCGGCCTTCGTCGCCTCGACGCCACGCCGTCCAGTGACATCCATGAGATCATCGTCGAGAGACATCGTTGTTCTTCGACGATCCTGACTTCCAATTGCATCTCCGGAGAAGCCAGGACGATCCACAGGTTCCGCAGGCTTGGGTGGCCACGGCGCCGGCTTCGGAAAACCCCACCACCGGTCTGGGGCTCCCGAGCCCACCTCAGGTCGCTACCTGCCGGTCGCCCGGGGAGTGGACGGAATTTATGTCCACTGCTAAAAAGGCGGCATGAAGCAGGTCGGAGCAACCGAGTTCAAGCAGCATTGCCTCTCCATTCTTGATCACTTGGGCGCGGAAGGCGTCGTGATCACGAAGCACGGGCGGCCAGTGGCCAAGGTGATCCCGATTGGAGCCGACTCGGCGTCCCTGATTGGCATCCTGCGCGGCAAGCTTGCGATCAAGGGGGACATCCTGTCGACCGGAGTCCGCTGGGATGCTGAATCTTGACACCCATATTCTGCTTCATGCGCTCACCGACCACCTGACACCGAAAGAGAAGCGATTGCTGGCCGTAGACTCGTGGAGCATCTCGGCGATCGTGCTCTGGGAGACCAGCAAGCTGGCGGAACTCGGCCGGATCGAAGTCGATCTCGACGACGCCGACCTTGCGCGAGCCCTCTCGCGCGTCCATGTCTGGCCGATTACACTGGAGATCTGTCGCGCGCTTCGCTCGCTCGATTTTCGGAGTGATCCCGCCGATGAGTTGATCGCGGCGACGAGCATCGTTCACCGCATTCCGCTCGTGACTCGCGACAAGATCATGCGCAAATCACGCAGTGTTCCGCTCGCTGGCTGACGAGAGGAAGTCCCTCATGGGGAGCCGACGCGCGCCGGCCAGGTCGGCATGGTGAGACCTGACGAAGCGGGCAGGGGACCCCGGAAGGTGATCCTGCGACATAAGGGAACATATCAGGCGTGGATCGATACTTCGGGGAGGGCGCTTATTCTTCCTATCCGTAGCGGGTGTCGTAGGAGAGGTAGCCGACCTCGTCGATTCATGTGGAGTTGCACATCAATCGACGATTTCGGCCTTCGTCGCCTCGACGCCACGCCGTGCCCGAGGCAGTTGTCGTCTCCCTTCGCCCGACGACGAACGGACCCGACCGGGAGCCACGTCAGTGGGCGCGCTGGCGCCGGCTGCGGTAACACCGTCGGTAGGCAGCCACGACATCGACGAGCACGACCCCGCCACCATCCGCCGCCGCCTACGCGATGCTCTGCCGATGAGGTGCACAAGAGTCTATCCTGTAAATCCTGTTCGTCCTGTCAACAAAGAAGGACTCCGCTTCGCCTTGAGATTGCACTTTGCGTTCGCCTCCCCTGAGAGCCGCGAGCGCGACATCCGCGGAATCTGCTGTGGACGGATACGCTCCCCTCGATCGCCGCGGGTTCACCGATCCGAACGGTCCGCCGCCGCACCGGCGCGTGGTTGCGGCGCGAGTTGCAGGGATACTCGCAGACGCGCGAGCGGCGCAGCTGATCGTCGGATTCGCCCAGGGCATTCGCACGGTTGCGTCGGCACGGTACGGTTCGTAGGGTGGGCCGACCCAAAAGGAGACACCTATGGCGGTTGAACGCCTCGACTTCGGCATCTTTCTCGCCCCCTTCCATCCCGTGCGGGAGAACCCGACGGCGTCACTGCGCCGCGATTTCCAGCTCATCGAATGGCTCGACGAGTTGGGTTTCGACGAGGCGTGGATCGGCGAGCATCACTCCGCCGGATACGAGATCATCGCCAGCCCCGAGATCTTCATCGCCGCTGCCGCCGAGCGCACCCGGCGCATCCGGTTGGGCACCGGGGTCGTCTCGCTGCCGTATCACCACCCGCTGATGGTCGCCGACCGCATCATGCAACTCGACCACCAGACCCGCGGCCGGGTCATGTTCGGAGTCGGACCCGGCGCGCTCCCCTCCGATGCGTTCATGATGGGCATCGACCCGCTGCGCCAGCGCGACATGATGGACGAGTCGCTCGCAGCGCTGGTGCCGCTGCTGCGTGGCGAGACGGTGACGATGGAGACCGAGTGGTTCAAGCTGCGCGACGCCCGCCTGCAACTGCGCGGGTACAGCAAACCCCACGTGCCGATCGCCGTCGCTTCGCAAGTGTCGCCCGCAGGCGCGCGCGCCGCCGGCAAGTACGGAGTCGATCTGCTCTCGATCGGTGCGACGAGCACCGGTGGCTTCAACGCGCTGGCAGCGAATTGGCAGATTTGCGAGCAACGCGCGGCCGAGTTCGGCCAGCGCGTGCGCCGCGACGGCTGGCGCCTGGTTGCGCCGATGCATATCGCCGAGACCCGTGAGCAGGCGCGTCGCGACGTCCATTTCGGTCTCGAGGCGTGGCTCGATTACTTCCGCAACGTCGCCGCGCTGCCGCTCGCCCCCGAGGGATCGATCGAGGACGCCGTCGACGCGATGAACGGCTCGGGCCTCGCGGTGATCGGCACTCCCGACGATGCTGTCGCGCAGATCGAACGCCTGCAGGAACAGTCGGGAGGCTTCGGCTGCCTGCTGCTGATGGCGCACGAGTGGGCCGATCGCGAGGAGACGCGCCGCAGCTACGAACTCCTGGCGCGCTACGTGATGCCGAAATTCCAGGGAGCGCTCGTGGGTACCGATGCGTCCAACCGCTGGGCCGCCGAGAACCGGCCGGCGTTCATGGGCAAGGCGATCGAGGCGATCATGACCGAGATCTCGAAGCACGCGGGTGAGCAGGAAGAGAAGAACCGAAAAGTCGGCTGAAGCAGAGGCGAGTTCAGCCGGCGAAGGCGGCGATCAGCCCGACCGACTTGAGCGGTCGCGGCAGATGCAGGGCGAGCCAGTGGCCGACGAGCGTTGCGGTCTCGGCGCGCACGGGCGCAGCGAGCCGCAGTTGCCGAGCCTCTTCGGGTGACAGCTCGACGAGCTGCGACAAGGTCGCCAGCGCTGCGGCGCTCACCGGCAACAGGCCGTCACGGCTCGCGCCGCAGCGCACGCACGCGAGGGCGCCGTCTTGGCGATCGAAGAACGCCTCTTCCCCCGCGACCAGCTCGCGCTGGCAGGCATTGCAGTTGCCGAGGCGGGGCGCGAAGCCGACGTCGCCGAGCAAACGCAACTCGAACGAACGCAGAAAACCGGCGGTGGCGGGACCTTGGCGCAGGCCTTCGAGCGCACTACCGAGCAGGTCGAAGAGTTCGGCGACGGGCTGGCCTTCGACGGTGAGGAGGTCGACCAGTTCGACGAGGTAGCTGGCATAGGCGAATTTGAGCGGGTCCGACAGCGGCCCGGGCAGGCTGAGCAGGTCGCAGCTGTCCATGAAGACCATCGTCGCGGCGCGGCGCTGGCGGAAGTGCACCCGCACCAGGGTGAAGGGGTTGAGGCAATTGACGAAGCGGCGCCGGGAGTTGCGTGCGCCCTTGGCGATCCCGGTGAGCTTGCCGTAATCCTCACTCAGGAACGAAACGATCCGGTCGGATTCACCGTAGGCGCGGGTGCGCAGGATCAACGCGCGATTCGTCAGCGGCGGTCCCATGCTGGCGACGAAGAAACCACCGCCTGCGAGGGTTGACAAGCACTACCCCGGGCCTTAGCTTGCCGAACGAGTTGGTACTTAAAGTTTTCTTTTCAATTCCAAATAGTTAGGGGAATCAATGGGCGATCGAGACGACGCGGTCGAGGGTACGGTCGAGGCGGCCGCGAACGGTCCGGTGGGTGGCGAAGCGACTTCGCCCGAACCGGCCGCAGGCACCGAGGCGGCTGCGGCCGCGGCGCCGGAGACGCTCGCGGCGCGGGTGACGGCGCTCGAAGCCGGGCTGCGCGAACGCAACGAGGATCTGCTCCGCGAGCGCGCGGAAGTCGAGAACTTCAAACGCAGAATGCTGCGTGAAAAGACGGATTCGCTGCGATTCGCGCTCGAGCCGTTGCTGCGCGACCTGTTTCCGATCGTCGACAACCTCGAGCGTGCGCTCCAGCACGCCGATGCCGCCGCCGTCGTCGATGGCGTCCAACTCGTTCTCAAGAGCCTGCACGGCACGCTGGCGAGGCATGGCGTCGAACGGGTCGAGGCTGACGGTCATCGCTTCGATCCGAACGTGCACGAGGCGATCGCCCAAGTTGAATCGCCCGATCACGCGGCCGGGGCGGTCGTGCAGCAGCACCAGGTCGGCTACAGATTGCACGAACGCCTGCTGCGCCCTGCAATGGTGACCGTGAACGCGCGAAAAGCAGCGGTGCCGGTTGAAAGTGGCAAAGACAGTGATTAACCGCAGCGCACGCGTACAGCTACTCGACCTGTCGACAGTTCGCTCGGTCCGCAACGCGTAAGGAGAGTGAGAATATGGGAAAAGTCATCGGAATCGATCTGGGCACCACGAACTCCTGCGTTGCCGTCATGGAAGGCGGCGAACCCAAGGTGATCCCCAACTCCGAAGGCGGGCGCACGACCCCCTCGGTGGTGGCCTTCAACGAAGCAGGCGAGCGACTCGTCGGCCAGATCGCGCGGCGTCAGTCGATCACCAACCCCGACAACACGGTGTTCGCGGTGAAGCGGCTGATGGGTCGTCGCTTCGACGATGTGGACGTGCAGAAGGCCAGCAAGGTCCTGCCGTACAGAATCACCAAGGCCGACAACGGCGACGCCTGGGTTGAAATCAAGGGCAAAAGCTACAGTCCGCCGGAGGTTTCCGCCTTCGTGCTGCAGAAGATGAAGCAGACTGCCGAAGACTATCTCGGCGAAAAGGTCGAAGACGCGGTCATCACCGTGCCGGCCTACTTCAACGACAGCCAGCGCCAGGCGACCAAGGACGCGGGCCGCGTCGCCGGCCTCAACGTGCTGCGCATCATCAATGAGCCGACCGCTGCGTCACTCGCGTATGGTCTCGGCAAGAAGAAGGACGAGAAGATCGCCGTCTTCGATCTCGGCGGTGGTACCTTCGACGTGTCGATCCTCGAGATCGGCGACGGCGTCTTCGAGGTCAAGTCGACCAACGGCGATACCTTCCTCGGCGGTGAAGACTTCGACCAGCGCATCATCGACTACCTCGCCGACGAGTTCCGCAAGGACCAGGGCATCGACCTGCGCTCGGACCGCATGGCGCTGCAGCGTCTGAAGGAAGCCGCCGAGAAGGCCAAGTGCGAGTTGTCGTCGTCGACCGAGACCGACATCAACCTGCCCTTCATCACGGCGGACCAGTCCGGCCCCAAACATCTCAACATCAAGCTGACGCGGTCGAAGCTCGAGGCGCTATGTGCCGATCTGCTCGATCGCCTGGAGGAGCCTTGCCGCACCGCGTTGCGTGACGCCGGGATGGCGGCGAGCGACATCGAAGAAGTCGTCCTCGTCGGCGGTATGTCGCGTATGCCTGCCGTCCAGGCGCGCGTCAAGAAGATCTTCGGCAAGGAGCCGCACCGCGGCGTCAATCCCGACGAGGTCGTCGCCATCGGCGCGGCGATTCAGGCGGGCGTGCTCAAGGGTGAGGTCAAGGACGTGCTGCTCCTCGACGTGACGCCGCTGTCGCTCGGCATCGAGACGCTCGGCGGCGTGTTCACCAAGCTGATCGAGAAGAACACGACGATCCCGACCAAGAAGAGCCAGGTGTTCTCGACCGCAGCGGACAGTCAGACTGCAGTGACCATCGGCGTGTTCCAGGGCGAACGCGAGATGGCGGCCGACAACAAGCTCCTCGGGAAGTTCGACCTGATGGGCATTCCGCCGGCGCCGCGCGGCATGCCGCAGATCGATGTCACCTTCGACATCGACTCGAACGGCATCGTCCACGTGCACGCCAAGGACAAGGCGACCGGCAAGGAGCAGTCGATCCAGATCACGGCGTCGAGCGGCCTCAACGACGAAGAGATCGCCAACATGGTCAAGGACGCCGAGGCGCACGCCGACGAGGATCGCAAGCGGCGCGAGACGGCGGAGTCCCGCAACCACCTCGACAGCCTGATCTACCAGACCGAGAAGACCCTGGCCGACGCCAGCGACCTGGAAGCTGACGTAAAGTCGGCCGTCGAGCAGGAACTCGCCAAGGCCAAGCAGGTTCTCGAAGGCAGCGACGCCGAGGCGATGAAGGCGGCGACTGAGTCGCTGACGAAGGCGTCGCACAAGTTGGCCGAGGCCTTGTATGCGAAGGCTGCGCACCAGTCCGACGATGGCGACGGTGGGCCTGGCGCCGCTGCGCCGAACAAGGGTGAGCCGAAGGACGATGCCGTCGACGCTGACTTCGAGGAAGTCAAAGGGTAGACTCGATTCCCCTTTCGTTCACCGCCGCGAAATGAAGAAGCCCTCTCCGGCCCAAGGCGGAGAGGGCTTCGCTTTTGCGGCGACCTGGTGGTGTGGGTGCCGGCGGTGCCGCTGGTCTTGGTTGGTGCGACCCAGAGTAGGGGAGGTTGATACGTGGCGACGAAGCGCGACTATTACGAAATTCTCGGCGTCGATCGCAGCGTCAGCGCAGAGGCGATCAAGAAGGAATACCGCAAGCTAGCCATGCAGAATCACCCGGATCGGAACCCCGGGGATAAGGCTGCCGAGGAGCGCTTCAGAGAGGCGACCGAGGCCTATCAGGTGCTGAGCGATGCGGACCGGCGTGCCCAGTACGATCGCTTCGGCCACGCCGCCTTCGACCAGAACACCGGCTTCGGCGGCTTCGATAGCGGTTTCGCGGAAGACCTGTTCAGCGACTTGTTCGGCGACTTCTTTGGGCGCGGCCGCTCGCGTACGCGCGCGCGGCGCGGCGAAGACCTCCGCTACGATCTCGAAATCGACTTCGAGGAAGCCGCCGAAGGCGGCGAGCGCGTCATCGACGTGGCGCGGCAGAGCAAGTGTGACGACTGCAACGGCAGCGGCGCGCAGGACTCCGGCGCAAGGGCAGCTTGCCCGGCCTGCCAGGGTTCCGGCCAGGTGCGCTTCCAGCAAGGGTTCTTCACGATTGCGAAGACGTGCGGTCAGTGCGGCGGGCAGGGATCCATCGTCAAGAATCCCTGCCGTTCGTGCGGCGGCGCCGGGGTTCGGCAGAAGGCGACACAGCTGAGCATCCGGATACCCGCCGGGGTCGATTCCGGATCGCGGCTCAAACTCCGTGGCGAAGGCGAGCAGGGCACCAACGGCGGTCCGGCGGGCGATCTCTACGTCGTCCTCTCGGTGATGCCGCACCCGCTGTTCAGCCGCGAGGGCAACAATGTCGTCTGCGAAATGCCGATCACGTTTCCGGAAGCGGCTCTCGGCGCCGAGATCGAGGTGCCAACGCTCGGCGGCAAGGTGAAGATGAAGGTGCCGGCGGGTACCCAGTCCGGCAGCATCTTCCGACTCAAAGGAAAGGGTGTTCCCGACCTGCGCGGCTACGGCCGCGGCGACGAATTGGTGCGCGTCATCGTCGAAGTACCGCGCAAGCTCACGGCGCGCCAGCGCGAATTGATGGAAGAGTTTGCGCGCGACATGCAGAAAGAGGTAAACCCGCTTTCCAAGGGCTTTTTCGATAAGGTAAAGGAGATGTTTGGCTGATGCTGCGCCCGCGCCGACGACTCTCGCACGCTCCCCGGTTCGCTCTGTTGTTCGCTGTAGTGCTCGCCGGTGCCGGCTGCGCTACGAAGGTGAAGGCGCCGCCCGAACCTCCGGTGGCTGTTCGCCTCGGCGATGCGGCCTTCGAAGCCGGCGATTTCGAAGGCGCAATCCGCGACTACCGCCTCTATATCGCCGACGTCGACCGCGGCGAATTCACCGCGCGCGCCTACTACCAAGCCGCTCTCGCGCACTACAATCTCGAAGACTACACCGGTGCGATCTCGACGCTCGACGAACTCGAAGGCCGCTACCCGGGCGCGGTCTGGGTGCAGGTTTCCGCGCTCCGTGGCGACGCCGAACGGGAGCTCGGTCGGCCGAGCGAGGCTGTGCTCGCTTGGGACGCCGCTTGGCCCGAAGCCAACGAAATCGAAACGCCCCGACTCCGCAACCGCATCCAAGGTGCGATCGCCTCTTTGAGCCGTGCCGAACTCCATGCCCTGCGCGACGACGTCGCGTCGGGCGAAGTTGGTGCACTGGTGGATCAGGAGATCGCTTCGCGCACCCCGCCGCCGATCACCGACCCGATCCCGCCCGTAGCCGCCGAATCCGCAAGCGTCGTCGCTGCGACCGTCGCCCCCGACAACCAAGCGCCGGAGAAGGACACCGTCGTCGGTGCATGGCGCCGGTTCAATGAAGACAGCAGCGCAGCGTCGCGAACACGAGACGACGGTACCCGTGCAGCTACGGCGCCTGCGGAAACGGTCATCCTCGAATCCGGCTCTGCACCCGCTCCGGTTCCGAGTCCGGAAGCAAAGGTGCGCGCCTTTGATGAGAGCGAGACGCCGCCCGTGGCCGCCGAGACGACGCCTCAGAACGACGAAGACGTAGCCCAACTCATCAAGGTGGATGGCCCGCTCGACGCCGACTCGGCGAACTTTGAGCCCGCTGCGGCGGCGCCGGTCGCTGCAGGCGATGGCAAGGTGGGCTTGCGGCGCATCGAATACCCGGGCGCGGTAGCCGGTCCTGCGGCGCGCCGGGAGCCGGCGCCGTCGGTCGATACACTGGAGAAGCTCGAGGTTACGGGCGAGCCTGCTGCTCCGTGAATTGCGACGCCGGGGCGCCGTCCTCGGCTCCCAGCCGCCGCTGATGACGCGCCGCCGCAAAGAGGTCACGCTGGGCGAGGTCGGTGAATTCGGCTTTCTCGATCGACTTCTGCCCGACCTCGGCGCGCGCGACGCCAGAATCATCGTCGGCGTAGGCGACGACTGTGCGGTCGTCGCCAGTCCCGAGGGTTCCCTGATTCTCACCACGGACGTCTTGGTAGAGGGCGTCCATTTTCGCGCCAACTGGCTCTCCGACGGACAACTCGGCCGGCGTGCGTTTCTCGTCAATGCGAGCGACATCGCCGCGATGGGGGGCGCGCCGCTGTGGTGCCTGGTGAGCCTCGGCGCGCCTGCGAGTCAGTCGCAGGCGTCGTTGCTGCGGATGATGAAGGGCCTGACGACGGCCGCGCGTGAGCACGGTGCTACTGTGGTCGGCGGCAACGTCAGCCGCAGCGATGCACTCTTCGTTTCCGTCACCCTCATCGGCACTGCGAAGTCCACGCCCGTCGCGCGTTCGGGTGCGCGCCCGGGCGACCTGTTGTTCGTCAGCGGCGAACTGGGTGGGGCGGCGGCTGCGGTGCGCCGGCTCGTCGGCGGAGAAAAGCCCGGAAGCCGGTCGCGAGCGCTGCGTGCCTACGCCGAGCCGCCGGCGCGCACGCTCCTCGGCCAGACGCTCGCGGCTGCGCGCGTTCCTGCTGCGATGATCGACATCTCCGACGGCTTTCTCCAGGACCTCGGGCATCTGTGTGATGCGAGTGAAGTCGGTGCGATCATCGACGTCGCTGCCGTTCCGGTCGCCACGGGTACCGGGTTGGCGCGGGCCGCCGCGCTGGAACTCGCGGTCTCGGGGGGGGAGGACTACGAACTGCTTTTCGCCGTGCCGGCGCGTCTCGCCAGGCGCGTTGCGGCGATCGGGAGGAAGGCGGGTTGCCGGCTGACGATGGTGGGGAAGGTGACGCGCGAACCGGGAATTCGCGCGCGCGATGCGGCGCAGCAAGCGGTTCTTGACGGGCTGGCGGGACACGACCATTTTCTCCATCAAGCCCGGCGTCGGGCGGCGCCGCGGCCGGCGGCCGCGAAAGCAACGAGTTGAAGATGGATCCCGATCGCCTACGCGCACTCCTGGGAGAGGTTCACCAGGGAACGACGAGCCCGGAGCAAGCGCTCGAGGTGCTCAAGTCGCTGCCATTCGACGATTTGGGTTTCGCGAAGGTCGACAATCACCGGCAGCTGCGAACGGGGCTCCCCGAGGTCATCTTCGGTGAGGGCAAGACGGGGGCGCAGATCGTACAGATTGCGGGCGCGATCCGTGCGCGGCACCAGAACGTGCTCGTCACGCGCATCGACGCCGACAAAGCGGCCGCATTGACCGAGGCGTTCTCCGAGGCCGATTACACGGCGGTGGCGCGCTGCGCGACGGTCGTGGTGCAGCCGCCCAAGGCCGTCGGGCGGGGGACGATTGCGGTGGTAGCGGCAGGGACCTCGGACATCGGCGTCGCGGAGGAGGCCGCGCTGACGGCGGAGTTGATGGGCAATCAGGTATTTCGTCTACACGACGTCGGCGTCTCGGGGATCCACCGGCTCTTCGCGCACCGTGCGAGCATTGCGGCTGCCAGCGTGGTGATCGTGGTGGCGGGCATGGAGGGAGCGCTCCCGAGTGTGGTGGCGGGGTTGATCGCCAGCCCGGTAATCGCGGTGCCGACGAGTGTCGGCTACGGCGCGAGTTTCGGCGGGCTCGCCGCCTTGCTGGCGATGTTGAACTCCTGTGT
>Ga0163153_10003768_pt1 | contig 19867 bp, 16 predicted proteins | sample OliLakLV19MP6IB1_FD_148629 | JGI IMG/M metagenome (GOLD analysis project Ga0163153, IMG submission 148629) | Freshwater microbial mat bacterial communities from Lake Vanda, McMurdo Dry Valleys, Antarctica - Oligotrophic Lake LV.19.MP6.IB-1 | ecosystem: Environmental > Aquatic > Freshwater >...
ATAACAGGCTGATACCGCCCAAGAGTTCATATCGACGGCGGTGTTTGGCACCTCGATGTCGGCTCATCACATCCTGGGGCTGTAGCCGGTCCCAAGGGTATGGCTGTTCGCCATTTAAAGTGGTACGCGAGCTGGGTTTAGAACGTCGTGAGACAGTTCGGTCCCTATCTGTCGTGGTCGTTAGAGATTTGAGGGAAGCTGCTCCTAGTACGAGAGGACCGGAGTGGACGAACCTCTGGTGTTCCGGTTGTCACGCCAGTGGCATTGCCGGGTAGCTAAGTTCGGAAAGGATAACCGCTGAAAGCATCTAAGCGGGAAGCCTCTCCCAAGATTAGATCTCTCAACATTTAATGTTGTAAGGGCCCTTGAAGACTACAAGGTTGATAGGCTGGGTGTGGAAGCACAGTAATGTGTGAAGCTAACCAGTACTAATTGCCCGAGTGGCTTGGTCATATATCCAAAGCCCTTTTGACGGACTCATTTTTATGAATCTCGTTAATTCGATATTGTAGAAATGGCTTTGCCAATAAGTGTTTGGCCAATATGAGCTAAACCAATTGAAGACACAAAGCTCTTGAATCAGAACTCCCTAATGTAGAAAGTAAGCTGAGGATTATTCCGATGTTTGCTTTCGATGAGACCGAAGTGCGCAAACAGCACTCCAATGGTGCGGATGTTTTAATCCGTCATTCCGGGCTTGATCCGGGATCCAAAGGGGATTAAGTAAGCGCGTTGAGAGATCCTGAATCAAGTTCAGGACGTTCTCGACTCTTCGAGTCTTAAACGATTTGCCTGGCGATAATAGAGCACTGGAACCACCTGATCCCATACCGAACTCAGCAGTGAAACGGTGCATCGCCGATGGTAGTGCGGAATTCCCGTGCGAGAGTAGGTCATTGCCAGGCATCATTCAAAACGCCTCACCCTTCGGGTGGGGCGTTTTTCTTTCTGCCTGTTATGATCTGATCCCTTTTACACCTCCCGTGCTCCTTGATCTGAGTACGTCCCTGTGCAAAATTGCCAGGCAGCATTCAGAAGGCCCTGTCGAGAAATCGACCGGGCCTTTTTCTTTGGTTCGCCGAACGTAGAGTTCTTTACCTGCTCGTTTTGACTTCAGCTAAACAGATGTTCATTGATTTAGGTCAGTGAATCTTTGAAATGATGTGTGAGACAGATAGATGTTTGCTGGTGGTGGTTTACTGCGGCTTGGTGCTGCTGGCGCTGGCGGCTTTGAGAGAGCATAGCCCGGACTCCTGGAATGCCTTGCTGGAATCTCAATAGCAACTAGGCTGGCTGTTGTTTCATGCCTGTTCGCTGGTGTTTTTCACGGTCTATCAAACTGCGGCCTGGTTTCGCCTGGCACCCAAAGCCATGCCCATGCAAGTGGCTGGAAAAGTCGTTCCACCCAAGGCCATAGTGGCTGCCCATTACGCGGTCTGGGTTTCGCTTTCCCTGGTCATATTCTGGCTGGTGGGAGTGTTCTGAGCATGGCTATCGCAAAAAAAGCCTTTGTCTGGAGCCTGTTTGCAGCCGGTGGCACGCTAACGGCCTTTGTTTTTCCGGCCTTGATTGCACTGTTCTTGCTGATTGCATTGGGCTTGGTTCCGGAAGAGCTATCATTCGACGCGGTAAAAGAACTGCTTGCTGCGTGGCTTGCCAGGCTGATCGTGTTTGGTGTGCCAAGTCGTACTTCCAAGGTTTGTGCCAGAAACTAGTTGTAGCTGTTTGACCCAGCCGCTGAATTGCCTTTATGAGCTAAATCAATTGCAGTCCATGTTCTTTTAATGGCACTGACCGAAAGCGTTTGCCAGTTGCTTGAAAAATCGCATTCAGTACCGCTGGCGCGGCAACGCCAATGGTGGGTTCGCCCACACCACCCCAGGTATCACCACCACCTTCAATGATGATGGTTTCCACTTCCGGCATCTGGGCAATTCGCATGGAAGGGTAGGTATCGAAGTTTTTCTGCTCGATACGACCGTCTTTCACGGTACATTGCTGCATGAAAAGTGCGGACAAGCCATAGACGAATGAGCCTGACACCTGGCGACGGATTTGGGCAGGATTGACCGCATAGCTGCAGTCGGTAGCCGCCACGATGCGATGAATTTTGACCTTGTTGCCGTCCTGCACCGAGATCTCGCAGGCGGCCGCCACGTAGCTGGCATAGGCCATGACCTGGGCCATGCCCCGGAAAACACCTTCCGGAGGTGGTTCTGACCAGCTAATACGCTCAGCTACCGCCTCCAGCACAGCCAGGTGGCGCGGATGTTTCTGCATCAAGCCACGGCGAAACTCGTACGGGTCTTTCCCTGCAGCTTCTGCCAGCTCATCCATGAAACACTCCATGAAGATGGCATTCTGATTGATGTTGACGCCACGCCAGAAACCGGGCGGAACATGCGGATTGCGCACCGCGTGATCGACCAGGATATTGGGGATGCTATAACCCAGTAGGGCATCGCCCTCGGTGACCAGTCCCTGAAAAACAACAGGATCATTTCCACCGAAACGGGCCAGAAGATCAGGCCGGGCCCCTGCCAGAATGGATTGGCCTGACAGGCGCATTTGCAGTCCATCCAGTTCGCCAAGGTCGTTCAGGGCACCGGTAAGCTTGCACTGCATGATGGGATGATAGCGTCCCTGCGTCATGTCTTCTTCGCGCGACCACAGCATTTTTACCGGCGTGCCGGGTACCTGCATGGCAATCTGGACTGCCTGCTTCAGGAAGTCATCTTGATAGCCCGTGCGTCTACCGAAGCCTCCTCCCAAGATCAGCTTATGCACTTCGCATTGTTCCGGGGCCAAGCCAGTGACTTTGACCACCTCGTTGAATGCAGCTTCGCCATCCTGGGTGGGCACCCAGGCGACACAGCTCTCAGTCGTGTATTGGACCGTTGCGTTCATGGGTTCCATGGTCGCGTGGTTCTGGAAGGGGTAGGAGTAGGTTGCTTCTATTTTCTTTGCAGCCTTGGCAATCGACGCTGCGGCATCGCCATTGCTGTTGGCCACGAAGCTGTCATCGGCGGTAAGACCTTCTGCCAGCATCGCGGCAATTGAAGCGCTGGAAACCTGGGCGTTAGGGCCTTCATCCCATTGGATATCGAGCTTGTCGAGCGCTGTTTTGGCTTGCCACCAGGTATCCGCCACTACCGCGACTGCGTTGTCGCCTACAGTAAGTACTTTGCGTACTGCGGATAAACCGGAGATCTGCGAGGCGTCGAAAGATATGAGTTTGCCGCCGAATACCGGGCATGCCTTCACGGCCGCATTGAGCATACCGGGCAATTGAATATCAGCCCCGTAAACCTGCTTGCCCAGCACTTTATCGCGGGTATCGAGACGCAGCAGTGGCTGGCCGATGACTTTCCAGTCCGCCGGGTCCTTGAGCACCACGTCTTCAGGAGCGGTCAACTTTGAGGCAGCCTCCGCCACGGAACCAAAACTTAATGTCCGGTTTGAGCCTGAGTGCGTGATGATGCTGTTGGCCGCGGTACATTCGGCGGCAGCTACGCCCCATTGTTCAGCGGCTGCTTGCAGCAGCAGCGTGCGCGCCACGGCGCCGCCTTTACGCACGTATTCATGTGATTGGCGGATACCGTAGCTGCCAAAAGTACCGAAACTGCCCCACGGCTGACCGCGTCGGGCACTCTGGCCAGGCGTGGGGAATTCTGTGGTGACTTTCGACCAGTCGCATTCCAGTTCTTCTGCAACCAATTGGGCCAAGCCGGTGAGGGTACCTTGGCCCATTTCGGACCGGGCGATACGCACCACCACCGTGTCGTCGGGATGGATCAGCACCCACACACCAACTTCAGGTATGGCGTCGGAAGCTTGAACAGTTCCGGTTGCAGGGAAGCGCAATCCGATAGCGAGGCCACCACCTGCCATAGCCGAAGTAACGAGGAAAGATCGACGGCTGATTGTTGCTGTTAGCTTCATCCTTTCCTCCTTATGCCTTGGCCGCAGCGTGGATTGCTTTGCGAACTTCCACAAATGTACCGCAGCGACAAATGTTGGTCATGGAGGCGTCGATATCGGCATCAGTTGGTGCTGGTTTCTCCTCCAACAAGGCGACTGCTGCCATGATCATGCCCGTCTGGCAGTAACCACACTGCGGCACGTCGTGATCAATCCAGGCCTGCTGAACCTTGTGCAGTTGATCGCCATTGGCCAAACCTTCGATGGTGGTAATTTTTTTACCCGCGGCCCCGCTTACAGGGAACACACAGGAACGGATGGCCATGCCATCGAGATGCACCGTGCACGCGCCACATTGGGCAACGCCGCAACCATACTTGGTGCCGGTCAGCCCGAGCTGTTCGCGGATAACCCAGAGCAGAGGCGTGACGGGATCGACATCGACTTCGTGGGCTGCGCCGTTGATATTCAGACTGATCATTCCAATACCTGCGTGGGGTGAAGTGGGCGCCGGGATTTTACGCACGGTCTTCGATCATGCGATAGCGTAAAAAGGATTGCAACCTGTCTGCGAGCTACGTCAAACGAGGCAACAGAGTCTGAAGCACGGAAACCCGATGAAATATTGATTCAGATCAAAGAAATAGTACATTCATGATACTGGATTGTAATCGGGCTCAATTTTCTGGCATGGATAACCAGAATCAACTCTTTATTCTGTTGATCCCACTCTCAATGACTATGTTCAGCATAGCCATATGATGCATACTAGCGGCGGCAACATTTATTGCACAAAAAACTAACAAACCGGGGAAATTCGAATGAACCCTTATCAGTCGCACACAGTTCTGATAGCTATTTGCTCTATCTTTCTTGCTTCTTCAATTCAGGCACAACCATCTGGAGCCCTGGAAGAAGTTGTGGTAACCGCCACCAAGCGCGAACAAACCCTGCAGGAAGTACCTATCGCTGTGTCTGTCGTTGACGCCGATGTAATTGAAAAAGCGCAGATCAACGACATCATGGAACTCCAGTCATTGGTGCCTTCCTTGCGTGTGTCCCAGTTGCAGACTTCCGGCAATACCACTTTCATCATTCGGGGATTTGGCAATGGTGCCAACAACCCGGGAATCGAGCCTTCAGTTGGCGTATTCATTGATGGCGTCTACCGTTCGAGATCGGCGGCGGCGATTGCTGATCTGCCCAACCTGGAACGTGTCGAAGTTTTGCGTGGGCCACAAACTACCTTGTTTGGTAAAAATGCATCTGCCGGTGTAATCAATGTTGTAACCGCAGCGCCAAATATGGATTCGTTTGGCGGTAGCGCTTCAGTTGGTTTCGGTAATTATAGTGAAGTCGTAGTGAAAGGAGATGTCAGCGGGCCAATTAGCGACACCCTGGGCTTCAGCCTCTCAGTTAATTCAAATAGCCGGGATGGATATTACGACAACCTGGAAACCGGCTCATCTATCAATGAAAGAGACCGCTGGGGCATGCGTGGTCAATTGCTGTTTTTACCAACGGATAACATTACTTTGCGGGCCATTGTTGACTACGACAAAATCGATGAAAAATGTTGTGCTGTAGCCAACCTTTTGGATGGACCAACCGGCGCGGCTGTCAGGGCTGTTGGCGGAAAATTGGTTTCAAATGCTCCCTTTGCTTATGAAAACTATTACGATTTCGATCCAACCAATGAAATTGAAAACAAAGGGGCTTCGCTGCAGGCAGATATTGATTTTTCCAATGACATGCTGCTGACATCGATTACTGCCTACCGTGAACAGTCACGACTGGACAATGCTGACGTTGATTTTACCAGTGCCCGCCTCATTAGTATCAATGAGGGAGATACGAACATTGATACTTTCACCCAGGAACTAAGGCTGAGCCAGGATTTGGATCGTCTTAACTGGATGGTCGGTGCTTACTATTTCAATGAGGATGTCAGCTACGACAACACGATAGCCTATGATGTTGCCTTCCGGACTTATGCAGATCTTCTTTCTGGCTTTGGGGTTACGCAGTTGGAACAGACCATGAAGGCACTGGGCCTTTTACCGCCAAGTGTTTCGTTCTTTGGAGCCGGCCAGGGGACCGAAGATCACGCAGGTTCCAAAGATGAAAGTTCATCCATGTTTGGCCAGCTTGACTTTCAACTCACCGACCGAGTTACCCTTACAGGTGGTTTGAACTACACATCGGTTGACAAAAAAGCCTTCGTTAATCAGACCAATACCGATGTGTTTTCGTCACTTAATCTGGTCCAGGTGGGATTTGGCGCCATATTTTTCCGACAGACTGGTTTGCCACCAACACCTGCCAATATTGGTGGTAATCCGCAGGCTGCTGGCATCGCACAAGCACTCAGCACCATTCCGTGCTCCGCTCAATCAGGGCCCTTCTGTAACCCGGTCCTGGGCTTGCGGCCCCTGCAGTTTTTGCCACCTTTCCTGGATTTTCCTAATTCAGTTGAGCCCGGAAAGTCCAGTGATGATGACCTGACCTGGACGGCAAGAATTGCTTTCGACTGGACAGACAACATCAATGTATATGCCAGTGCCGGAACAGGCTTCAAGGCCACCGTTTGGAACCTGACCCGCGATTCGCGGCCATTTCCGGCAGATATAGTGGCCATTAACGCGGCCGGCCTGGCGGTCAATAACCTGGTTTCAGGTACACGTTATGCAGGTCCTGAAGAGTCCACTGTTTATGAGCTAGGGTTCAAGGGTAATTGGGCACGCACGCGCTTGAACGTGGCCATTTTTGATCAGTCGATTGATGGTTTCCAGTCGAACATTTTCGTCGGTACCGGGTTTGTTCTGGCCAATGCCGGCAAGCAATCAACTTCCGGATTGGAACTGGAAGCAACCTGGTTACCTGTTGATGCATTGCAACTGACTTTTGCTGGAACCTGGCTTGATCCCAAGTACGATTCCTTTGTCGGTGCATCAGGCGTAAACGGGCCAGTAGATCTGAGTGGAACAACCCCACCTGGAATCTCGAAGTTCAGCATGTCTGCCTCGGCAACCTACTCGATGGACCTGGGTTGGGCGGAAGGTTTTATCCGCGGTGACTATGTTTACGAAGATGAAGTCCAGGTCATTGAAAATGTACCGGCCAGCGTGGCTTCACGTGAAGTCAGCATGTTCAATGCGAGTATGGGTCTGGCTTGGAGTAATGGTTTTGAAGTGATTTTGTGGGGCCGCAATCTGACCGACGACCAGTTCCTGCAGAGCGCCTTCCCTGCTGTTGCGCAAGCTGGAAGCTACAGTGGCTATCCCAATCAGCCGCGCACCTATGGTGTTAATTTCAAAGTAAGATTCTGATAAAACAGTACGCTGGCCGGGTTCAATCAGAACCCGGCCCTATTGGAGTTTTTTTGATACCGGTCGAAGTATACAGTCTGATTTTTGATTCAGAGCCTGAACTGTGAAAAGGGGAATCCGTTACTCCCTTGTTGCTGTTTCGGCTGCTGTGGTTGCATTCGTATTCTGGCTTGGAATTACCGCACCCTTGGCACTTCAAAACCAGGCCGAAACTCCAGAGATTTCCTTGCCGGTCGATAAATGGCTGGCCGACCAAGAGCGTATTGTCTCCCTTAAGACTCCACTGATTCCGGGTACAGAAAAGCACATACATTGGTACCAGAACCAAACGGGTTCGAAAACACCGGTTTCGCTGGTCTATCTGCATGGCTTTTCAGCTACGCGAAAAGAATTGTCTCCAGTGCCTGAACGAGTCGCTGATGCTCTGGGTGCCAATCTGTTTGAGACCCGGTTAAAAGGAAATGGCCAGTCGGAGCGTCAAATGGAAGGCATTCGAGCAGAAGACTGGTTGAATGACGCCGCTGAAGCTCTGACCATCGGTGCAGCAATTGGCGAGCGCGTGATTCTGATGGGCACGTCGAACGGGGGAGCCCTGGCCTTGTCGATGGTGAATCATCCTTCCTTCAAGCCAGTGAAAGCCCTGGTGCTTGTTTCACCCAATTTTGGCCCGAAGGATCCAATGGCGGAGCTAATGACCTGGTGGGGAGGGCCGCAACTAGCTCATCTTGTTTTGGGTGAAAAACGCAGTTGGCAGAGTCTCAACGAGCAGCAAAGCAAGTATTGGTCAACAAGCTATCCCACAGACACTCTGATTGAAATGATGCGCCTGGTTAAATTCACGCGTTCCCTGTTGCCGTTACAGATCACCCAATCCTTAGTGGTTTTTTATTCGCCCAAGGATGCCGTAGTTGATCCCAATAGAATTGCAGCAGCATACGAACAGATAGATAGCCCACATCGTGAAGTGATTCTCATCGCCAATTCTAACGACCCCAGCAACCATGTTCTGGCTGGAGATATCATGTCGCCGGATAACAACGACATGATGGTTGAGCAAATCCTTGGATTTGTAAATCAGCGCCAATGAGGCTTTTCAGGTTTAAAGATGAACGATCCCGACGGCGCATTTATCAGCCATGAACCGTTGTCACTGCAAGCAACAACTACGGGTACTTTGACCGGACTTGAATTTGCCGTCAAGGACGTGTTTGATGTCGCCGGCTTTCGCACTGGAGCTGGCAACCCAGACTGGCTTCGAACCCATCCACCTGCTGCCCAAACGGCTTAGGTGATCACTCGACTTCTCAATGCCGGCGCCAGCCTGGTCGGCAAAACATACACTGATGAACTCACTTACAGCCTTAACGGTGAGAATTTCCACTACGGCACCCCGGTAAATGTAAACGCTCCTGGGCGCATTCCAGGCGGCTCATCCAGCGGATCCGCTGCAGCAGTTGCAGCTGGACTGGTTGATTTTGCACTGGGTACGGATACGGGTGGCTCGGTTCGTCTGCCGGCCAGTAACTGCGGAATCTACGGCATACGCCCGACGCACGGAGCCGTTGCCAACGATGGTGTCGTTCCATTGGCACCCAGTTTCGACACGGTCGGGTGGTTCACTCGACAAGCCTCCCTACTTGAGCAGGTGTGCCAGGTTCTGCTTCCGATTGATCAAGCCGGGCATCGACTAACGCGTTTGTTAGTGGCAACGGATGCGTTTGATCAGGTCTTTCCTGCCTCACGACCGGCATTGCGCGCTGCATTAGAAATTATCCAGGCTGCAATCGGACCCGCCGAGGAAGTAGCCCTGGCTGGCGAGGATTTGGCTGAGTGGATGACGGGTTTTCGCCTGTTGCAGGGTGTAGAAGTTTGGCGCTGCCATGGTGCCTGGATACGGCAAGTGAAACCTACTTTCGGTCCGGATATTGCCGCACGTTTTGAGTGGGCTGCTGGACTAGACTCCAATTGGGTTCCGGCTGCCCAGATCGTTCGAGAAAAAGTAAAGCGCTTACTCGATGATTTACTCATGGATGCTGCAGTTTTATGTATCCCTACTTCACCCACCATCGCCTTACGCAACAACTCTCAGGGCGAAGAGCTTGAAGATTTCCGTTTGGGCGCATTGACTCTGTTAAGCATTGCCGGGCTGGCCGGCTTGCCACAGGTCAGTCTTCCATTGACCAGCAGTGAGGGTTGTCCACTGGGGATTTCATTGATTGGCCCGCGCCATTCTGATCGTGCGCTGTTATCCCAGGTGTCATTCATTTCCGCACAGAAAACCTAGTGGTCTCAGGCAGTTTCAATGCCCAATGCCATCGCCAGGAGTGCTTTATCGTCAGATTTCTCTTGCTGGCCTTGCGCTGTTGAAGACGATGTTCACGGTTCATTCACGTCAAAATTCATATGCTATTCAGCCTATGTATTCTATACGTGAGTAAAGAAGGGCTTAAAATGGCCTGGCAGATTTGGTGAGCTTGAAAGCAGAATTTACTTGTTGATGCATTGTTTTTGGCATGTTGCGCGTCATATTAGAAGATATTGGTTATTGACTGAAATGGAGATTCCTATGAATGTGGCAGCGTCCCGGATCAGATTACAGAAATTTGCGGGTTTAGCGCTACTGGCAATGTTGTGTGCCGCGATTTTAGGTGGTTGTGCATCCACACCCCGCACCTCCACTCAAGCTGCGCCTGGTGTTGATATCGGCAGTTACAACACGTTTTCCTACATTTCACCGTTGGGTACTGATCGTTCAGGTTATACCTCTTTCCTGTCCAAGAGCCTGATGTCGGCAACTCGCTCGACGCTGGAAGCAAAAGGCTATCGCTATTCGGAAGATGCGCCCAAGATGTTGGTCAACTTCAATGCCAGGGTGCAACAGAAGACCGAGGTTGATCCGGCCATCGGCGTGGGGATAGGGATGGGCCCTTGGGGTTATCGCAGAGGACTGTATGCAGGGTGGGGTGGTTACGGCTATCCGGGCAGTGTTCAGCAGTATGACGAGGGAACTCTGAGCATCGATTTGGTGGATCCGGGCAAAAAAGAGATGATCTGGGAAGGAGTTTCACAGGCTAAGTCATACCATGCATCAAAATGGACTGAGGAAGACATCAATAGTCACGTAACTGCCATATTGGCAGATTTGCCTGTGGCCAAGGGAACGCGGTAAGACTTGCGCACTCTAAACAGGCCCGATTGTTCAGCTGGAGAAAATTTATGATGAAGCCGAAAATTCATTTCACGCTGGCCCTGCTAATAGCCGTTTTGTTTTCTGGCTCTGCTTTGGCCTGGAAGTCCTACCCTGACCAGACCGACGATGGCCTGGATCGTGTCAAAAGCAAGAAAGTTGATGCGCTTTACAAGAAGGAAGGGGCTAGCCTTGCGGTTTACACTAAAGTCCGGATTGAGGAATGTACCGTAGCCTTTCGAAAAAACTGGCTGCGCGACCAGAACATGGATCGCGTGGGTGTAAGCAACCGCGTCAACTCCGAAGACATGAACAAAATCCAGGCCGACGTGGCTGAGATATTCAAGGAGCAATTCACCAAAGAGCTGGAAAAGGGTGGTTACGAGGTAGTGGATGAAGACGGTGAAGACGTGCTGTTACTGCAGCCAGCCATCGTAGATCTGGATGTGACTGCCCCCGATATCAGCATGCGCCAACCGGGTATGGTGAGAACTTATACAACGTCCTCTGGTGAAATGACGCTGAAGATGGATTTGCTGGATTCTTCGAGCAATGCACTGATTGGCAGAGTTATTGACAAGCGCCAGGATAATTCTTCAGGCAATCAAATTCAGTACACCAACAGCATCACCAATAGAGCGGACGCTGAGAGGACCGTGAGGAGTTGGGCCAATATTCTGCGCGAGGCGCTGGATGATGCGCATGAGAAAAGCAAATCCTGATTTTGTTTCTTCTAAGGCGTGGAATCTTAAGCAAAGGCCGACATTAAGTCGGCCTTTCGTGCTTTTGGCATCAGTTGAATCGATGCCGTGTTTACTGCACGAAAACATATTCACCCGGTGCGTCACACAAGGTTTTCAATTTATCTTTGCCGGTACCGCCAATTTTGCGGGCAGCACACTCGCCACTGGACTGGCTGCTTAACCAGTTTGACCAGGCTGGCCACCATGAGCCAGTAAGTTGTACTTCTTCCTTGAGGAAATCATCCGGGTGCCGGAACGGATCGCCGGCCTGGCGTTGTGATAATCGATAGGCACGCTTGGGGTTTTCCGGTCCGCAGACGATCCCCGCATTGTGGCCGCCGGTGGTCAGGCAGAAGCAAAGATCGGCGTAGGGTGCCAGTCGATGGATCTTGTAAACTGACTGCCAGGGGGCTACATGGTCGGTGGTAGTAGCCACAATGAACAACGGCATTTTTATCTGGCTGAGATGCAAGGTTTTGCCTTTGATCACAAACTTGTCCTCGGCAATCTCGTTGCGTACGAACATGGATTTCATGCACTCGTAATGCAGCTTGGCGGGTACTCGGGTCAGGTCGGTATTCCAGGCCATGATGTCGAACAAACCGGGCTCCTGGCCCAGGTAGTAGCGCTGAATCATCGGCCCCCAGGTCAGCGCATTGGGGTTCAGAGCACTGAAAGATTTTGCGAAATAGGATTTATCCAGGTAACCGTCTTTGGCCATCATGTCTTTCATGAAAGCCAGTTCGGATTCGTTCAGAAATACCTTCATTTCACCCGGCTCACTAAAGTCGGATTGAGCAGTAAAGGTAGTTAAAGAATTGATTCGATTGTCCTTATCGCGCGCCAGGTAAGCCGCTGCAATAATCGCCAAAGAGCCGCCGGCACAATATCCGGTCAGGTTGATTTTGCTGGTTTTCACCACTTTCTGAACCGCATCCATAGCCGCCAGAATGCCGTTTTCCAAATACTCTTCGATACCGTAGTCGCGAAATTCTGATCCGGGATTAATCCACGACATCATGAATACCGTTTTACCTCGGTCGACCAGGTATTTGACCAATGAATTCTCTGGCGAGAGATCAAGTATGTAGTACTTCATGATCCAGGGGGGAACGATCAGTACGGGTTCTTTTTCTACGGTTTTGGTCGTTGCGGAGTACTGAATCAGTTCTATCAGCTCGTTTCTGAAAATGACTTTTCCGGGGGTAACGGCCAGGGTCTCACCCACGCGGAAATTTTCCAGGTCCGGATTGGAATAGTCTTTTCCCAACAGCTTGTTGATTCCATCGGACAGCAAAAATTTGGCGCCACGGCCCAGATTGGCGCCACGTTCCTTGACCGTCGTTTGCAGTACGGTTGGATTCATCAAGGGAATGTTGGAAGGTGCGAGCGCATCAACCGTTTGGCCGATTACAAACTTCACGAAAGCCTCGTGCTTGGGATCCTGGCCGGGAATGTCGCTGGCGACTTCCATGGCCCATTCGCGCATGGCCAGGAAAGTTTGGGCAGCAATGTTAAAAGGGCCTTTTTGCCATTCGTCCGCGGCAAAACGCGTATCTCCGCGTGGTGCAGTAAATGGGTTGTCCATTTTGCGACCAGCCAGACTGTTGAGTACCAGCTCGCCAATTCCAACAGCACGCTTCATGCCGCTCTTGGCCAAAGACAGCTGCTTGCCCGGTGAGATCATCAGGTGCGATAACCAGTCCGTCATGGCGGTCGCATAAAGCGCCGGTGACAAGCCAGAGGTGGCCTTGGCCAACCTGGCGCGATATTGCGTATCGATACGAGCTACCGATGCCGGGTCCAGCTTGAAAAGTAGCTCCAAACCCCTGGCAAAATCATTTCCAGCCTCTGCGTCTGTAATGGCGGGTGATTCTGCTTTACTCATTGAGTTCTCCTGATAGCTGCTATCAGCTTTTGTTTCGGCAGCTAAAGTGGCCGCTTCGTTTGTTATATGAGTGCCAGGGACGGGAGCACGACCTTCTTTTTGGGATTACTCGGCAATCTTTGACGGAAGCTGCATGTAAGAGATACCTGCGAACCATTTTAGCACCAAGAACAGATCAACAGAGCCGAGACAATGGCCAAGTTAAAGCGTGCCAGGGTGAAGCCCGCCAACCATCAGCAGGTTCTGCGTGGTCAGATAGGCAGCCTGCTGGCTGTAGAGAAAAGCGTATATGGCGGCGAATTCATCCGGTGTCCCGGCTCGTTTGGCTGGAACACGGGTTAAGAACTGGTCGGGGAATTCGACTGACAAAAAAAATAGCATTGAATTCCGCAGGAGTTAGCAAACGTAGTTTGCCGCTAATCGTTCCGCCAGTGAACTGCTGCTCAGAGCGCTGGGCGGATACGATTCAAGGCAAATGAAATGTGCTTTTCTATCATGTTGACCGAAACCTGTAACTGATCCGCAATTTCAGCATAAGAACGGTTCTGTATCCTGCTCAACTCAAAAGCCTGTTTGGTTTTTGCGGGTAATTGAGATATGGCCTGCCGGACGCGCTTCAATCGATCCTGCCAGTCAGTGACTTCGCAGGGGTCATTGGCTTCATCACTGAGGCAACAATCCTCGTAATTCACCAGCGTGGGTGCAAACTTGGCATTGGTCTTGCGCCAGCGATCGCGCAGTAAATTGGTCGCCGTGGTGAACATAAAAGCGCGGATGTTTTGAATCTGAAAAAGGTTGGGGTGGTTGGCCATGCGCAGGTACACATCATGCATCAGGTCCTGCGCGTCCGCTTCACTTACCGTCATCATCAAATAGTTTTTCAGTGCTTGCGAATGCTGCGAATAGGCATCGCTGAGGCATTGATGGGTGTCGCCAAACGAGAGAGCTTCTGTGCAGGACTGTGTTGCCATTTACTGCCGATTCCTCACAAGATACATGGGTGTATGTGGAGAAACATACACAAGTGTTTGTTAACATGCAAGGGTGTATGTTGAAACGCGAATCAGCCGGGCTCAGGCAAGCAGGGTTTAACGAATATTCTGTCCGGAAAGGATTTTGGTATAGAGGTGACGAACTCTGTAGCGTTCTTCCCGACTCTCACCCAGGCCCAGGATGTAATAACCCACCTGGTGAAAATAGGTAATACGGGCCCGGACAAAAGCCTCCTCATCGGCATAGCCCATATCCAGGAAGATGTTCTTCATCAGGTCTACACGTCGCGAATCGGTCTCATTTACGGCTTTTGCTGTGGTTTCTGACATGCGTGCCCAATCGCGCACTGCGGCATCATAAGCAGGGCTGTACTCTTTTTCTTCCATCCACATGTCGAACAGGGCATGCAGCTCTTCTATGCCTTTGTCTTCGGTCTGAAGAATTTTTTCAAAAGGCAGGGTGTTGGTCGTTTTCCAGTCATTCAACAAGTCATCCAGCAACTCATCGCGGCTATTGAACAGCCAGTAAAAACCACCGCGGGTGACATCCAGCGATTCGGCCAAACGAGCGATACGAATGTTTTCAACGCCGCCCTGAATCAGTAATTCCTTGGCTGCCTGAATCCAGTCCTGCCGAGTCAGTGGGTCCCTGCGGGCCGGGCTGATTTCGTCATTGTTTGCATTTGTTTCAGTAGAAATGGCGGCGAGTTTTTCGGACCGCTTTCTTTGCAACTCATTCATAACCTTCTCTGGATATGCATTTCTTGTAGTAGTAGACGTAATAACAGGCTTGGACCCCAGCTTCAAGTCCAATTGTTTGTCTAAAAGTGCTGTTAGGGTCCGAATCAACAAATCCGTCATAAAATTTTCTGAACTCGAATTCAATTCCTGACCTTGTGCAAAAAGACATCGGATCTACTGAACTTTACTCAGAAATTACCTCCGTGTTGTGTGCCTGGCACCATCCGGGTAGTGATTGCCTTTTCTGTCGTACTCAGGCCGGAAATTTCCAGCTAAGGCTTACAAAGGCAGAAGCTATTGACGATGTGAAGATCACACCTGCAGTTGAGGGTTGTGTGGAACCCTTGACCTGGTCTCCGGAGGGGCAAAAAATATTGCTGGGAGCGGCCGGTCTGGGTGCTGACCTGGCCGGATGCCAGGGTGGTGCGCGCTATGCGTTAATTCCGGCATTTCATTTGCCTGTAGCATTGCGTCTTGTTTAAGTGACGCATCAGGGTGCGAAGTCCTCAATCACCGGCGCAAATTTTTTCGCCAAAGTCGCTGGGGGACCTATGGTCTATCGCGTCCTTGTTAGCAGCACTGACGCAAATACCGGAACCCGCTAATCCGATGAAAGGATATTCAGGCTTTTCGCTGCTGCGCAATGCACTCAGTGGACACAAACACTGGCCCCGTGCCTGGCGCGATGCAGTGCCCAAAAAACACTATGACGTGGTGATTGTGGGTGCGGGAGGCCATGGCCTTGCAACTGCATATTATCTGGCGAAATATCAGGGTATCAAGAATGTTGCGGTGCTGGAAAAAGGCTATTTGGGTGGTGGTAATTCTGGCCGCAACACGCAGGTCTGTCGTTCCAATTATTTCTACCCCGATAGCGGTGCCTTTTACGAACATTCATTGAAGCTCTACGAAAACCTCAGCAATGAAGTGAACATGAACATGATGTTCAGTCAACGGGGTGTCATCAGTATCTGTAACAGCCGTCACGAGATGGAACAATTCCGGCGTTGGGCCAATGCCATACAGATGAACGGTATTGATTCGGAAATTCTCTCGCCTGCTGAAATCAAGCAGTTGATTCCAGAGATCAATCTGGATTGTGCTTTTCCGATCTGGGGCGGCTTTATCCAGAAACGTGCGGGAATTGCTCGCCACGATGCGGTGGTCTGGGGCTATGCCCGCGCGGCTTCCGATGCAGGAGTGGATATCATTCAGCAGTGTGAAGTGACTGGCATCAATACCTCTGACAGTCGCGTCAGCTCGCTGGAAACCAGCATGGGCCAGATCAGCGCGGATCGCTTTGCGCTGTGTGCTGCAGGGCATTCCGGACACCTGGCGGCCATGGCCGGATTGCGCCTGCCGATTACCAGCGTGGCCTTGCAAGCCATGGTGACTGAACCGGTTAAACCGATCTTTAATGTCGGCCTGATGTCCCCGCGCATCCATGTTTATGTCAGCCAGTCGGATCGTGGAGAAATCGTTATCGGTGGCGGTGCCGACATCTTCAATTCTTACGCCCAGCGTGGCACTTTGCCCATCCAGCATGAGAACATGCAGGCCCTGCTTGAGCTGTTGCCGATTTTCGGTCGCCTGCGCATGATGCGTCAGTGGGCTGGAATCTGCGATATGGCACCGGACGTCAGTCCTATTGTCGGGCAGACTCCGCTGGAGAATCTTTATGTTTCTACCGGCTGGGGAACCGGCGGATACAAGGCTATACCCGCAGGCGGCGATACGCTGGCTTATACCATTGCCAATAAGCAAGCACATCCCTTGATAAAGCCGTTCCAACTCGCCCGCTTCAGCACCGGCCGACTGGTGGATGAAGGCGCTGCATCCGGTGTGGCTCATTGATATGAGAGTTTTAAAATGTTGAGGATTAACTGCCCATGGTGCGGCACCCGCGACCAGAATGAATTCCGCAATGGCGGTGAGGCGACGGTGCTCCGACCTGCTGATCCGCAATCGGCCAGTGATGACGAGTGGGCTGACTATCTGTTCTATCGCAATAATGTGAAGGGTGTTCACCAGGAACGCTGGCTGCACAGTTTCGGATGCAGGCAATGGTTTATCGCCACACGCGATACGGTGACACACGAATTCGTTGATACCCATCCGCTTCCAGTCGCTACCGGGTTGGGTAAAGTATGAGTTTTGTAGCGAACAGTTACCGCCTGCAAAACGGCGGACAGATCGATCGACAGAAACCTTTGAATTTCAGTTTCAATGGCGATGTTTACAGTGGCTTCGAGGGAGATACCCTGGCTTCAGCGCTGTTGGCCAATCGGGTGACAATGCTCAGCCGCAGTTTCAAATACCACCGGCCACGTGGCATTTTCAGTGCCGGTGAAGAAGAACCTAATGCCTTGCTGGAAATCGGCCAGGGTGCGCGCCGTGAACCCAGTTGTCGTGCCCCCATGGTGCCGCTTCGCGAAGGTCTGGTAGCCCGCAGCCAGAATGGCTGGCCCAGCTTGGGCTTTGATGTTGGCCGCAGTATTGACTACAGCCATGCGCTTTGGCCAGCGGGTTTTTACAACAAGACCTTCAAATGGCCAAGTTGGCACAGTTGGGAAGAAATCGTTCGCCGCATGGCTGGTCTGGGCCGCCCTCTGACCGAAGCCGACCCGGACCATTACGAACAGGTTAATGCACACTGCGATTTGTTGATCGTCGGCGGCGGGCCAACCGGTTTGGCTGCAGCGCTGGTAGCGGGCAGGGCTGGCTTGCGCGTCATGCTGGTGGACCAGAATGAAAGCTTTGGTGGCGTATTAAACTGGGAACCCTATCAGTTGGATGGTGCAGACGCCGGACAGTGGGTGCAGAGCGTTGCTGATGAACTGGCCAGTCTGGCCCATGTAACCCTGTTGCCACGCACCACCGTGGCAGGCAGTTACGATCACAACGTCACCACGCTGTTGCAGCGTAGCAGCGGCAGTGGCTGGCGCGAGTGCTACTGGACGGTTCGCCCGCGACAGGTTTTGCTGGCCGCAGGTGCAATTGAACAGGGCATGATATTTCCCGAGAACGACCGGCCCGGCATTATGCTGGCTGGGGCGGTGCGCGACTATCTGCATCGCTACGCCGTTGTGCCTGGCGAAAAGGTGGTGATAGCCGCTAACAACGATACCGCCTACCAGACTGCGCTCGACCTGCATCAGGCGGGGATTACCGTAAGCGCTGTGGTTGATGGCCGGGTGCAAATCGATGCGGAGCGTAAACAGCAGTTGCAGGCCTTGGGCATCGAATTGCTGGCCGGTGCTCGGATCGCCGGAACACGCGGTGATAAAGCTTTGCGCGAAATTCAAATTGAGCAGATGGATGGAATACAGTTGGGCAGAAAATCCTGTGATCTGCTGGCCGTTTCCGGTGGTTGGTCACCGCGAGTGCATTTGTTCAGCCATGCCCGTGGCAGTCTGAAGTTTGATGTCAACAGCCAGAGTTTTCATCCCGATCGTCTGCCGAAAGACTTTTCCGTAGTGGGATCAGCCAATGGCACGGTGGGCCTGGCGGAATGCTGGTCGGAAACCGTGAGAGCCACTGAGGCCATTTGTGCTTCGCTGGGGCGCAAAGCTGCTGATCTGAAACTGCCGGTCATTGACCAGGCACCGGTGGAATCCGCTCAGGTCAGCCACCTCGCCGTGAACAGCAGAAAGAAGCGGCAATGGATAGACCTGGCACACGACGTCACATTCGGTGATGCCGAGTTGGCAGTGCGGGAAGGCTATGTGTCGGTAGAACACTTCAAGCGCTATACCACTACCGGCATGTCGGTAGACCAGGGCAAGACCGGTAACCTGAATGCTTTTATCGCGCTCGGCGCCCTAACCGGACGCGAGACCGGCAGTGTGGGTACAACCACCTTTCGGCCGCCCTATATGCCAGTGACTTTGAGCGCCATTGCCGCGCCCTATAACGGCAAGTTTTTTGCACCCAGACGCTTGTTACCCGCCCATACCGTGCATCAGCAACTGAACGGTGCCTTTGACGACTTCGCTGGCTGGCAAAGGCCGGAATGCTATCCCCGAGTGGGCGAAACGGAGCAACAGGCCATACAACGTGAAGCATTAGCGGTGCGCCATGGTGTGGGTGTATTCGATAATTCACCGATAGGAAAAATCGAAGTGCGTGGCCCGCATGCGGCGGAATTCCTCAATCGCTTTTACATCAATAATGTACTCACCCTGAAAACCGGAAAAGTGCGCTATGGCCTGATGTTGAATGAAAACGGGATCATTATTGATGATGGCGTCTTTGTGCGTCTGGCAGAAAACCACTTCCTGGTACATACGACTTCCGGTGGTGCTGCGCGCATTACTGAAATGATGGAAGAATGGCTGCAATGCGAATGGCCAGGCATGCAGGTGCTGCTAGACGATACCACCACGCAATGGGCCAATTTCACCGTTGCCGGTCCGGCAGCGCGTGAACTGTTGACGCGACTGGGCACCGACATCGATATATCTGCTGACACATTACCGCATATGTCAGCAGCCTGTGGCCAGGTGATGGGGCTGGACGCGCGCGTGGTGCGCGTCAGTTTCAGCGGCGAACTGAGCTTCGAGATCAACATTCCTGCGCGCCATGCGGCAGCATTCCTGCAGGCAGTGTTGCTGCAAGGCGAGGATCTGGGAATCACGCCATACGGCATCGAAAGCCTGATGGTGCTGCGCCTGGAAAAAGGCTATCTGCACCTGGGCTCAGATACCGATGGTACCAGCACCCCTGATGATGTGGGCTGGGGCGTGGTGGCGCGCGAGAAAGCTACCGATTACATCGGCAAACGCTCATTGTTTCGTCCGGCTAACCTGGATGAGAATCGCCAGCAACTGGTGGGTTTGGCACCTGCGGATGCAAGTCAGCCGCTGGAGCCTGGCGCACATTTGCTGCTGGGTGAGAATCGGCAGGTTCCAGCCAGGACCGATGGCTGGGTGACTTCAGCCTGTTATAGCCCAAATCTGAAACGCCCTATCGCCCTGGGTGTCCTGGCCGGTGGCAGCCGAAGGATGGGAGAGATCGTCACCGTGATTGATGAACAGAAACGCTATCACGCGCGAGTTGTAGAGATG
>Ga0163153_10003772_pt1 | contig 19859 bp, 24 predicted proteins | sample OliLakLV19MP6IB1_FD_148629 | JGI IMG/M metagenome (GOLD analysis project Ga0163153, IMG submission 148629) | Freshwater microbial mat bacterial communities from Lake Vanda, McMurdo Dry Valleys, Antarctica - Oligotrophic Lake LV.19.MP6.IB-1 | ecosystem: Environmental > Aquatic > Freshwater >...
CGATGAAACGTCTGCTTTTTTTGTCGCGCAAATACTTCTCAATTCTCTGGCGCTCGTATAAATTAAAATGTTTAAAGTCACTCATAGATTAATTCTACAAGTGTTCGGATTCAAAGGTGAATCTCCACTAGCGGGCGCTAGTAGTAGATATAGTCAGAAGCGAGGTGCGAAATGAGTAAGTTCATGCAGGGACCAATGGAAGAACTACAAAAAAGTGCGCTCTTTGCGGGCGGTGGTGACGGGAGTAGCAACAATGATGATGGTTGTGAACATGGTGATTACGGTGAAACTTCGGACGCCGATTCACCAGATAGTGATTCTGGTTCATCGGATACCGATGGTAGTGGAGACAAATAAACTTCTCGTTAACATATCGCGAAAGAGGTTTGTCAAAATACTGACAGCCTCTTTTTTATTTTAATCTACTCTTTAATTTTTTTATAAGCTCTATGTATCCCCCTTCTTCAACGAGTTTCCATGCCCGAGAATAGTCTTCCGTTGCATGTTTCGTTGCATTTTTAATGTCTCTTTCTAATCTTGAGTTATCTTTTAAAATATCAAGGTAAATATATTTAAGAACTGAATAAGTAACAATATGATTCCTAGCCGTCACTGTTTCTTTTGGGAACATCTCTTCTAAAATACTAATTGGAAACTTTTTTGCATTGTCCTCAAATAATTTATGGATTAATTCGTGAGCTAGCGAGTCAACAAATTGATCGGCTTTAAAGCCACTTTTAATAACAATCGGGTCACTTAATTGTCTTGGGTTACCGCTTACAATATAAACGTCGATCGTGTTTCGTCTAAATTTTAGACCTAGAACCTCACACATTCCTTCCATTATTTGTTTTTCATATTCTGACCATTTCCTTTTATAATCTCTAATTCGTTTCTCTATCTCTTCGTTGTCTGGAGGTATCCAGTCATTCCACCCTCGTATTTTTAAATCAGGATTATTTTTGCAATAGAAAATAAATATAGGATCAAGAAGCTTACTATACTTAATCATAATTCTCGGCGATTTTTTCTTAAAAAAATTTAACATACTATACGACTTATGGGTAAATTATACCCCAGAATTAATTTTAATGGGCGTTTTGTTAAAAGTCTTTTTGATTCAATTATCTACCTAAAAGTTTCTCCACCTTTACTTATTAAGAATGAAGAAAAGGGCTAGCATACTACCGACAAACCACCAGAAGAGAATATTTGGAATAGTTAGAAGTTGTTTAAGTACTGGAAAATATTCCGTAACAATATCAGGATTTATGAAACTAGCTAAGTAAGTCACTAAAAGACCGGTAATTATCAAACTAAGAACGGTGGCTTCAGTTGCTCTGCCAAGTGAACTCCAGGAGAAAACTACCGAAACGGCTCTTCTGATAATCAAATAACTTAATATAATTAAAATTACAAGAAGGGCTACTTTCAGCCACTCACTCTCCGCAGGAGTTTTGCCATAGGCCAGTAAATTATCCGTATAGGGAAAAATATTGTAAACAAAACCAGCTATAGGTAACGAGAATATGAGGCTGATGCCGGCACTTTTACCAAAATAAAGTAAGGCACCAAATAATATTCCTAAAATTACTATAATTAAAATTACATCAAAGGGCATGAGACTTTATTATCAGTTATAGATGAGCAATTATCAACCCCGATACTTCACAGTTGTGAAAACTAACCTCATTTTTACAAATTACAAAACCGCCATTCCTTATTCTCATATTCGTGCGAATATGAGAATAAGGAATGGCTTCAAACTTCAGGACGCTTACTTTAGGCGGCTATCACTTAAAGACCTTCTTTTTTTAATTTTTCTATTAATTCTCGAGTTGAACGAGAAAGCTTTTGCGGCATTATTATATTAATTCTAATTAAAAGATCTCCCCTTTTATTTTTGCTATAAGGCACGCCCTTATCCTTGACGCGAAGAATTTCTCCATAGGCAATTCCAGCTGGAATTTTTACTTTTAAAGCACCTTCAAGCGTTGGAACATCATATTCTGCTCCAAGTATGGCATCAGATAATTTTATATTGAGTTTTGTTATAAGGTTATTTCCTTCGCGATTTATTGAGGAATGTTTTTTTACGTAAATTTTTATATACAAATCCCCTGCTACCCCGCCTAAAATAGCCTCCCCTCGTCCAGTCATTCTGATAACTTCTCCATTTTCAATTCCGGAAGGTATACCAAGTAGAATTTCCTCCTGTTTTCTCATAACACCGGCGCCGTGGCAGGACGCACATTTTTCTTTTGGAATTTTACCGGTTCCATGACAGGTGGGACATAGGCGCATGACACTGACTGTGCCGAAAAAAGATCTTTTAGCTTCGTGAATTTTCCCATTACCATTACAGGTGGTACAGGTTTTAAGTTCAGTTCCTGGTTTTCCGCCACTTCCATTACAAGTGTCGCAAAGCGATTGCTTGGTCAATAAAACTTTTCTTTCAACACCAAAAATACTTTCTTCAAAAGAAATTTCAATATCAATAGAAATATCCCGTCCGCGCGGGGTTCGATTCTGGCTTCCTCCGGCAAAAATATCGCCAAAAATATCGCCTAAGTTACCAAAATCATAACTTTGTCCGCCTTCCGCATCTGTAAAGCCGGAAAAATCAAATCCCTCAAAGCCAGCTCCCGCACCATTTCCGGTTGGACCTCTGCCGTTGAAGGTTTGGCCGTAAGCATCATACTCGGCCCTTTTTTTATCATCAGATAAAATACTATAAGCCTCACTTATTTCTTTAAATTTAGTAGCATCTCCTTCTTTCTTGTCGGGATGATAACGATGAGCAAGCTTGTGAAAAGCTTTTTTTACTTCATCTTTGTTGGCCTTTTTATCAACTCCCAGAATATCGTAGTAATTTTTAGCCATATAGTTAGTTTTTTTGGTAAAAATTGATGCATCTATTATAACTACAAACTACGTAAGAAGTCCAAAAGAAGTTTTTTACCAAGGCTACTTTAATATAAATTTAACTATTTTGATTCGGCGTCGCGAATATTACCTTCCTCGCCATTTTCTTTTTTATCATCACTAGAAGTTTGTTCAGTGTTTGGTGGGGTTTGTGTATTTTTAGACATGGCTTCGCCAATTTTTGAAAGTTCACTTGAAAGTGAATCAATGGCCGCCTTGAGAGAATTGTTATCGCTACCATCCTTCATTTTTTTGACTTCTTCTATTTTTGCGTCAATACCGGTTTTTATATCAGCCGGAACTTTATCTCCTGCATCGCGCAGAGACTTTTCAGATGTATAAATGATTTGATCAGCAGTGTTGCGTAATTCCACCATTTCTTTCTTCTTAAAATCTTCTGTCTTATGCATTTCCGCTTCTTTGGTCATTCTTTCAATATCAGCATCAGTCAGACTTGAGCGGGCTTCGATACGAATACTTTGTTCCTTGCCGCTAGTCTTGTCCTTAGCTTTTACTTGGAGGATACCGTTAGCATCAATATCAAAAGTAACCTCAATTTGGGGAAGCCCGCGAGGAGATGGTGGAACACCATCAAGTACAAAGCGGCCCAAACTCTTGTTGTCAGCAGCTAAAGGCCTCTCACCTTGAACGATATGAATTTCAACCGAGGTTTGGTTGTCAGCTGCTGTCGAAAAAACCTGAGAGCGTGAGGTAGGAATAGTAGTGTTTTTTTCAATCAATTTTGTGGCTACTCCGCCCAATGTTTCAATACCAAGAGAAAGTGGGATAACATCAAGGAGTAAAATATCTTTAACATCACCTTGAAGGATTCCTGCTTGAATAGCCGCACCTAAGGCGACCACCTCATCAGGGTTAATAGATTTGTTTGGTTCTTTGCCAAAAAGATTTTTTACAGCCGCCACAATTGCCGGCATGCGAGTCTGCCCACCTACCAAAATTACTTCATTTATGTCCCCGATAGAAATCTTTGAAGCTTCTATGGCTCTTTTACTAATTTCAATTGAGCGATCTATAAACTCTTTGGCTAGAGACTCAAGTTGGGCTCGAGTCATTTTCAAAAGTAAGTGTTTAGGCCCAGACGCGTCAGAGGTAATAAAAGGAATATTTATCTCGGTATCAATAGTAGTTGAAAGTTCGTGTTTGGCTTTTTCCGCTGCTTCATCCAGTCTCTGTAAAGCTAATGGATCTTTGGTTACGTCAATACCGCTCTCTTTTCTAAATTCATCGGCTATAAAGCGGATAATCTTCCGGTCAATATCACGGCCACCAAGATGAGAGTCTCCATCGGTGGATTTAACTTCGACAACATCATTTCCTACTTCCAGAATAGAAATATCGAATGTGCCACCGCCAAAATCGTACACCGCTATTTTCTCATCCTTCTTTTTATTAAATCCATAAGCAAGTGCCGCCGCTGTAGGCTCATTTATAATGCGCATGACATTTAACCCTGCGATGGCGCCGGCATCTTTAGTTGCTTGTCTTTGGGCATCATTAAAGTAAGCAGGGACGGTAATAATAGCCTCGCTAATTTTTTCACCAAGTTTAGTTTCTGCATCAGTCTTTAGTTTTTGCAGAATCATGGCAGAAACTTCTTCTGCGGAGTAGGATTTATCGCCCATTTTTACTTTAACGCCGCCTTTTTCAGATTTTTCTATTTTGTAGGCAACCGTCTCTGTATCTTTTACAACCGCTTCTTCATCGTACGAATGTCCAATAAAACGTTTAATACTATGAATAGTGTTGGTGGGGTTTGTGACTGACTGGCGTTTGGCCAATAAGCCGACCAATCTTTCTCCGGTTTTAGAGATAGCCACAATAGAAGGAGTGGTGCGAGCACCTTCAACATTTTCGACGATACGCGGTTCTCCTCCCTCCATGATGGCCATGGCCGAGTTCGTTGTTCCCAAATCGATTCCAAGAATTTTACTCATAGTGGTAATAAATAAGTGTTAATAAATTATATAAATCCTAATTTTTATTTTCTAAATATTCTCCGATAATCACCCGTGGGGCTTTCAAACTTTTTCCCTGAAGACTGTACCCTCTTTCAACAACTTTTAAAACTTTACTATCCTTACTCTTATCTCCCGTTGTCTCCGTTTCAATAGCTTCGTGAATCGAGGGGTCAAAATCTGTCCCAATTGCTGGATCAATTATTTCCAGTCCCCTATTTTTGAGGGTTGAAACAAATAGTCCATGTATGGACTCGATCCCAGTGCGCCATTCAAAGGGGGCCTTCTCCCACTCCGCCTTGTTCATTGTTGCCACATCAAAACTTGATAAGACCGGTAATAAGTCATTCATAAGGTCAATTTCAGCAAAAGTGGCAAAGGTAGCTCTATCACTCTCAGCCTGTTTTTTGGCATTTACATAATCAGCTCTCATTCTCTGCCAGCCCAAGAGGTACTCTTGCTTATCTTTTTCGCATGTCTTAAGTTTTTCCCTCAATTTTTTAAGAACGGCCGAGAGATCCTGTTCCTCATGCTCTACTGTTATTTCTTCGTCAATTTCTTTTGTGATTTCATCATCCATATTTTCCTAAAAATAGAATTATTAAGCATGCAATCCTTCCTGTCAAGAAAAAGTGTTTCCTATTAAATTTCTACTATACCCTAAACAACTGAGGGTTTAACGAATCCACAATTAAGTAAAGACCTGACACTTTGACCAAGGAGGAGTCGCGCTAGCGCTTACTCCATTGTGGAGCTTTCCTGGCTTTCTTCAAGCCGAATTTCTTTCTTTCTACATGACGGGGATCTCGTTTTAAGTATCCGGCTTTTTTCAAATTTTTACGCAAGGTTGGACTGTATTTAAGAAGAGCTCTGGCAATGCCATGTCTGATAGCTCCTGCTTGTGAGGAAACTCCTCCGCCACTCACTTTAATACTTACATTAAATAATGAAACATCAGCTTCATTCTCAATTGATTTAAATGGATCAAGAATGGTTACTTGGTTTTCCTTCACAGGGAAAAAAGAATTTAGGTCTTTGCCGTTGATAGAAACAGTTTGCTTATTACCTGGCGTTAGACGCACTCTAGCAACAGACGTTTTGCGTCGTCCTACTGCTTCGTTATATTTAGTTGCATCTTTGGTTGCCATAGAGTTTATCTTTATTCGTGAACAATTAAATTTTTTAACATGTTGCTGTGATGCTTGGTTCTGGGAATCATTCTAGAAACGGCATGTCTTATAAGTTCCTCATATCCCTTGGTGCTTATAATATTTTCACCTTTGGTTTGAGTTTGGCCGCCTGGGTATCCGGAGTACCGAGTATGCACAATTCCCTGAAGTCGTTTGACGCTCATATCCATTTTACTGGCATTTTTTATTTCTACTTTATTAGTAGGGGCCAAATTTTTACGAAAAGAAGGAGTGTTCTTGTCCATAAGAATAGTCGCAACCGCTGTTGCCAAGCGGCCAAGTTTTTTTCCAGTTGCGTCAATTTCGTGCTTCATATATTTATTTTACAAATTCAATAACCGCCATTTTCCCGCCATCCGTTACTCTGGCCGGTAATTTGGTTATACGCGTATAACCGCCAGCACGAGTAAGATAGCGTGGAGCAATAGTTCCGAACATAAAACTAACCTCCTTAGGGCTATCACCTAAACGCGAATTCACTAGGCGACGGGCCGAAACAGTATCTGTCTTTGCGCTTGTGACCAATTTTTCAATAAAAGGACGCAATTCTTTTGCCTTGGCTTCACTGGTTGTTATTTTTTCCTTAAGAATGAGGGAACGCGCCAAGGAACGCAGAAGTGCAATCTTGACCTTATCAACTCTTCCGAACGCTCGACCTTTTTTGTGATGACGCATATGTGTTTAATTAATACTTATTATTTCAAATTGATACCGTAGCCTGAAAGCAGTTTTTTAATTTCCTGAATTCCTTTGCTACCCAAACCATCAACATCCAATATATCTTCCTCTTTCTTTCGAGCAAGTCCGCCAAGTGTTCGAATGTTGGCGGCGGAAAGCGCATTGACCGTCCTTAGAGAAAGGTCTAGAGTTTCAATTCTAGTTTTCAAAAGATCTGGATCGAGACTAGCTGGTTTATTAGCGGCAACTTCATCCGAAATTGCTGACCTCAAATCAAAATTTTCATCTTTAAAACCAATAACGGCTTTAAGCTGATTGATCATTATTTCAATTGATTTTTCGAGGGCTTCGTGAGGGGTAATAATACCATCGGTTTCAATAAAGAGTTTTAAGCGGTTGAAGTCAGTTCGATTACCAACGCGCATGTTTTCAACTTCATAATTTACTCGACGAATAGGAGTAAAGCTAGCATCAAGGGCAATTGTACCAATATCCACTTTTTCTTTTTGTAAATTTTCCTTAGAAACGTAACCGATACCTTTTTCAACTGTAAATTCTACTGAAAGAGCGGCACTTTTGTCTGTAAGGTGAGCAATAATCTGATCTTTATTTATGATTTCTATTTGACCAGGGACTTTAATGTCGGCGGCCGTTACTTCTTTTACGCCTTTGACATCAAGGGTAAGTATTTGAGGCTCGTCTGTCAGCATTTTAATGCGAATACGCTTCAAATGGAGAAGTATCGTAATAACGTCCTCTTTAATGCCGGAAATTGTAGAAAATTCATGACTAACACCGTCAATTTTAACATTAGTGATAGCCGCTCCTGGGAGGGATGAGAGAATTATGCGACGGAGGGAGTTTCCTAGAGTATGTCCATATCCAGGATACAGACCATCTATTTCATAGACTCCACTGATTTCACTTTCTTCAACAACACGTGGTTTTGAAGGTAGCATTACATTAATTTCAGACATAGATTTTTTAAAATAGTTACAATTTTTAATTCTACAATATTTTTAATATAAAAGCAAATAAGCCTAAATTTTTAGGGTTCAATTCTTAATTATCGGCTATAAAACTCAAGTACCGGGGACAGATCGAAAGCTAATTCGGATTTTTGGTACGTTGGTAAACCTGCTACCTTCCCGGCACTCTTTTCTTCGTCATAGGCTACCCAAGCTGGACTTTTATGATCCTTAAGCTTAGTGGGTAAATCAACAAAAAGAGCACTCTGCTTACTGCCGCTTCTGATGGCAATAACATCTCCAGTTGAAACTTGGTAAGAAGGAATGGTAACTTTTCGACCATTCACCATAATATGGCCGTGGGAAACCATTTGTCTTGAAGCTCGACGAGTGGAAGGAAGACCCATTCTGTAAACTACATTATCAAGGCGGTTTTCGAGCAAACGAAATAGAGTTTCGGAAGGATTGCTTACCTTAGAAAGAGTGGCCAATTTAATATAATTTTTAAATTGTTTTTCGCTCACGCCATAGGTATAGCGAACCTTTTGCTTTTCAAGGAATTGTTTTCCGTAGTCACTACGAGGAGCTTTTCGTCGTTTACCAATTCTGTTTGCCGTCCGAGCTTCGGACAGCATAAATTTCTGTGTCTGACATTTTTCAAACACGCTGGCCCCTAATCTTTTTCCTATTTTATATTTTGGTCCTACTTTCATATGTTTGATTTTTAATGAGAGAAGCGATTATAAAAATCACCACCCCGCCCCACTTTCACGGATATCGCATCATTGCCTATTTGGTATGTATGATTTTTTTTTGTCATAAATTAGATAATTTGTTTTTCTGTAAAAGTGGGGCGGGATAATGAAAAATATATTATGCTTGGCTCCATTATTTTTCAATTAAATTCTTCTTGGCTTCTTCGGCTTTGGCCCGTTATGAGGCACCGGGGTGGCGTCCCTAATAGAAAGAAGATTGACTCCTTTACTGCTAAAAGCCCTGATAGCAGACTCTCGACCAGAACCCACTCCTCTTACAATGACGTCTACCTCGCGAACACCAATTGTGACCGCCTTTTCTCCAATTAACTCCCCCACTTTAGCGGCGGCAAAAGGAGTTCCCTTTTTGGCCCCTGTAAAACCTAAGGAGCCGCTTGAGGACGAGCAGAGCGCATTTCCCGACTTATCAGTCAGTAAAACTCTAGTGTTGTTGTAAGTTGAAGCCACGTACAAAATTCCCAATTCGATTTTCTTTTTAGCGGCTTTAGAAAGCGACTTGGCTCGAAGCCCCTGATCAATTTCTCCACCACTTTTTGTAGCGATTCGTTTTTTTCCCATATCAGATTTTATGTTTTTTCAGACTTACGCTTACCGGAGGCCATGGTTTTTCTAACGTTTCCTCTGACAGTACGAGAATTTGTCTTTGTTCTTTGACCACGAGTTGGTAAGTGCTTGGCGTGGCGGAGTCCTCGGTAAGCTTTGATGTCTTTTAGTCTTTTTATATTACCGGCGACAAGACGCTTTAGATCTCCTTCAATTTTAAACTGTTCTATAAGGCTACGGAGTTTATTTTCTTGTTCGGGAGTTAGTTCTTTAGATTTTATATCTACAGCAACGCCGGCATCTTTAAGGATTAAACTGGCGCGAGAACGTCCGATGCCGTAAAGAGCCGTTAGGGCAAATTCTATTCTTTTATTTTCTGGCAATGTAATACCTAATATTCTCATTTTAGTGATTGGCAAATATATTCAAATTTTTATCCCTGTCGCTGTTTATGGCGTGGGTCTGTGCAAATAATATGAAGCCGGCCCTTGCGGCGGATCATTTTACAATGGGCACAGATTGTTTTAACTGAAGACTTTATTTTCATTGCACTATTTTCCTGACTTCCTTTAAAGGCATTTTATAACCGACGGATAATTTTAGCTTTTTCTAGGTTATAAGGGTCGATTTCAAGTTCAACCGTATCTCCTACGAGCACTCTGATGCGATGTAACCTCATTTTCCCGGCTAAATAACCTAGAATAAGCTTACCCTCACTTTCTTTTAACTCAATACGAAAGAGCGTATTTGGAAGCGCTTCCACAACCGTGCCCAATCGCTTCTCTTTGCCTTTCTCCTCTTTAGACATTCTTATTTATTTCAAACAATACTCCAGTCTATCAAAAATAGAATAAACGTCAACAAATGGCGTTTTAGAGCGCTTAACGACACTTTACATAAGTGGATGCCCTAAGTCAATAGAACTCTGTGCCTCAAGGGGTGGATTTTCTGACTATTACGTCAATTTTGTCAGCTTCATCTGGAAGAGTGGATTTCCAAGCGGGGTTTAGTTCTACCTCTGCTCTCTCAATGCCGGGATAATTTCTAAAAATAGTTTCTACTTGATCTTTAGCAATACCGGCTAAGTCATTTTTCATTTTTTCCTCGTCTATTAACCAAAGTATGGTTGTAGTACCGTTTAAGTTAAAGGGCAAATTACCGGTTTGCCAAGGGGCGACTTCCAAGCTATCTGGCTTAAATTCAAGGGTATTTAATGTTTCTGAAGTGACGGCATCTTCGCTAAACGAAGGAATGGTTTTTTTAGCAATAAATAAAGCCAAATTATTTTTATTAAAGATAATTCCGTGAAGCGAAGCTTTGAGTTTAATTTCATTATTGTCTTTTTGTGATAATGATTCGTAAGTAAGGTAGATAGCATTATCGTAAAGAATATAACCATTAGGTATCTGCTCTTTAGTTTTACGGACTAAACTTTCCTTCATGGTTGCCATGAGCTCAATTTTGGCAGTTTCTAGGTCATTAGCAGAAGCAGTCTTAACTGTTCCTTTGAAGCCTCCGATCATGACTGTTTTAGACTTAGCATAAAATTTATCGAAACGGGGATCTCCCTTGAAGCCGGGAATAGCAAAGTCACTAATAGGAATATTATATTCATCACCAGCTGTGTCAGCGCTGACATTAGCTTCTATACTTCCTGGGACCAATTTGCCGTCTTTTTCCGTTTGACCGGGTACGACGAGAGAAGAATCGACTCTAAAAACTAAGCCGGCAGTGGTTTGAAAGCGAGTATTTTTAATCAATCGCTGAGATTGAGTGCTGTAATTGTTATAGATAATGATTTTACCCGTAGCTCTGGTTTCTACGTTCTTTTCTCCAGTTGAGGGTACAGTCTTACTTCCCTCCTCTTCTAAACTGATAACTTCAAAAGCTAGGTCTTCCGGCTTAGGATTTTTCTTGGCACTAAACAAACCCTGGGTTGAAACCTCTTGAGTTTTAGGAGTAATCGTAACCACCGCTCCCACATGGAGAAAAAGGTACCCTAAATAAATTAGAGCCACGGCGACCAAAAACCCGCCAAGTAAGGCGACTTTAAACCTACGAGAGGAGCGCCCGGTATGAGCTATGGTCGGTATTGTTAAAAATTCCCTATCGTCCGCGTCCTTATGAACTGTTTTTATATCTGACTCCACCTCAAGTTTCTTTATAGGAGTATTTAAAGTAGGCTTTGTTATTTCTGATGAAGGTAAAGGTTTTTCGAATGATTCACCACGGTTTGGTAGCTTAATATTGCGGATAGAGCGTCTTTCGCTTGGTGGGATCACATCTTGAATAGGTTTTTTAGGCATAAAGAATGTAGCATTTACCAATTATAGACACTATTCTAACACGGCTAGTTGATTCAGATTAGATTAATTCTTGGGGATATAGATCTGGCAAGGCCTCTTTTGCTGAAGCAGCAAAAGAGGCGCTGATTGCGATTAAGGTATCGAATCTGATATCCAACCCGAAAGTGCAGCAATCAGCAAATTTAGCTGTGTCTAGTGTGTGGATGCTAAAACCAGTCGGAACCAAAGCTTGGCTGGCAAAACTTCTTGCTGTAACCATATTTTCAAAAATATCTTTTAGTTCCGAATCGATGATCAAATATATCTGACTTGGTAAGCTAGTTTCCTCAGAAAGAGTTACTAAAGTTTTTTCTAAATAAGAAAACCACTCGGCTTGAATTTCTTCCACGATGGGCTTCAGTTTTGCCATCTCGTCTTCATCTAACTTTTTGTCATGATAAAGTCCTATTTTTGAAAGAGCAGCGTCGGGCGGCATATTTGTCCTTTGCCCCAAACTTCGCCCCAAAGAATATTTCCCATATGGGAAAGAGGCAGTTTCTAATACTGTATGATCCTTTACAAGTGAGATTTCGGTAACCTCATTACCAATCGTTATAAATATAAAATTATCTTCAGAGTCCAATCGATTACGAAGGGCCACAAAAGTCGCTAGTGATAATGGCTCAATGCTTAATGGCGCGGCGGTAAACTTTTTAACCATTTTAGTAATATTATCGTAAAGGTTAGTTTCAACTTCAGTGCGGAAAACAGCCACGTTAATTTCTTCAGCTAATTTATTATACGGATCACTGGTGTGATAACCATTTATTTTTATTTCAATAACTTTCTGGTGGAGAATTTTTCTTTCTTTTTTCAAATTCGCATTTGAATGAGCTTCCGGAATTTCCTTATGATTAGCCAGAAGAAGATTCTTTATTAGAGCTGGAGTAACGGTGACCGGCTTCTCCCCTTTGAAGTTAATTATGGAAGTATGACAAAGGTAATATGGAGCGGCTAAAACACAGAATACTTCTTCCGCTACATAGCCGTTATGACCTTTGCGAGATTTTTGTAAAAGTCTGGCAACTTGGCCTAGAATTTCTTCTAAAGACGAGAGTGAGGTTGTATTTAAGGAGTCTCCACTATTGCCTACCCGCTGTTCACCAAGAATAGTGTAAAGAATATGGGGCTTGCCGTTTCTTATTTGAACTACCGCACCCCTAGCGTTTCCCTTACCAGCATCCAAATAGATAACCAGCTTAACAGCAATATCATTAACAGATTTTATAAAAGAAAAAAGTGCCATGCATATATTATAGCAGGAAAGCTTTTAGCTTCTAGCTTGTAGGTGTTAGCTTCCGAAGCAATTTTTAAAAAATCTAATCCTTTAAAGCTAAAACCTACAAGCTAAAAGCTAGCAGCTAACTTAAAGTTGCTTTAATTCGGCGAACGCCAGATGAAATTGCTTCTTCTTTTTCGATTTTAAATGTGCCCAGTTCACTGGTGTTTTTAACATGCGGTCCCCCACAGAATTCCAGACTAAAGTCCCCTATTTTATAAACGCGTACATAATCAGCATACTTTTCTTCAAATAGTCCGATAGCCCCCAGTTTATGGGCGGAGTCGAGGGATAGATCTTCAAAAACAACCGGCATAGCGGCTTTTATTTTTTCATTGACCATATCTTCGACCAGTTTTTTTTGCTCGGGGGTCATTTTGGCATTATAGGAAAAGTCAAAACGAAGACGCTCGGGCGTGATGTTACTTCCTTTCTGAAAGACCGTACTGCCTAAAACATCCCGCAGTGCCTGGTGCAGTAAATGAGTAGCGGTATGATATCTTACAGATTTTTTATCCGTATCGGCGAGACCTCCTTTAAATTTTTTATCTGCGCCAGCTCGGGATAATTCTTGGTGTTTCTCCATTTCAATTTTAAAGGCGGCTTCATCAATTTCCTTACCTTCTTCATCAGCCAACTCTTTAGTCATTTCAAAAGGAAAACCATAAGTAGAAAAAAGTGTAAAAGCTTCGTGTCCAGTAATTTTGCCAGTAGACAATTTTTTGAATTCTTTTAAACCGCTTTGCAAGGTTTTACGAAAACGCTGTTCCTCTTCTCTTATTTCATGTTCGATTACTCGCTCGCGTTCTCTAAGGTTTTCATAAACAGCCTCGTATTTTTCAATAATTGTATGAGCTAAGAGGGGCAAGTCTCCTTCTTTCATCTGAAGCATATCGGCAAAGCGAATGGCTCGACGCAAAAGGCGGCGCAAAATATAACCTTGGTCAGTATTTGAAGGAGTGACTCCATCGGCAATAAGGAAAACGGAGGTACGAATATGATCTGCCACTATTCTTTTAGCTTTAATATTATGAATGAGAGAAAAGTCCCCAATTTTATCCATAATTGGCTGAAAAAGATCGGTATCATAAGCGCTGTGCTTATGTTGCATAAGAGCGGTGATGCGTTCAAGCCCGGCCCCAGTGTCAACATTTTGTTGTGTCAGTTTTCCAAAAACTTTGCCATCCTTCTTTAAATATTCCATGAAAACATCGTTCCATATTTCAATAATATCTTCATTTTTTACAGCCGTAAGAAACTTTTCCTTGGAAAGATCTCCAATTTTATCTTTGGTAAAATCATAAAACATTTCCGTGTCAGGGCCGCATGGTCCACTATACTCATCTTTTTCTTTAGGTTGTGGCCACCAATTATCTTCCGCGCCTAAAAAGTAAATTCTGTTTGCTGATATGCCGAGAGATTTCCAGATTTCTGGTGATTCTTCATCTCTAGGGGCATTTGTATCACCTTCAAAGCAGGTCACATAGAGGCGGGCTGGGTCGAGTCCTAAGCCTTCTTCTTTTGAAGTTAGAAATTCATAACTCCAGGTAATGGCATCTTTTTTAAAATAATCCCCCAGTGACCAGTTTCCCATCATTTCAAAAAAGGAAAAATGACGGTTGTCCCCAATATCTTCTAAATCTCCTGTGCGAACGCATTTTTGGACGTCAGCAATGCGTTTACCGGCTGGATGAGGAGTACCCATTAGATAAGGTACGAGTGGCTGCATACCAGCTGTATTAAAAAGTACCGATGGGTCATTTAAGGGCACGAGTGAGGCTGAGGGAATGATGACATGACCTCTTTTTTGGAAAAAATCTAAAAACCTCTGTCTGATTTCCTCTGATTTCATTTGAGATTTATAGCATAAAATGACTTTCTTAAATAGCTCTAAAAAAACTATTTAAAAAATTCCCGAGACAGAAGTAAAACCTTTTCATGTACTTTAATAATGGGATGATTGCCGAGTTTATTTTTGACAATATTAAAAACTTCAGTGTGGAACCAATCATAGTCAGCTGGTGATCGAGACATTATCTTTTTCAATTCTATGCTACTCATTAGATTATGAATTTTGTCTGCCGAAGAAATGAGACTAGCCTCGGGGCTTCCATTCATAAGATTTCTAAGATATTTTTCTTTTTCTTCCCGCCAAGACATTTCCTTTTTTTCACTTTTAGTTCCTTCAGTTACTGCCATGACCAAGCTAGAAACTTTCTCTTCAAATTCTTTTCGTAATTCTTTTTCCGTATAATCCGTATCCTCTATAATGTCATGCAAAATCCCGGCGGAAATAATATCCTCATCGTCTGTATATTCAGATATGATTGCTGCGACGGAAAATAAATGGCTTACATATGGCAGTTTTCTAAGATAGGCCTTTCTATACTGGCCATCATGTTCAGTTGCCGCAACTTTAATGGCTTTCTCTATTTTGGAACTATATTTCACGTTATTTTAAATATATTCTTTTAGCAAAGCAAAATCATCTATAAGTTGTTTTTTGGCGCTGCTGTTATAAATTGCTACCGCGGGGTGATAAAGAGGTAAAATAGTAATTTCTCCATAAGATGTTTTGGCTTTAAATACTTTACCATGGAGCTTACTTATCGGCGCTAACTTATCTACGAGGTTAAAATTTTCCATAATATATTTCATCGAATATCTCCCCAATGTTGCAATCACTTTTGGCTGAATAATGTTTATTTGTCGATCGAGATATGGTCCATAAGAAATAATTTCTTCTGGCAAGGGGTCACGATTAGAAGGTGGCCTATCTTTGACAATATTAGTTACGTAAACATTCTGACGGGGTAAGCGAATAGAGTAAAGAAGTTCATCTAAAATTCTACCCGAGGCGCCACAGAAAGGTTTTCCAGTAGCCACCTCCTTCTTTCCCGGCGCTTCCCCAATAAACATTATTTTTGCATCATGACTTCCCTCCCCAATTACCGGATTGACTTTGTTCTTTATCCTTTCAGGGTAAAGAGGAGAGCTTTTTAAAACCAGCACTTCGTCGCAAATTTCTTTCATTAAAATATCTTTTTCTTGCAATCCTTTCCTAGTCATTGTACTAATTTATATACCCTTCTTTTTTCAAGAGGACTCTCTTTTTGGCTTCCCCACCCCTGTTATAGTTACCAATTTTCCCATCGCTTCGAATTACGCGATGACACGCCACGGCTTTGTTATAATTTTGACTCATTATCGTGCCTACGGCTCGAGCCGCCCCGACATTACCAGCGCACTTAGCCACTTCGCCGTAAGTCAGCACTTTACCTTTCGAGATATTACGGACAACTTTTAAAACTCTTTCCTTAAATAAACTATTTTTCTTTGGCTTAATCATGTTTACTTTTTCTTACGAGATTTTACATCAGCTTCAGCAGCTGCTTTTCGGTAAGCGCAGTAGGAACAAGTTTCATTTGGTTTAGGTATTTCCCCACTTAGCAAGCATTTTTTTAGATCTTTTAAGACTTCTGGTATCCAAGAAGGATCTCCTTTGTATGGTAATAAAGTTACGTCAAACTCTAGTTTTGCGTTAAATGATGCTCGATCCTGCTTGCCATTTACATAAACAAAGTAGCCTGTATCGTTAACTCTAAATCCATTCTGACGGAACAACCACTGATAAACTTCCATTTGTCTCTTATAGCCAATTTGCCAGTCAGCATCTAAGGTTATTTCTGCTTTCGGATCAGCTTTGCTGGTTGCTTTATAATCAACAATAATTAGTTCCCCTTCTGGGTTTGTCCAAATATCATCAATTCCTCCTCGAATAATTAAATTCAATTCTTTATCGTGGTACTTTATTCCGTTACGGAGCGCATCTCTCCATTCAGTCATTCTTTCATCTTTCAGTGGAACTGCGTCGAGCCCATACTCTTTCAAAAGAGGGTGCTTACTTTGAGCTTTCCTATGAATATCAAATTCTTTTTTAAGTAGAGCATCGACAGCATTATTTAAGGTAAAAGGAAAACTGTCAGGGCGTTTAATTCCTAAAACCTGATCAATGTAGAAACAGCGCGTACATTCTAAAAAAAGATCAATTTTACTTCGAGAAATAGTGAACGGCTGCGAGCTGTTCTTATCAAAGTTATTTCGGCTGCGGACTGAATAGAGAAAGGGCATGTAAGCAGCTTACTAGGTAATATTTTAAACGGCAAACTTAGTCTTTTTTCTTAAAACTAGCCTCCACGTCCCATAAGGTAGAGAATATAAAAATAGTTAAAATAGTCGAGATAATAGCTAAAGTAAAGTACCCAAAACCAATGGCAATTCCAATGCCAGTTGCCACCCACATCCCCGCTGCCGTGGTAACTCCGATTAACTTATTATCATGATAAATGATCTGGGCCCCACAGAGAAAACCGATACCCATAATAATGGCGGCCGCTACTCGAAGTGGATCAAAGTTGGTAACCCCAATAAAGTCCGCGGTCACTAACATAGAAGTAATAATAAAAAGACAAGAGCCTAAAGAAACAAAAGCATAGGTGCGCAAGCCGGCCATTTTGTTGGCCCTAGTTCTCTCAATTCCTATCGCACCTCCAAGTACAATAGCTAAAGCCAGTTTTATAACAATCGGTAAATTTGTGGCCAAAAAATTTTCAAGATCCATAGATTAATTAATTATGCGGTTAGTTAAGAAAATACTATTTCATTATCATTCCTTTCATTAAAACTATCAACTACAAGCCACTCTCCATTAATAATCGTCCTTCCTCAACAATTTTTTGTAATTTTGTTCCCCTTATGCCAATAGACTGCAAAGCTTTTTCGTTTTCGGGGATGGTCTTACAAAGAATAATTTTATTCTGGAGAAGTAAGTTTTTTTCCAAGCGGCTTAGCGTCGTTAAGGCCGTAATTGGATGAATTTTTGTCTCCTCGATCAAATCTTGCAAATTTCCATACCTCGGATAAGTCCAGCTCAAAACTTTCATTCCTTTACAGTTTGCATATTGAACGGCTGTTTTAGAAAATTTTGTATTCGTAATTATCCAACCCTCGTCTATTTGTCTTTCACCTCGTTCAGTTTTATATTTTTTTAAATCCTCAACCCTAGAGTGAACATACATAGCAACTTTAGAATCAGACTTAACTCCAAGTTCATTATGAAATTTTACTTCGCCGACGATTTGTTTTTTATCATTATATGCCAGTAAGTCAACTTCGTGCTCTATGCACGAACCTTGCATCATGAGGCTAGTTTCCACAGTAAAACCTTTGGCTTTGAAAATTTCCCCAACAAAATCCTCAAATGGAAAGCCCGAGGGGCCAAGTTCCAGCACTGCCCTTTTTAAGGAATAGCGAAGTGCGGTCGTTTTGTGTAATTTGCGTAAATGATCATAAGCGAGCTTATAAATCATGTTGGTCGTCATACCTGATTTTAATTCAGATTTTATGAGCTTTAATATTTGAGTAATTATTTTATCGTTGGCTCCAGAGCGATGCAAAGACTGCACGAGCTTACTGGCATCAAATGACTCAAGTTCCCCATTTTCTTTCAGCACCAATAGTGGTTTACGCATTGAAGTATTATATCAATACTAACGCAGACTGCACGCGGAACTATCGCGGACAAGAAAATACCCCACAATTCATTGTTTTAAGCTAAAAGCTAAAAGCTAACAGCTATAAGCTATTTTATTATTCCACCACCTAGGCAAATGTCCTTATCATAAAATACGATTGATTGGCCGGGGGTTAAAAGTTGGGGAGATTCAAATTTAGCAATGCCCATGTTTTTCTCTTTTAGGGTAAAAGTGCAAGAAACGAGTTTACCTAAATGACGTAGACGGGCCGAGACGTTTTTTGGTACATCCACGTGCCACTTTATTAGACACTCGGTGTCCAATAAAGTCGGTTTTAAAGAAGAGTCAACTTGTCTAATATTAAGCTCACTAATAGCGGTTTCATTTTTGTACAAAGTAAATTCTTTAGCTTTATCACTTACAGTAATAGAGTTTCTTTTCAAATCTTTTTTGATGACAAAATATGGCTTATCATTAGGAGTCTTTTTTGTGATTACAAAATCATGCCTTTCTCCCAGAGTGTATAAAACGGCGCCCGAATGTTCCCCGATTATATTTCCACCCTCATCAAAAACCCGTCCTTTTTCAGCTTTGATAAAATGTTTTAAAAATTGCTTCATGTCTACATTACTAATAAAGCAGAGTCCTTGGCTGTCTTTCTTGTCTGCGGTCATTAATCCCTCCTGCTTGGCAATTTTTCTGACCGCGGTTTTTTTTAGATGTCCGATAGGAAAAATAATATGCTTAAGTTGATCTTCCGTTAAGGTCCACAAAAAATAACTCTGATCTTTGGTCTGATCCTTCCCGGCTAAAAGCTGAAACCTACCCGCCTCGCCGACCCACTTCGCTACGCTTGCGTGACGAGAGACGTCGAGTCGAGGCGGGAAAGCTAGAAGCTTCTTTTGTGCATAGTGCCCTGTGGCCACAAAATCCGCTCCTTCTTTTAAAGCCCACTTCAAAAAGGCGCCAAACTTAACTTCTTTGTTACAAAAAACATCGGGATTTGGTGTTCGTCCTTCTTTATATTCCTTAATCATGTAATCGATAACTTCCTTTTTGTACTCTTTCTCCAAGTCTAAAGTTATAAACGGAATGTTTAACTTAGCCGCTACTCTCATAGCATCAAGCCGATCTTCTCTCCAGGTGCAGGGTAAAAAACTAGGTTGCCAAACCTTGATAAATACGCCGGTGACATCGTATCCTTCTTTTTTTAAAATATAGGCGCTAACTGAAGAATCCACACCCCCGGAAAGTCCGACAAACACTTTCTTCCCGTTATTAATTTTCATTTCTGCACATTACACCATCGCGGGGTAAGAGTTAAGCGTCATGAATATAGAATACTTTGAATTACAAACCTCCCCATTTCCCATAAATCAGGTAGAATACAAAAAGGTGTTCTTTTAACAGAACACCTTTTTGTATGAATGCTTTCATTCAACCTTATGAGCATATTCTAGCAAAAGTTAAATTTTTTGCAAAACTCCTTAAATTAAAAATTCGTAAAAGTACTGCTCTACCATTAACAATTTCTCCTCCAGACACCCTTGCTCTCTCAATCTTCAAGCAGACGAACGGAATACCAACAAAGACTGACCATCAAGGACCGTCCTTGATGGCATCAGACGGAAAGCCCTTCAAATGA
>Ga0163153_10003774_pt1 | contig 19850 bp, 18 predicted proteins | sample OliLakLV19MP6IB1_FD_148629 | JGI IMG/M metagenome (GOLD analysis project Ga0163153, IMG submission 148629) | Freshwater microbial mat bacterial communities from Lake Vanda, McMurdo Dry Valleys, Antarctica - Oligotrophic Lake LV.19.MP6.IB-1 | ecosystem: Environmental > Aquatic > Freshwater >...
CGACCCGCAGACGGTGGGCGATACGCTGGGCGTGCTGCTCAAGTATCAGGACGACGTGGGTGCGCTTTCGCCGGAGGTGGCGGCGCGGCTGGTGGCGGAAGTGCAGGCGGAAGGCATCCGGGTTTGATCGTCGCCGGGCCGCCCCAAGACGATCGCCCCCTTAAGGGGGAGGCGGCGCGAAGCGACGCTTCGGGGGAGGCAATCGTCGCCGGGCCGCCCCAAGACGATCGCCCCCTCAAGGGGGAGGCGGCGCGAAGCGACGTGTCGGGGGAGGCAATCGTGACGCTGCCTGGCGTGCCGGGCTCGCGCCACAACGCGATGCTGCTGCCGAAGGGGCGGCTCGCGGAGAACGTGCTGCATTTCGTGCGCGTGCTGCGCGCGACCGGCATGCCGGTGGGCCCGGCCAAGGTCATCGACGCGGTGGCGGCGGTGGAAGCCGTGGGACTGTCCAATCGCACCGATTTTCGCGAAGCGCTGGCGGCCGTACTGGTGTCGCGGCATGAACAACTGCCACTGTTCGAACAGGCCTTCGACGTCTTCTGGCGCAACCCGAAGCTGCTGGAAAAGATGGTGGCGGCGCTGTTGCCGCGCGTCCATGGCCGCGTGCCGGACGAAGAGCCGCCGCCGGAGTTGCCCGCGCGGTTGGCGCAGGCACTGATGCCGAAGAAGGCGCCGGAGGCGCGTCCGGACGATAAAGATGAGGTTGAGCTGGATGCGGCTTACACGTTTTCCGCGCGCGAAGTTCTGCAGCAGAAGGACTTCGCGACCATGACCGCTGATGAGGTGGCGCAGGTGAAGGCGATGCTGGCGCGGTTGCGGCTGCCCTTGCCGGAGCGGCCACAGCGCCGCACCCGTGCCGCCACGCGCGGGTCCCGCGTGGACCTGCGCGCCACGCTGCGCGCGATGACCGGCGCTGCGGGTGCGGTGGCGCCGCTGGCGTGGCGCGCCCGGATACGCCGGCCACCGCCACTGGTGGTGCTGTGCGACATCTCGGGTTCGATGGACCGGTATGCGCGGATGCTGCTGCACTTCCTGCATGCGATCACCAACGATGGGCATCGCGTACACACACTGGTATTCGGTACGCGGCTGACCAACATCACGCGGCATCTTGCGCATCGCGATGTCGACGTTGCGCTTACGCGCATCACGGGTGCTGTCGACGATTGGGCGGGCGGCACGCGGATTGGCGCGTCGCTGGAAGAATTCAACCGGCGCTGGTCGCGCCGCGTGCTGGGCCAGAATGCCGTGGTGCTGCTGATCAGTGACGGGCTCGATGCCGATGCGGGGGAGGGTCTCGCGTTCGAAGTCGAACGGCTGTCGAAATCCTGCGCACGGCTGATCTGGCTCAATCCGCTATTGCGGTATGCCGGCTTTGAAGCGCGGCCGGCGGGCATCCGCGCGATGCTGCCCCACGTGGACGATTTCCTCCCGGTGCACAACGTGGCGTCGCTGCGCGATCTGGCGGAGGCATTGGAGGGACGTGGGGGTACACGTCGGTCAGCGCCGGCGGTGAAGCGAGCGATGAAAAAACAACCTGCGCAGGGGTCGGTGCCGGGCTGACCGGGATCAGCCTGTGTAGACAATCGACCCACCCGCGTTTGGTACGATACGAGATGACAGTGCCGACGTACCGGCAACGCAGGAGTCTTCAAGCATGGAAATGACCAACACCCGCATCGTCCCCGCGCCGCCAGCGGCAGTGTGGACCGCGCTCAACGATCCGGAAACGCTGAAGGCCTCCATCCCCGGATGCGAGTCGATGGAGCGCGTCGGCGACGATGAATGGCGTGCCACGATGGCCGTCAAGGTGGGACCGGTGTCCGCGCGCTTTTCCGGCACGATGCGGATGACCGAGTCCACGCCGCCGACCGGTTACACGCTGAAGTTCGAAGGGCAGGGTGGCGCCGCCGGCTTCGCCAACGGCGAGGCCAAGGTCTCGCTCGCACCCACCGAAGGCGGCCAGACCGCGTTGACGTACGCCGTGAAGGCCCAAGTCGGCGGCAAGCTCGCGCAAATCGGCTCGCGCCTCATCGATGGCGCCGCGGCCAAGATCGCCGATGACTTCTTCGAACGATTTTCACAGCAGGTGGCACCCGCCGGGGCGGCGTTGCCGGAGCCGAAGGTGGCTGACGGCCGCGCGCTTGCTCCCGCACGGTCAAATACCGGCCGCTATATCCGCTACATTGCCATTGTCGGCATCCTTGTCGTAATGGGCCTTTTGTATTCCCGGGTGATCAAGTTCTAGCAACTTGCCTTGGCCCGTGCGTGTAGTACGGGCCCGGAGGAACAACGATGGACAGTGTCGATCTCGAAGTCTTGAAGCGCAGTGCCGAGTGGCTCGATGCCGGGCGACGCGTGTTGCTGGTGACCGTCGTCAACACCTGGGGCAGTTCGCCGCGGCCGGAAGGCGCCATGCTGGCGGTGCGCGACGATGGCCATGTGGTCGGTTCCGTGTCCGGTGGTTGCATCGAGGACGACATCATCGATCGCACGCGCCGGCTGGGCATGACGCAGACGCAGGCTGAGGCCGTGACCTACGGCGTGTCCGCCGACGAGGCTCGCCGCTTCGGCTTGCCCTGTGGCGGCACCATCCGCCTGGTGCTCGAACCGCTGACCAAGGAGAGTGGCGTCCTCGCGCTGCTGCGCGAGATCGAAGCCGGTCATCTGGTCGCCCGGCGGCTCGATCTGCTGACCGGGATGACGTCACTGCATCCCGCGCATGCTACCGATGGCCTTGCCTTCGATGGCGTGACGCTCACCACCGTCCACGGTCCGCGCTACCGGATGCTGGTGATCGGAGCGTCGCAGTTGTCGAAATATCTCGCGCAGATTGCCGTCGGCCTCGACTACCAGGTGACGATCTGCGACCCGCGCGATGAATATACCGAGACGTGGGACATCCCCGGCGTGACGCTGGTGCGCACGATGCCCGACGACACCGTGAAGGCGATGCGCCTCGACGAGCGTTGCGCCGTCGTCGCGTTGACGCACGATCCGAAGCTCGACGATCTCGCGCTGATGGAGGCGTTGAAGTCGCCTGCTTTCTATGTCGGGGCGCTGGGTTCACGTGCCAACAACGAGAAGCGGCGCGTGCGCCTGCTGGAGTTCGACGTCAGCGAGACAGAGATCGCGCGGTTGCACGGCCCGATCGGCATCTACATTGGCAGCCGTACGCCGCCGGAGATCGCGATCTCGATCCTGGCCGAGGTCACCGCCGTGAAGAATGGCGTGGCCTTGCCCGAGGCCGCCAAGGTGGCGGGAGCGAAGGCGGGGCTGGCCGTATCCCAGGCCTGTCCGCCAGGTTGATTCCGGACCGCTGCACGCCACCTGAATTCGCAACAGGCCGGAACGTAAACACGTGCCTCTTCCGGGCGTCAGCGCGACAAAAACACGACGCGCGTGGTACCGTTGCGCACTTTCGTCCCGTCCTTGCCTCCCATGCGCTTCCGATTCCCCAGTTTCCGCATCATCGTCGTGGTGGTTGCGGCCTTCCTCACGTCCTCCGTGCTGCTGGCGCAATCGACCCCGTCCACCGTGCCCGCGGTGGACCCGATGGTCTCCGACTGGCGCCGTGCCTGGAGTGCACCGGAGCCCTGGCGCACCGATCGCTTCTACTTCCAGACCAGCGTGGCCACCGCTCACTTCAGCTCCGACCCCGATCACGTCAACGACCAGAAGCTGATCTATGGCGAATACCGGATGCCGTACTACTGGCTGGGTGGACAGTGGCTTGCCGGTGCGGCGTTCTTCGACAATTCGTTTGGCCAGGACTCGCAATTCGTTTTCGGCGGCTTGCTGTGGCGGCCGATCGAGAAGGCGCAGGAGTTCTACTTCAAGGTCGCCGCCGGCATCCTTCACGGCTATCGCGGCGAGTTCCGGGACAAGATCCCGATGAACAGCAGCGGCTTCGCGCCCGGCATCGTCCCCGCCGTGGGGTACTGCTACAACCGGTTCTGCGGCGAGATGATTCTCTTCGGTGGTGCCGGCATGATGTGGACGCTCGGCATGACGGTGCCCTGATGGTCAGCGGGGTGGCGACAAAGTGATGTCGCCGAAATACGCGACCACCGACTCGCCGGTGTTGTCCGCGTCGCTCATCAGCGCAATACCTGCGATGGGGGGCGGATCTTCCCCGAAGGCCATCCGGTAATCGGCGACGATGTTGCGTTCGTAGTCGATCCACTGCCGCAACCGCCCGGTTCCTGATTCGACCACGATCATCTTCACGCGATCAGAAAACGCGTTGGGTGCGATGGTGCCGGGCGCCGCCTTGGTATCCCATACGTAGTTGAGCCCCGCATGCGGTGGATACTCGCCGTAGATCACCCGTGCCGCCGCGTATTTGGCGCGGTCACGCACGGACAGCCGCTCCGGTGAATAGCGGAAGCTGACGTAAATGCGGGCCGGGAAGTCGTCACCGTCCTTGCGGGTGAGATCGCCTTTTTGGATCAGGTTCTGTGCCTTCCATCGCCAGCGCAGCACCGGATGCTCGTTGGCATCGACGGCGATGGCGCGAATGAGTCCGGACGCCGCATTGTCGGCGTGCGCACGCACGACGACACCGGCCTCCGCGTCGCGAACCAACGAGTATTGGGTATGCCGCGCGATGTGGCGGAACGTAAGTGGCATCCAGCCAGCTGGCAAAACATTGCCCGTCTGCACCCGCGAGAAAGCGCCGATCGGCAATGGCGGAACATTGGCTGGCGCGCTCGCGACGCTCAGGACACCGGCGACCAGCAGCGCTTCAAGTACGCGTCTGGTCCGCATGATCCGCTCCTGCCGGTGCGCGTAATCTCTCCCAGCGGTCGAAGTCCTTGGCCTCGTCCACATCCCACAGTGGCGGCAGCACGGCGAAACGGATGCCATCGCGCGCCCATGCGGCCAGCGTGTCGGTCGCCGCGTGCGCCGTGCTCATCCGGACGCCTTCGAACCCCAGCGGCACACGCGTACCGACCAACACGAAGCCGCCATCCTCGGCCGGACCAAGCACCGCATCGTGGTCGGAGAGCTCCGTCGATGCGGCTGCAAGTGTGGCCGCATCGAGCAGCGGGCAATCAGTGCCGATCAGCAGAACGCGATCGGCGCGCACCAATCCCGACGCCAGCGCATGGCGCATCCGGGTGCCAAGCGAGCCCTCGGATTGCGCGTGCAACGATGCCCCTGCGGCGAGAGCACATTCGCGAAACCAGGCGGACCCGGCACGAGGCGTGCACCAGAGCTCGATGGCGGTAACGACGCCATCCGTGCGGGCCCGCAGCGCATGGTCCATCGTGACGAGCGTGAGTTCCCGGTAGACGGCGGCGGCACGCAGGTCCCCGACGGTGGCCGCCAGGCGTGTTTTCACCGTGCCGGGTACCGGCTCGCGCGCAAACACCTGCAGCACAGTCGACGCCGGAACCATCATCAATAGTGGCGCGCAAGCCGGTCGGGATCCGCGCCCAGCGCATAGGCGAGGCGCAGGCGCCACATCGTGATGATCGTCCGCCACGGTCCATGACGTTCCCAGCGCCGGCCCGATGTGACGATCCGCTGGTGTAAACACGCCGGCGGCCCGGCGCCGCGTTTCAGGAGTTTGGACAGGGCAATGTCCTCCATCAACATGATCGAAGGAAAGCCGCCGCACCGGAGAAACGATTCGCGGCCAACGAACATGCCCTGATCGCCTGTGGCGATACCGGTCAGCCGCGAGCGCGCGTTCATCATCCATGCCACCAATTTGAGGATGGCCGGTCGACCTTCGATGCTAACGTCGAACCGGCCCCAGCGTGCGCCCGCGCGAAAGGCCGTTTCCACGGCGGTGATGGCATCGGCCGGCAGCTGCGAGTCGGCGTGCAGGAACAAGAGCACATCACCGGTGGCGCCGGCAGCGCCGGCATTCATCTGCGCGGCTCGGCATTTCGCTGCGGCCAGCGTGCGGTCAGCCAGTGGCCGCGCCACGGCGACCGTTTCATCGTCGCTGCCACCATCGACGACAATGAGTTCGTGCCCGTGCTGGCGCAGCGCCTGCAAGCTCTTGAGCGTGCCTGCCAGGCATGCTTCTTCGTTGAACGTCGGGATCACGATGGTGATGCGCATCAGCGGATGTCGGCAAAGAACGCCGACGGCAACCGCCAGCCGAGGCGCATGCAGACCTGAATGGCGAGAACGCGGGCGAGGCTGCGCCACACCCCCATCTGCTCGAACTTGCGGGAACTGGTGACCACGGTGGCGGCAAGGAAAGCGGGGGCGCCCATGGCACGCAGGCGTAGCGACAGCACGATGTCCTCCGCGCGCACCAGCGGAAATCCACCTGCGTGCTCGAAAGCCCGGCGGGCCACGAACATCGCCTGGTCGCCATAGTAGGTCTGCGCATGACGACAGCGAAAATTGTGCAACGCCGAGATCAGTGCCAGCCGCCAATCCCGGCCCGAGAACCGGTGGCGAAACCCGCCGTAGACGAAATCCGGCGCTGCCGCTGCAGAGGCCATCGCGGTGAAGGCCTCCGGCGGCAACCACGTATCGGCATGCAGAAACAGCAGCACGTCGCCGGATGCCACAGCGGCACCTGCGTTCATCTGCGCGGCCCGCCCGCGTACCCCATGCAACACGCGCGCGTGCGGGTGCCGCCGCAGAATGGCCACACTGTCGTCACGGCTGCCGCCATCCACGGCAATGATCTCGATGTCGATGGAGGGCGTGCGCGCAATGTCGAGGTGGGCGAGCGTGGCGGGCAGCGCCTCGGCCTCGTCGATGAACGGCAGGATGACCGAGATCTTCAACTCGTCGTGCCTGCAGCGAGTCGAGCATCGAGCGCACTGCCGATATCCTCCGGCGCAAGACCGAACTCGCCCAATATGGGTGTGCCGGCGTCGATCATGCTGCCCGCGAGCAACCGATACGGGGGTAAGCACCGTACCAACTCCTGCATGCCGCCAGGAGTGCTGGCGGCGAGGTCTGCCAGTTCGGCCACGCCGAAGGCATGATGGGCGGCCTCCTGGGCGCGAACCAGCCGACGTATGCGGACAAATCCGGCGTCGTGCTTCACAAGCCCGATCTCGAGGCGTTCGAGCAGGATCTCGCCCAACGCATCCAGCACGAGCTGCGTGCCCACCAGCGTTGCGGGATAGTCGCGGCGTCTGGCGTCCGCAGCGAGTTGCGCATCGAATGCCGCATAAGGACAGGCAGGCAGGCAAAGTACCGGCGCGCCGAGCGCCAGCGCCGCGACATCGAAGATGCGCGCATGCAGCGCCTCATGGCGCGCCTGGCTCCGCAGAAAGCGGGCCGCGCGAACGCTGGGCGCGATCCGCGCCTGACGCATCGCACCGGCTTGCGCGACCCGCTCGCCATGCGCCAGATGGCGCAGGAACAGTCCGACGGCCCGTCGCCGCGCCCCGCCCAATTCGAGCGTCGCCAGCGAGTGCGCAAACACAGCTAACGGTGGCTCGGGCGATGCGATGGGCGCGCCAGATGGCGTCAGGACGGTGGCCATGGATCAGCGCGCAGGCGGCGTACCGTTCAGATTCCAGTCGTAGTCGATCCACTGGATCTTGTACTCGTCGGCGGCAAGGCCACGCGCTACGTCAGGGTCCGTGGCGTACCGGGCGATGTAGCGTTGGGTTGAGCCTGCGCCCTTGAAGTCCTCTTCGAACCAGTTGAAGATTTCCGAAAGGTGGGCGGTCTTGGTCTTCGCGTCGAAGCGATTGCGGAACGTATCGTTGACGAATTGCCGCGCCTGCTCGTCAAGCTGCTGGTCGAGCTTCGTTGCAGCGAAGGCTTCGGGACGCAGGAACGGGCAGGACTTCGACGCACAAATGATCGAGAAATGGATGCGCGGCTCGCCGAGCGGCCGGATGATCTTGTGTTCGAGATCGTAGAGCGTGATGTTCTTGCCGTTCAGCGGCCACTCCTTGAACTTGAAATAGCGGGCGCGGCCGAGCAGGGAGGCAGGCGAGATCCCTTGCAGGATGCCGTCGATGGCCAGAGCGTTGTAGGCGTTGATGTAATACGCAAGCTCGTCACTCTTCCCTGCAAACGTCCTGGGCACGGCCAGCGCGTCGACGTAGTTGCGGAACGCCGCATTGTTCTGGAAGCCGGGATAGTTGACGACACCGTTCCGGACGTTCACGCGCAACAGCGCGTCGAAGGGGGCGTGGTCGAGCGGTTGCGCGAGCAACCCGCTGGTGGTGCAGAACAGCAGCATGCCGAGGGCAAGGTTCTTCATGGCTTTTTCAGATGCTTGAGAAGGATGGGGACCAATGCGAACAAGCCCAGCAGCGCAAACGCCCCCAAAGTTTCGATCGACACGAGACCTTTGAGCGAATCGATGCGGCCGAGCGTCTCGCCGAGATTGACGAACACGAAAGTGCCGGGAATGATGCCGATGAACGTGGCCAGCACGTAGGTGCGCAACGGAATGGACGTGAATGCCGGCGCCAGGTTGACGAGGAAAAACGGAAACAACGGGACGAGGCGCAGAAACAGCATGTAATTGAACGCGCCATCGGTGAATCCGGCGTTGATCTTCTCGCCCCAGGTGCCGAGCCGCTTGCGCGCGCTGTCGGCAAAGATATAGCGCGCAGCCAGGAACACGATGGTGGCGCCCACGGTGGCGGCGACCACGACCAGCGCAGTGCCCACCCAGCGTCCGAACACGAAGCCCATGGTGAGCGACAGGATGAGGCCCCCGGGGAGGCTGAAGGCCACCGCTCCCACGTAGATCAGGAAGCCGATCGCCAACGCCGTGACGAAGTGGGCGCGGGTGAACTGCAGCAGCGCATCGCGGTTGGCCTTGATCGCCTCCAGCGTCAGGTATTGTTGGCCGCCCAGTGCGAAGAAGGCAGCGATGCCACCGACGAACACGATCAGCAACACGATCCGCAGCGTCCGGTTACCTTTGGCAGCAGGGGCCGGCATGGAAGGCGGGGATATCATCTCAGGCGCCCTGCAAGCCGAAGATGCGCTTGATCCACCACTTCGACGTGGGCGTAAGGCCTTCCTTCATCCGCTGGTCGGCCACGCGACGATTGATCATGGCCCACGTTGGGTAGGTATGGATCACCGCGGAGATGTCCTTGGCGCGCAGGCCACGGCTCAAGGCCAGCCCGTATTCGGCGATCAGTTCGCCCGCATGCGAACCCACGATGGCGGCGCCGAGGAGCTTGCCTTTCGGATCGGTGACGATCTTGGCGAAGCCCTCCGTTTCGCTTTCAGCGCGGGCACGATCGATGTCGTCGAACGGAAACCGGTACACGCGATGCGGGATGTTGCGCTGCTGCGCCTCGGTTGCGGAGAGACCGGCGCGCGCCAGCTCCGGGTCGGTGAAGGTGCACCACGGCACCAGCGACGATGGCTTCGCCCACCAGAGCTTGAAAAGCGCATGGCGCAGCACGATGCCGGCGTGATGTTCCGCGACGTGCGTGAACTGGAAGCCGCCCGCGACATCGCCCAGCACGTAAATGTGCGGGTTGGTTGTGCGCAGATGCTCGTCGACAATGATGCGCGCGCCATCCATGCGTACGCCTGCGGCATCCAGTCCCAAGCCCTCGGAATTCGCGCGGCGCCCCGCGGCCAGCAGCAGGTGCGTGGTAGCCACCGTGTGCCCGGTGCCATCCTTCGCGGTGAGGCGCGTGGTGATCGCGCCCTTGGTTCCGCTGATCCTGGCAATCGTCGTTTCGAAGTGGCGCGCGATGCCATCGGCCTGCAACTGGTGGTCGACGACGGCCGCCAGATCCGCGTCCTCGCGTGGCAGGATGCGCGCCGCGATGTCGACCATCGTGACCTTGGTGCCAAGCCGCGCCAGTGCCTGGGCCAGCTCGCAACCGATGGGGCCGCCGCCCACGACCAGCAGCGACGGCATCGGTTCGCGTACGTCGAATAGCGTTTCGTTGGTGAGGTACGGTGTGCCCTCGATACCGGGGATCGGCGGCACGCCGGGACGCGATCCCGTGGCGATCACGAACGTCCGCGCGGTCAGCGTGCGGCCATTCACGACGAAGGCCGCGGGGCTGACGAAGGTGCCGTCGCCGAAGATCACGTCCACGCCAAGGCTGCGGAAACGCTCCGGACTATCGTTGGGCTCGATACCGGCAATGACGCCGCGCACGCGTTCCATCACGCTTGCCAGGTCCACTTGTGGCGAAGCGGGGGGGACGGCCCAGCGGTCGGCATGCTGCATCTGCCAGGCGATGCGCGCCGACTTGAGCAGTGATTTTGATGGCACGCAGCCGTACCACAGGCAATCGCCGCCCAGCCGGTGCTTCTCGACCACCGCCACCTTGGCGCCGAGCGCGCTGCCACCGGCGGCCACCACCAAGCCTCCGGCTCCACCACCGATCACGACGATATCGAATTCCGGCTTGGCCAACAATGATCTCCGCGAAGTTGCGTGCGAGGGACGACGACCGGAGTCCGGTGCGATGGATCTTTGGTCGTGCAGGATCACCCGATATTACCGCCTGAGCCTGCGGCGCCTGGTTTACGGTCGGGGCGCGGCCGCCACAGGCGCGGTGGAGAAGTCGACTACCAGGCGCGCCACCCACTCGGCGATGGAATACGAACGCGACAAGTCGCCGAACAGCGCGGCATTGCGGTCGTGTGAAAGCTGCGCCCGCACGTGATAATGCGCTTCAGCCAGGCGCAGCACCGCGCCGCGGGCTTGCGCCTCGCGCGCGACGTCCGCCAGCATGCGCGCCGTGGACAGATCGATGTCCGTGGTGAACGAGAGATCGACGATGACCGCGCGCAGTTGCGATGGATGTTTGCTGGTGAAGGTGCGGATGCGTTCCTGCACCGCATCGGCATTGAAATACAGCAGCGCGGCGTTCGCGCGGAAGATCAGGATGCCGGGCACGTCCTGCACTTCCGGATGCCGCATGAAGGCCGCATACGCATTCGTGCCGGGGAAGCGGCCCAGCACGACGCATTCCGGCGAGGCGAGGCGGCGGATCAGCATGGCCAGTGAGAACACGGCCGCCACCAGCACGCCTTCGAGGATGCCCAGCACGAGCACGGCCGTGATCGTCAGCACGGCGATCACGAATTCCGAGGTGCCGATGCGCCACAACTGGCGCAGCTCATCGAAGCGGAACATGCCGATCACCGAGGCCAGGACCAGTGCGGCCAACAACGGCTGCGGCAGGCGCACGAAGAAGCCGGTGAGCCAGATCAGCACGACGATCATCCACAGCGAACACACAACACCGGACAACGGCGTGCGCGCGCCCGCCTGGTCGTTGACGAGTGACTGCGACAGCCCGCCGCCGGACGGAAAGCCCTGACCGAACGCGACGGCCACGTTGGCGGCACCCAAGCCCAGCAGCTCGCGGTTCGGATCGATGGCGTAACCGTGCCGCGTGGCCAGCACGCGCGCCGCGGCGATGCCTTCGTTGAAGGCCAGCAGGAAACAGGCGAACGCAAGCGGCAGCAGCGTGTTCAGGTCCTCCCACGAGATCGCGGGCAGATGCAGCGATGGCAGACCGGCGGGAATGGCACCCACGCTGGCGATGCGCAGGTTTTCATAGCCGGGGATCGACGCCACGCCGATGGCGAGGATCACCACCATCAGCGACACCGGCCACACGGTCCGGCGCCATTGCCCCACCAGCAGCAGCAGATATGCGATCAGCCCCAGGATCAGCGATGGCGCGTGCGCGTTCTCGACATTGCGCACGACGTTGAAGAGCGTGCCTTCGAAACCGCGGCCCGTGGCGGGGATGCCGAAGAGCAACGGCAACTGGCTGACGCCGATCACGACGCCGGCGCCGATCTTGAAGCCCGTCAGCACCGTTTCCGAGACAAAGTGCACGACGCCGCCCCAGCGCATCGCCCATGCGCCCAGCGCAATGCAGCCGGTCAGCAGCGCAGCAGCGCCCGCGAGTGTCATGTAGCGCGACGCGTCGGCCACGGCCAGCACACCGAGGCTGGTGGCGATGGTGAGCGCGACCGATGATGTCGGTCCCACCGCCAGTTGCCGCGATGTGCCGAAGAGCGCGTAAGCGATCCCGGCCAGCAGGTAGCAGTAGAGGCCTGTCTGCACGGGCATCCCGGCCAGTTGCGCGTAGGCGATCGAACTGGGCACCGCGAAGGCGGCCAGCGTCGTGCCGCTGATAAGGTCGGCACGTGCGGTGGCGCGGTTGGCGGTGGCCATCCACGGCAGCAGACGGGCAAGGCGGGCCTCGAGCGCTGTGGGTCGGTCAGAGTTCGCAGCCATCAGTCGAGGCTTAGCGCGGGTTGTCCCGGATGGTCAGCAGGCGATCGGGATTGCATTGCCCATTCCGACGTAGCGGGCGTCGTCGCGGCGATCGTGCTACGCGATCTGGTCCGGTCGTTTCGGAATTCACGCAGGACGCGCAGACCCTGCAAACTGGTTGACGCTACCGTGCTTCCAACGCCGGAACAAGCACCTGCGTCAACGCTTGTTCGAGTTTCTGTACGGTGCGGTCGACGTTGCCCAACTTGTCGAGGCCGAAGAGCCCGATCCGGAAACTCTGGAAATCCGCCGGCTCGTCACATTGCAGCGGCACGCCCGCGGCGGTTTGCAGCCCTTGCGCGATGAACTTGTGCCCGGATTGGATTTCCTTGTCGTCGGTATAGCTCACGACCACGCCGGGCGCCTCGAAGCCTGGCGCGGCGACACTGGCGATGCCGTGGCGAGTCAGCAGCGCACGGACTTTGGTGCCCAGCTCCTGCTGGGCCGCACGCGCGCGGTCGAACCCGAAGCGTTCGGTTTCCTTCATCACGTCGCGAGTGCGCGTCAAGGCATCCGTTGGCAGTGTCGCATGGTAGGCGTGGCCACCCTTTTCGTACGCTTCCATGATCTGCAACCATTTTTTGAGGTCGCAGGCAAAGCTGGTACTGGTGGTGATGTCGATGGCGGTGCGTGCGCGCTCGGACAGCATCACCAGCGCGCAGCACGGTGAACCGCTCCATCCCTTTTGCGGCGCACTTATCAGGATATCGACACCAGTGGCCGCCATGTCGACCCACATGGCGCCAGAGGCGATACAGTCGAGCACGAACAGGCCACCAACCGCATGCACGGCGTCGGCCACCGCGCTCAGGTAGTCATCAGGCAGGAGGATGCCGGATGCGGTTTCGACGTGCGGCGCGAAGACCACGGCAGGTTGGTGCTCACGGATTGCGGCGACGACGTCGGCGATGGGGGCAGGCGCAAACGGTGACTGCTTGTCCGTGCCGATACGGCGTGCTTTCAAAACTGTAACCGAAGACGGAATGCCGCCCATTTCGAGGATCTGCGTCCAGCGGTAGCTGAACCAGCCATTGCGGATCACGAGGCATGGTTTGCCGGTGGCGAATTGCCGCGCCACGGCTTCCATGCCGAAGGTGCCGCTGCCCGGTACGACGATGGCGGCCTTGGCGTTGTAGACGTGCTTTAGCGTGCCGGCAATGTCGCGCATCACGCCCTGGAAATTCTGCGACATGTGGTTGACTGCGCGGTCGGTGAAGACCACCGAGTACTCGAGCAGGCCTTCGGGATCGACGTCCGGCAGGAGTCCTGGCATGGTGTGCTCCGCAAAGGGTGGTGCCCTCGCGGGCACATGGGTCGAAGAGCTTAGCACGACCGCGCATGGTCACGGCTCATTACTCTGCGCTAATGAAAATCGCGCGAGTGCGTGGGCAGCGCGCCCAGCAGCGGCGACAGATCGACGAGCCGCCCGGCGATCAGGTGCACGACATCCCCTTCGCGCTCGACGCGGCCATAGACCCCCATCAGCCGCGAGCCCAGCAGCTCGCGGCGCTGGCGGTCGGACAGGTCGCGCCATACGATCACGTTGGTGGAGCCGGTTTCGTCCTCGAGCGTGACGAACACGACGCCGCTGGCCGTATCGGGTCGCTGGCGGCCCACGACGATGCCCGCCGTGCGCGCGAGGCGGCCGTGCGGCGTGCGCAGGATGTCGGCGGCGGTCAGCATGCGTCGTGCTTCGAGTCGCGCGCGCAACAGCGCCACCGGATGGCGCCCGAGGGTGAGGCCCAGCGCGCGATAGTCGGCCATGATGTCCTGGCCTTCGGTGGGGGCATCGAGCGCGGGCGCGGTCTCGGTGAACGTGGCGCCGGCCAGCAGTGGCGGCAGTTTTTCAACCCCGGCCACGTCCCACACCGCGGCATGCCGGTGGCCTGCCAGCGTGGCCAGCGCACCCGCGGCGGCCAATGCGGTGAGATCGCGACGGTCGAGCCGCGCGCGATACGCGAGATCGGCCACGTCGGTGAAGGGGCGCACGGTGCGCGCCGCGACGATACGTTTGGCACTCTCTTCCTTGAGGCTCGCGACAAGACGCAAGCCCAAGCGCAAAAAAGGGGCCAGGCTCGATTGTTCTGCAGAGTGTGGGGTCAGAGACAATACTTCCCCCCGGGGATGGTGCCCTTGCGGAAGCATGTCGGGTATTGTCTCTGACCTCACACTCTCCAGCGTGCAGTCCCACGTGCTGACCGTGACATCGACATTGCGGATGTCGACCCCATGCCGCCGCGCATCCTGCACCAGCTGCGATGGTGCATAGAAGCCCATCGGCTGCGAATTGATCAGTGCGGCGCAGAACGCGGCGGGGTGGTAGTGCTTCAGCCACGCCGACACGTACACCAGCAGCGAGAAGCTGGCGGAGTGCGATTCGGGAAAGCCGTATTCGCCGAAGCCCAGGATCTGCTGGTAGATCTGCCGCGCGAAGGCCTCGGGGAGGCCGCGCGCGCCCATGCCGTCGATCAATCGCTGCTCGAATTTCTCGAGGCCGCCCTTGCGCCGCCAGGCGGCCATCGAGCGGCGCAACTGGTCGGATTCGCCCGGCGTGAAGCCTGCCGCGACGATGGCGAGTTGCATCACCTGCTCCTGGAAGATGGGCACGCCCAGCGTGCGTTTGAGCACGCTCTCCACTGCAGGACTGGGATAGGTGACGGCTTCCTTGCCCTGCCGGCGCTTGAGATACGGATGCACCATGCCGCCCTGGATGGGGCCGGGCCGCACGATGGCCACCTGGATCACGAGATCGTAGAAACACGCCGGCCGCAACCGCGGCAGCATCGACTGCTGCGCGCGCGATTCGATCTGGAACACGCCCACTGTATCGGCGCGCTGGCACATCGCGTAGACGGCGGGATCCTCTGCCGGGATGTCCTGCATTGCCAGCGGCGCGCCGCGCTGCTGGCCGATCATGGCGAGTGCGCGTTGAATGGCCGTGAGCATGCCGAGCGCCAGGCAGTCGACCTTCAGCAGGCCCATCGCATCAAGGTCATCCTTGTCCCACTGGATGACGGTGCGATCCTTCATGGCCGCGTTTTCCACCGGCACCATGCGCTCCAACAGCCCGCGCGCGATGACGAAACCGCCCACGTGCTGCGACAGGTGCCGCGGAAAGCCCTGCAGCGCGCCGGCCAGCCTGGTGAGCCGCACCACCACCGGATTGTCAGGATCGAAGCCGGCTTCGCGGATGCGCGCGGGATCGATCGCGCGGCCATCCCACCACGCGAACATGCCGGTGAGGCGATCGACCTGCGCGAGATCGAGCCCCAGCGCCTTGCCCACGTCGCGCACCGCGCTCTTCGGACGATAGGTGATTAGCGTGGCGGCCAGCGCCGCGCGGTCGCGGCCATACTTGTTGTAGACGTACTGCATCACTTCCTCGCGCCGCTCGTGCTCGAAGTCGACGTCGATGTCGGGCGGTTCGTTGCGTTCGCGGCTGATGAAGCGCTCGAACAGCATGTTCATCCGCGAGGGGTCGACCTCGGTGATGCCGAGCGCATAGCAGACGGCCGAGTTGGCGGCCGAACCACGGCCCTGGCACAGGATGTCCTTCGCGCGTGCAAAGGCCACGATGTCGTGCACGGTCAGGAAGTAGGGCTCGTAGCGTAGCTCGCTGATCAGTGCCAATTCGTGCTCGATCATCCGGCGCACTTCCGGCGGCGTGGCCTCGGCGCGGCGATAGCGGCGGATCAATCCCGCATCCACCAGATGGCGCAGGTGGCCGGCTGGCGTGGCGCCGGGCGGCACCACTTCCTCCGGATACTCGTAGCGCAGTTCGTTCAGCGAAAACGTGCAGCGCTGCGCGAGATCGATCGTGGCATCGAGCAGCGCGCGCGGATACAGGGTGGCCAGCCGCGCGCGCGAACGCAGGTGCCGCTCCCCGTTGGGGAAGAGGCCGTAGCCGCATTCCGCGAGCGGCGTGCGCAGCCGGATGGCTGTCAACGTATCCTGCAGCGCGCGCCGCGCGCGTGCATGCATGTGGACGTCGCCGGTGGCGATCGACGGCAGGCCGCACACTTTCGCCAACTGCGCCAACCCGGCAAGCCGCGTGCGATCACCCGAGCGGGCGAACAACCCCGCGCCGATCCACGCGCGGCCGGGGAAGACATCGGCCAGCCAACGCGCGGGCAGTGCGTTGTCGCTGCCGTCCTTTCCTGGAATCCACACCGCGAGGCACTGCGATGCCACCTGCGCGACATCCTCGCGGGTAAGGGCATAGGTGCCCTTGGTCGCATGCCGCCGGCCACGCGTGATGAGCTGCGCGAGATCGCCGTACGTTTCGCGATCCGTGGCGTAGAGCAGCAGCTTCATGCCGTCGGCCAGCGTGAACTCGCTGCCGACGATGAACGGCAGCCCGGCGTCCTTGGCCGCCATGTGCGCGCGCACCACGCCGGACACCGAACACTCGTCCGTCAGTGCCAGCGCCGTATAGCCCAGCGCGTGCGCACGCAGGACCAGTTCGTCCGGGTGCGAGGCCCCGCGCAAGAACGAGAAATTGGACAGGCAATGGGTCTCGGCGTACGCGGGCAGCATGCCGCCAGTATACCGTATGGATATACGGTAGTGCCCCGAACGGTCCATCGCTGTCAACGGGAAAATTAGGCGGCCGCGGATGCACCACCACGGGTCATCGCCTTCCCGGACCGGCTAAGATAAAAGCACCTCATTCTCGCCGCGACCCTCGCGCCACCTCCGATTCCATGCCCGCCATCGCCTTCGACCGCTTCTACCGCTACCCGGAACTCACCGACATCCTGCAGGCGCTGGCGCGGGAACACCCGCAGCTCGTGGCCATCGAATCGATCGGCAAGAGCTTCGAAGGCCGCGACATCTGGGTGCTGACGGTCACCAACACCGCCACCGGCCCGTCCGCCGACAAGCCCGCGTTCTGGATCGACGGCAACATCCACGCGACCGAGGTGTCCGCCTCGGCCGCCAATCTCTATTTCCTGCACACGCTCGTCACCGGGTACGGCCACGATGCGGAGATCACGCGCGTGCTCGATACGCGCGCGTACTACATCTGTCCGCGCATCAATCCCGATGGCGCCGAGTGGGCGCTGGCCGATCATCCGAAGTGGATCCGCTCCAGCACGCGGCCGGACAAGCTGGGTGATCCGGACGTCGACGATCCGGAAGGCCTGACGGTGGAGGACGTCAACGGCGACGGCCGCATCCTGCAGATGCGCATTGTCGATGCCAACGGCGTGTGGAAGGCGCACCCGGAGGAGCCGCGTCTCATGATCCGCCGCGATCCGATCGAGACGGGCGGCACCTACTATCGCGTGCTGCATGAGGGCACGTTGCAGAACTACGATGGCCACACGATCTTCATGAAGTCGATTCCGCAGGGCCTCGACCTCAACCGCAATTTCCCGGGCTCGTGGCGCCAGGAATTCGAGCAACGCGGCGCGGGACCCTATCCGACGTCCGAACCTGAGGTGCGCGCCGTGGTCGACTTCATCGTCACGCACCCGAATGTCACCGGCGGCATCGCGTTCCACACGTGGAGCGGCGTGCTGCTGCGACCTTTCGAGAACCAGCCCGATGCCGACATGCACGCCGAAGATCTGTGGGTCTACCAGGCAATGGGCAAGAAGGGCACCGAACTCACCGGCTACCCCAGCATCTCAGTGTTCCACGAATTTCGCTATCACCCGAAGGAAGTGATCGGGGGCACCTTCGACTGGCTCTACGAGCACCTCGGCATCTACAGCTGGGTCGTGGAGATCTGGTCACCGATGCGCGAGGCGGGCATCACCGATTACCACTACATCGACTGGTTCCGCGATCATCCGATCGAGGACGATTTGAAGATCCTGCGCTGGAGCGACGAGACGCTCGGCGGACTTGCGCATCATCCGTGGCAGCGGTTCGACCATCCGCAGCTGGGGCCGGTGGAAATCGGCGGCTGGGACCGGATGTATGCGTTCGGCAATCCGCCGTTGCCATTCCTCGAAAACGAGTTGAAGCGGTTTCCGAAGTGGCTGCTATGGCAGGCGCTGATCTCGCCGTTGCTCGAATTGGTGCATGCGGAAGCGGTGGCCACGGGTGGGGACCACTACAAGGTGACGCTCGTCGTGCAGAACACCGGCTGGCTGCCTACGTATCTGTCGAAGCGCGCGCTGGCGCGGAAGACCGTGCGTGGCGTGGTGGCCGAACTCGCGTTGCCGGACGGCGCGACGCTGGTGCAGGGCAAGCGCGTGATCGAGGTGGGGCAGCTCGAAGGCCGCGCTTACAAGCACACCGGCATCTCTTTCTGGGGTGATGCACACACCACCGAGGACCGCCTCAAGGTCGAGTGGGTCGTGCGCGGCAAGCCGGGGGATGTGCTGCACCTCACCGCGCGGCATGATCGCGCGGGCGTGGTGCGGGTGGAAGTCACGTTGGCTTGAGCATGCTGATCAACATCATTTGAGACATTTTCGGCGGGCGCCAACGTAGCGAAGGCGCGCGAAACAGACCGCGCTGACGGCCATCCGCTGCGGCACATGGCCCCGCAGCGGATGGCCGTCCACTACCTGGCGACCGGCAAACGCGGTTGATCAGGCGTCGTACTTGAACGACAGCGACACGCGGGCGCGATATGCGACCACCTTGCCGTCCTCAATCTTCATGTCGAGCTTGCTGACTTCGGCCACGCGCAGGTCGCGCAGGGACTTCGCGGCGGTTTCGACGGCGTTCTTGGCAGCGTCTTCCCACGAGTTCTTGCTGGTGCCGATGATCTCGGTGACGCGATACACGCCGGCTGCACTATTCTTCTTTGCCATGGAGCATCCTCCTTCGAATAAAGAGGCGCGGTACCGGTTGATCGCCTCGGGACAATCATCATAGACGCGTTGCCGCGAAGGGCAAAGCCAAAGCAGGCTGCGCCTTGCCGGGTCGTCGCGCTCCTATTTCTTGAAGTCCGGCAGCCGCAGACCGTCCCGTACTGCCTGGTCCAGCGCGGCCTCGGACGTGCGGATGGCGGGCAACCGCGCGATCACGGCGTCAAGGCGTGCCCGCGGCACGACCACGACACCATCGAGGTCGGCGACGATCACATCACCGCTGGCCACCGGATGGCCAGCAACGTTGATCGGGTGGCCGACCGTGCCTGGCCCGCTGCGCGCAGGCGAATTGGGCGTGACGCCGACGCAATAGCACGGCAGGCCCACCATGCGGATGCCGGGCAGGTCGCGCACACAGCCGTCGGTGACGAAGCCCACGGCGCCGCAGTTGCGCGCCATGCCCAGCACCAGGTCGCCGGTGACGGCGCATCCGGTGTAGTTGCCGGTTGTGCACACCACGACATCCCCGGGCTGGATCGCTTCGAGCGCGGCAATCAGCGCGAGGTTGTCCGCGGGGCCGGCGTCGCAGGTCACGGCGACGCCGCAAAACCCCGTCTGGTCCGCGATGGCGGGCTTGATCCGGTAGTCGAGCGCGCCGCTGCCACCCATCGCATCCACCAGGAATCCCGTCGGCGTGCCGCGCAGCGCCTCCACCTGGGCCGCGGTCGGCCGCACCACATCCTGGCGCTGAATGCTTGGCGCTTCGTCGATCATTGTCCTATCCTCCACATTGGGGAGACCATGGTAACGATTGATTTACAGGGCGTCCATGCCAGACCCGGTGGTTC
>Ga0163153_10003775_pt1 | contig 19849 bp, 13 predicted proteins | sample OliLakLV19MP6IB1_FD_148629 | JGI IMG/M metagenome (GOLD analysis project Ga0163153, IMG submission 148629) | Freshwater microbial mat bacterial communities from Lake Vanda, McMurdo Dry Valleys, Antarctica - Oligotrophic Lake LV.19.MP6.IB-1 | ecosystem: Environmental > Aquatic > Freshwater >...
CCTGGAAACCTTCGGCATCGAGGACAGCCGGGTCAGCCTGATGGACGGCGTTTACCACCTGACCTATACGCAGGTATCGGAAAACGGGGTAGGGGTGGGCCTGATGCGCACCCGCGACTGGAGGCGTTTTTCCCGCGAAGGCATGATTATTCCGCCGCATAACAAAGATTGTGCGCTGTTTGAAGAAAAAATCGGGGAGAAATATTATTGTTTGCACCGCCCGTCGGGCATCGACATTGGCGGCAATTTTATATGGCTGGCTTCTTCTCCCGACCTGCTGCACTGGGGCGGTCACCAGTGCATCCTGCGCACCCGTGAAGGCTGGTGGGACAGCGCACGCATAGGCGCAGGCGCCGCGCCCATTAAAACAACAGAAGGCTGGCTGGAAATTTACCACGGCGCCGATGCACAGCACCGGTATTGCCTCGGGGCCGCTTTGCTCGATTTGAAAGACCCGTCCAAGGTACTGGCGCGGTCGAATCATCCGATTTTTGAACCCGTGGCGGACTACGAGCGCACCGGTTTTTTCGGAAACGTGGTTTTTACCAACGGACACCTCATCCGGGGCGATGAAATCACGATGTATTACGGAGCATCCGATGAAGTGATTTGCGGCGCCACCCTCTCTATACACCAACTTTTAACAGACCTTTTAACGAGCGCGTAAATCATGTTGCAGAAACTGTTACACGAATTCAAGTTTTTCAATGCCCATCCGCTGGGTATGCGGACGCTGTTGCTGACCAACCTTATTTACGGGCTGGTAGGCCCCATCATTGAACTGTTCATCGGGGCGTATATCATGCGCAACTCGTCGGATATCAGTTTAGTCGTCATCTTCCAGCTGGCAGTTTACACCGGTATTCCGTTGACTTTTATGATCAACGGTTTTTTGCTGAACAGGATACCGATTGCTTGGCTGTATTCCTTCGGGATGCTCCTCAGCGGCATTTCCATGTTTGCGATGATGTCGCTCCACGAACTGGATACTCTGGGGGTGTTTGTCGCCGGACTGATCATGGGCTTGTCTTATGGTTTCTTTTGGTCCAATCGTGATTTTCTCGCGCTCAACACCACGCAAGACAGCAACCGCAACTATTATTACGGCATCGAAACGTTTTTTTACACCACCACGGGTATTGTGGTGCCGCTGGCTGCCGGCGCATTTATTGCGGCAACAGATAAAAACGGGTGGTTCGCAGGCAATGTCAATGTCGCGTATTATATCCTGACCGTGACGGTCTTTACGATGTCCATGTTTGCCTCCGTTTTGGTGCAAAGGGGCAATTTCCAGAATCCGAAGCGCGCACCTTTTCTTTTTGTTACGTTTGACCGGATATGGAATAAAATGCTCGGCCTGGCTGCCCTCAAAGGCGTGGCGCAAGGCTACATTGTAACGGCACCCACTATGCTTATCCTGAGTCTTATCGGGAAAGAAGGGTCTCTGGGTCTGATCCAGGGGATTGCTGCTGCGGTATCGGCTGTTCTGTTATACGTACTGGGCAGGGTGACAACGCCGCATCATCGCCTGCTGATTTACGGCATCGGGTGTTCCCTTTTTGTATTGGGCGCGTTGTTCAATGCCGGCATGTACTCTGCAACGGGGGTGATTTTGTTTATGATGTGCCTCCTTTTCGCCCGCCCGCTCCTCGACATCGCATATTTCCCGATTCAACTGAAAGTGATAGACGTGGTGGCTGAAAAGGAAAAACGGAATGAATTTGCCTATATTTTCAACCACGAACTGGGTCTGTACCTCGGGCGCTTGTTCGGCTGCGGGCTGTTTATCGTGCTGGCGCGTTATGTGAGCGAATACGCAGCCCTGCGTTATGCACTGCTGGTGATCGCCATCGTACATTTTACCGGGTGGTTTATGGCGCGCAGTATTTTAAAGGAAAAAGAAATGGTGGGATTGTAAGGGGGGAAATATCAAAAATGGATACTAAACGAGCAGCATATTGCTGTAAAATAAATAAAAATGCGCGTTTATAACCTTGGGATCATCGGTTATGGTGGTTTTGGAAAATTTCTGCATACCCATTGGAGCGCGCTCGATCGGGTACGGGTGTCAGCCATAGCCGACCAATCGGCCGTAGCCCTGCAACACCTTTCGGGTGTGAAAACCTTTACGGATTGGCGCGATTTGCTGCTGGAAAAGGAGATCGACCTGATCGCTATCGTTACAGAGCCGGGCGCGCACGAAGAAATGGCAAACGCCTGCATGCTGGCAGGCAAACATGTGCTCATCGAGAAACCGCTGGCAACCACCTTGTCGGCTGCCCGGAAAATCATGGCAACCCGCGATCAAACGGGTATGGTGGCCGGGATTGATTTTATGATGCGCTTTCACCCGATGCTCCTCGCCATTCGCGACCTATATGACCAGGGCGTTTTTGGAAAATTGCGCCGAGTGGATGTTGAAAACTATGCGCAGGACGAACAACTGCCTCCTTCGCACTGGTTCTGGAACCGCGAACGATCGGGCGGTATCCTGGTCGAGCACGCAGTACATTTTATCGATCTGATTCATTGTATCGCGCCCTCCAAAATCCTGACTGTCAACGGCTTGAAACATGACCGCAACCCGCAGCAGGAGGATCAGATCATGGCAAACGTTGTTTACGAAAGCGGCCTGATCGCTACGCATTATCATTCTTTTGCGCGCCCCGGTTTTTTTGAAACCACCCAAATCAAGATGGCTTTTGACTTGGCCGACTTGGAACTATTCGGCTGGATACCACTCCGGGCCAGCGTGAAAGCGCTTGTAAACGGTTCGTCTAAACAGACTCTGCTCGCCGAGTCTCTTTTTTCAATCGGAAATACCATCCCGATAGACCTGGCGACCGACGAATCGAGACCTGCAGGCTGGGGTATATCTGAACACGCCGGAAACTCCGGTCGACAATCTGTTCGTTCAGGGGGTGTTTCTTATCAGGTTGACGAGATCATCACCGGCGAATTACAAGCACGCAAAACCAAGCAGGATATGTACGCCTATTGCGTCCAGGCCTCTTTGCTGGATGTACTTCAAAAAATTGATCACCCATCCCACAAGCTTGCCGCACCCCTTGAATCCGGGCTAGACAGCCTGGAGGTCGCCGTTAGAGCGTCGGATTCGGCAAGGAACACACCTGACATTTAACTTTTATTGATGATAAGAATCGCCTGTTATTACTTATTCGCAGTATTGCTCGTTGCTTGCGCCCGCCAGCCTTGCGCTCTGCGTCGCCAGTGTCCCAACGCCCTATTCCACACGTAGAAAAAATGCCTAATCACCCCAAACCCTATGCTTACCGCGACTGGAAAAAAACCGCGCTCGATTTTGACCGCTATGTATTTGATTTCAATCAAAAAGGGGATAACCATTAAAATTATATAAATTTGCCCACCCGTAAAAAAACCGGGTAGTGTCTGACCACATAACAAAAATATATATGAATCTGTATATCAAATACATGGTCAGCCTGAGGTGCAAAATGATGGTTAAAGAAGAGCTGAGAAAACTCGGCCTTCATTTCGTCATCGTTGACCTTGGTATGGTAGAAATTATGGAGGAAATTACAGAAGCGCAACGCGAACGATTGAGAGAAAATCTGCTCGCGTCGGGATTGGTGTTGCTGGACAATAAAAAAAGCATCCTGATTGAAAAAATAAAAAGTGTGGTTATCGATCTGATTCATTATTCGGATGAAATGCCGAAAGTGAATTATTCCGATTTCATCAGTGAGAAATTAGAATACGATTACACTTACCTCGCCAACATTTTTTCAGAAGTGAAGGGCATCACCATTCAGCAATTCATTATTGTCCATAAAATTGAAAAGGTAAAGGAACTGCTGTTGTACGACGAGATGAACCTCACTGAAATCGCCTACAAATTGCATTACAGCAGTGTGGCGCATTTATCGAATCAATTCAAAAAAATTACCGGACTTTCCCCATCCTTTTACAAACAACTCAAGCAAAGGCGGCGCGATAATCCACAATCTTGACTATATGTTCTTCTTGACACAGTTTTGTGAACACTCTCCTCTGTACTATTAAGGTTGATACCGTGTTTTGTAACTTCTATCATTTATTTTTTTGAATATATACAACAAACAACCATGACTACCAAACCGTTCATGGTTTGGCAATCAGGTCGAATGGTTTATTTGTTGTTTAATTTTCACTCACTTAATGTTGTTGCGCCGCTTTTTTACAAATGACGCGAACAGGGAATATAGTTTTACATTTTAATCTTTCACGACTTGTTGTTTCCACTTGATATGGAGGAGAGTTTTGGGATAAAGGCTTCCAGGGCGGTTGATTACTCTTCGTTCAAAACCACCTGGGATGATGGTATTTAATTTTTATTATTGACGGTAAAGTCCCTGAATGCGAGAGTCAATTCGTCCATGTCATGGTTGAATTCGCGTTTGAAAGCCGCCCAGTTGCTTTTACTGTTATTGTCGTAAGCATCTATCCGGTTTCTCATATCCTTGTTCCGCTGTTCCAGCAGGTCGATATTTTTTTGGTAAGTGGCATCCATTTTCTTCCCGGAGGTTTTCATTTTGTCTTTCAGCGCTGTCATGTAGGCCTCATTGGCCTTGATTTTTGTATCAGACTCGCTTTTGAAAATCCTCCATTCCTCATCGGTTGCCGCTTTCAATGCTTCTTCGCTGGCATCTTGTTGCACTTCCTTCAGGTCGTCTTTGGCATCCTGTACTTTTGTTTTCGCTTCATCTACTTTTTGATCGGATGTCTGGCAGCCGGTGAAGATGACTCCTGTTGTGCAGGTTGCTATTACAGCAAGCATAAAAATTACTTTTTTCATTTTGTGTTACTTTTATTCTTTTTAAAAAGGGTGCAACCACACTACTGAACATTTTTCAGATTCGTGCTGAAATGTACTTCCGAACCCTGTTTGGCGATGGATGCCGAACAGGGTTCGGAAGTACATTTCGGCACGAATCTGAAAAATGCCCAGTAGTGCGGGGTACAACAAACAGCAAACCGCAGCGATACCATAAATAAAGTTGGATGACCCGGTTATGACCGTATGCCAACATTCATCGATAACTATTCTATATACGCTCTTTACCGGTTCATAAATAAACCGGTTTTATTGCGAATTAAATCGCTGCAATTATTTCCTGTATTTCTTCTTTTGTTTTGCCTAACTTGGTCTGAAGCCGTCCAAACATTTCGTCTTTTTTGCCTTCTTCAAACATCAGGTCGTTGTCTGTCAGCACAGCAAATTTCTGCTTGAGCTTTCCTTTTTGCTCATTCCAGTTTCCTTTTATTTCTGTCTTATTCATTTTTGAAGAGTATGATTGGTGAATGAATTTCCACTGTGCAAAGGTGGGGGCATTGCTGCCGGAATAGATTACACAATTCCTGTTAAGTGTTACATTATTCCCACATATTTTTTTAATTGCAATACCCGAGCACTACCCAGATAATGATAAATACGAAGATGGTTCCTATACAGCCGCCGCCCATTTTTTTGGCGCCGTAACCTGCAATAAGTCCTCTGAAAATATTGTTCATGTTGTTTTAATTTAAGTACGTGGTCAAAATTAGTTTGAACTAAATTTTATGAAAATCATTGGTGATCAATGTTTTTTGCCCTTTGAAATGTTGCCTTTTTACTTACTTCTGTGGAATAATATCAATGATAACTGTACGGTTATAAAAGCGTTCTTCTGGAAATCTGTTTTCGTAAGGCGATAAGACTTCATCCTCGCCGAATCCGTATGCTTCAAAATTTACATCGTTGCGGCCTGCTTTCGACACGTTGTTTTTAAGAACGTTTTTCACATCAGTCGCCCGGGCCAATGACAGTTTCTGATTATTGGACGCTTCTCCAATTATATCGGTATAGCCATGGACAATGACCATTGCACCGGCAGGAATCTTGGGCGCAACCACCTCCGTGAGGTACTTTTCATAAATAGGAATCAAATTGGATTCATTGAATTCGAAGATGACGCTATATCGCATTGCCTGTTCATTTTTGGGCGGCGACCATTGCACCATGTGTATATCCGTTTCTTTCTTTACCGTTTGGCCGCTTTTCGTTTGACCGTTCATGGTCACTTTGAAGTCGCCTTTCGGCCGGCTGCCCAAAATGAATTTCCCGGGTATACTCACCTTTTCCTGTGTATAAGGTCCGAAAGATTGCAAGGCCCCTTTTTCATCCCTGATCTCCAGGGACCAGAACGATAATGCTTCTCTTGCGCCGTCCACATTGAAAGAAAGATAACTGTCGAGCGGCGCTTCCTGCAAAGCATCCATTTCAACCGGTTTCAGAAAGGGTACATCTCCGCCACTTTGAAACTCCATCAGCAGGGCAGACGAAAGGCTCTCGATGGACACCCGGCGGTCTCCCTCTCGAAGCAGATCCAGGTCGCGGGTGCCGCCCGGCTGTTCGGACGGGATTTTCGGTTTTTCCCGGCCTTCGATACTCATCCTGGCAGCATCTATTCCAAATATGTCTGTCAGGTATCGCTTGACCGACGTTGCCATAGCCATGCCGTCTGCCGGGCCTTTCTCCGACGATCCGACCAGTGTAATAGTGCTCGAAGGATTTTTCTCCATACGGTCGCCGAGGATGTTCAGCACATTATAATACGCGGTCATTTCCCGACCCGAACGACCCGACAAATTCTTAGGGGTAAAAACTTCTAACTGGTCTTCTTTAAAATCTTTCACCTGGTCTTTCCGGAGCATGACATAACGATCCGGGATTTCCGTTGATCCGATATTGAAAAATACATAGTTGCGCAGCGGGAAGGTTTCCCTCACCCTGCGTTGTATCGGAATATTTTTGGGAGAATTGATAGTAAACCCGACTTCGGTAATTGGAAAAGTGATTTCTACAGGCGTTGGAATTGCACGACCGCTTCCAAACTTGAGGGCTGCGCCTACTCTTAAATTGGTCACCGACCAGGTCTCTATGGATCGTGGGGACTGACCAAAATATGGTTGGAAAGAAACAAACGGAGAGAATACGGTTTGTACCCGATGGCCGCCTGCAGAAAGAGGTATATCATATCCCGCACCCATTTGCATCGAAAACAGCGTTTTATGCACGTTACTCAAATCCTCCTGGATATCAGCGTTTATCACGAGATCCGGCAAGCCGGGATTAGGGCGTAATTTATAGGAGAATGATTTTTTTAAATTGATAGCGAGGCGAGGGCCACCGTACAGATAAAAACCGGATTTGAAAGGAGACAGGCGCAGGCTTGGCTCTACTGTGATATAGCTGAGATGCGTATTTAAGTCCGCTGGACAATTACAGGGGGCGACATTGATCTGGTCGAACCGGCCATTCCGGCTTTCATGCCCGGCCTGAAGCATGAATCCCCATACCGAACCCGGGCCATGATATTCTATAAGGGGGGCAGCATAATATCCCGTGCCATTGCCCCGATGAAAGGCTGCGGGAGCAGTTAAATTTGAATTTAATTGTTGCGTAGAACCGCGTTGGAAACCAAAATTGGCACCACCTGCTGCGCCAAACCACCAGGAAGGTTTTGTGAACTGATATCCCTGTGCCTGAAGGGGTGCCTGAATGCCTGTTAATACCAAAGCACTGAATAAAATACTTTTAATGATCAGGGCGCAAGGGCACCACTTCAAACCTGATCCCTCTGTATAATGGGTGATATTTTTCACATTTAAATTTTGTATCATGAAAAGAATTTTCACCATACAAAAGTCGGCGGTTTACAGCCGCAAACCATTACACAAATCGGAGAAAGGGTTACATAATTCACACTATTTTGAGTCAGGCAGTGACTAAAGGCCCCTGCCTGACTCAACTCTATCCTTTGCTCAATGAGTGTTTATTATAGTCAAGTTTGAGTGGTTTGACCCTCCTTCGCCTAAAAAGGCTTCTGCGGGTAAAGGTTTGATGGTTTGAATACATGATTATAAGTTAGTTGAAATTCCGCTTCGTTCAAAACCACTTTGCGTTGACTATAAAGGGGAATTTCAGATCAAAGCAGGAGAATTAATAACAGCACAATAATGATGATGGCGCCTACAGAAAGATAAACGCCTCCATTGGCGCGTTTGAGTTCGCTTTTGATGGCGCGCGCTTCCTTCCGCAAATTTTTCTTTTCAGAAGAACTCAGGCCTGATTTATCCAGGGCATTGATTTCATCCAGTCTGTTGAGTAAAATCCTGGCGTGTGCCGATTCCACAGGGTTGTTCGCAGTCATGGTAACCGGATTGATTTCCGATGCCGCCTTTGAATGCATAGGGACGATTACCAACAACAGGAATGTTGTCATGACAGACAGTGTTAACTTCTTCATTTTATTCAATTTTGTTTGTGAAAAAATTCAAAAAACAAAGATCAGCACGTTTTACAGCTCAGGTGTTACACTATTTCAGTAAAAAATTACATAATTCACACTTTGAGAAGTGAGAAGTGAGAAGTGAGAGGCGTCCCGTTTGGCGGCTCTCACTTCTCACTCTCTCACGTCTACATCCGCTCCATATACCAGTTTAATTCCTTTTCTAATTTTTTGTACCTGAAGATATTGGTAATAATTTTTTGAAGTCGTAAAAAGGCGGTTTCACTTTTTACCACATAATCAAAAGCGTGGTGGTGCATACAGTTGACGGCTACATCAATTTTATCCTGTGCGGAAAGCATGACGACAGGGACGTCGGGAATGAAGTCTTTAATTTTATCGAGGGTTGCTATTCCGTTCATAGCATTTTTATCAATACCGTCTAATTTGTAATCCAGAATAATTACGTCCGGGTTATTGGATAAATGCTCCACGCAAAGTTCCCCTGTTGCATAAGTCTCAATGGTAAAATCGGCATGTTCGCGAAACTCGATTTCCAGCAATTTTAAATACAAGGCATCGTCATCTACCAGAAAAAGTTTTATCTTGTGTTCGTTATTCATGTGATTGTAATTTGATCCTTTTAAAGTCTTCTTCCAATTCTTTACATGCTTGTGTACAAACGCTTTCAATTTGTAAAACAAGGTCCTTTATTCCATCCGTTTGTTGCTGTGTACGCGCGTATTCCTGTACTTTTTTTGCCATGATTTCAAAATCCGTATTCATGCCCATGATAGAAAAGGAGGGAATCATTTTATGCACGGCTGCTTGTAGTGTATCCCAGTCTTTACCCCGGAAGCTGTCTTTCATGGCCTTTATCAAGGGCGGGGTTTGCTCCAGATAAGCGGAAATCATTTCCATCATCATTTCGGAGTTGTTTTTTGTACGTTGGATTAAATAATCCAGGTCGGTATATTTTATGTTTTCAGCAGGTTGGCCGTGTTCTTCTCCTTTTGAGATACTGACAAGCGTGGGTTTCTTGACGAGTCCCATTATTTTGGTGAACAACAATCTCTCGTCGACCGGTTTGGCAATGTAGTCGTTCATGCCCACGTCTTTACATTTTGCGAGATCGACGGTGGTTACATCGGCTGTTAAAGCGATGATGGGGATATTGGAATGCATGGTGTTGCGAATATATTCCGTTGCTTCAAACCCGTTCATTTCGGGCATTTGCAAGTCCATCAATACGATGTCGTAGGTTTTTTCCAGTAGTTTTTCGATGGCTATTTTCCCATTGTCGGCAATATCGCGTTCAAAACCGAAATCATCCAGCAGTGTTTTCATCAGCAATTGATTGAGCGCCATGTCTTCCACCACCAATACCTTTATGTTTTTTATCTGCATGTCCAGTTCGAGCAATTCCGTTTCCAAAGCAGCCACCTGTTTTGTTTTTAGAAAATCCAATGTGAAGCCGAACGTAGAGCCTTCTCCTATGGTGCTTTTTACGAGGATGCTTCCCCCTTGCGATTCCACTAACTTTTTAACGATGGCAAGTCCCAATCCCGTTCCTCCGTATAACCTTGAAGTGCCGCTGGTGGCCTGTTGGAAGTTTTCAAAAATGGTTTTCATTTTATTTTCCGGTATTCCGATGCCCGAATCTGCCACTGTAAATTCAATCGTTACCTGATCGTCATTCTCATGCAGCAAACGAACACTGACTGTAATGCGGCCTGTTGTTGTAAATTTTACGGCATTGCTCACGAGGTTTAAGATAATCTGGTGCAAGCGCACCGGATCTCCCATCAATACTTCCGGAATGTTCGGATCATACTCCTTGACTAACGCTAAATTCTTTTCCTGGATTTTTGTTTCAAATAAATGAAGCATGGCTGCTATGGATGATGACATTTTGAAAGGTATTTGTTCAAATGTCATCTTCCCCGAGTCCACCTTTGCCAGATCGAGTATGTCATTGATTAGCACGATCAGGGCATCACCGCTCATTTTGATGGCGGTTAAGTATTCTTTTTGTTTGGCCGACATGTTTGTTTTCAACAGCACTTTCGTAAATCCGATAATGGCATTCATCGGCGTACGAATTTCATGGCTCATGTTTGACAAAAACTGTTGTTTCGATTTTACGGCGTCTTCGGCTATCACGGTGGCTTTTTCGGCTTTGTTTTGCGCTTCCTCTGCAACACCAGTTGCCAATTCTGCAAACACCCTTGCCTCTGTCAATTCTTTTTCAATCCTTTTTTGTTCGATAATGTCCCGCGCCACTATATCGGCACCTGGCGCTTTCTCTTCTTCCGCCTGAGCGGGCTGTACTTCATTTGCCATAATTAATATACCTTCTATTTGCTTGATTACATCATGGTTGAGATTATTATTCAGCATTGTATTTCGCCTTAATCAATGGTGTGCTGTGGGATGTTCCATTCGAATTCCCGATTTCTTCAATCGGATTGCGTCTTATGTCCCTCAATTTTTTAAAATGAGAAGGCGAAAGTCCTGTTACTTTTTTGAATTGATTGGATAAATGCGCCACACTGCTATAATTCATTTTCCAAGCGATTTCGGTAATATTGAGTTCGCTGTAAATAATTAATTCCTTGACCCGTTCAATTTTATGGGCGCTGATGAATTGTCCGATGGTAATTCCCTGTACTTCTGAGAATAAATTGGCCATATACGTGTAATCGTATTGCAGTTTTTCACTCAGGTACTCGGAGAATTTTAATTTAATCGGTTCACCTGCGTAATGAACCATTTCTATAATGGTAGTTTTTATTTTTTCAATTAATATACCTTTCTTATCATCCATCAATTCAAAACCTAAGTGAAGTAGATCCGTTTTCAATTGCGCGCGCAGCTCCATAGAAATATTTTCCATAATTTCCACCTCTCCTAAATCAACGACAATAAAATGCAGACCAAGTTTTTTGAGTTCTTCTCTTACTGCCATTTTACAGCGGTTACTTACCATGTTTTTAATGTATAATTTCAAATTAAATCTCTTTTAAATAGAAAGAGACAAATATGGGCATGGTTCGATCCTATATTGTTACACAAATATTTTAATAAGTTACATCATTCACACATTTGTTTTTTTGAAAATTGGCTTTATACTTAACAGCGGAGGCGTAGTATCGCCCAGCAGGTAGCCCCAGGACTTCAGGGATTGTGTCCGGTCGAGTATAAGTTTGATAATGGCTATAATGGGGATGGACAGAAACATGCCGGGGATGCCCCATAAAGCAGCGCCGGCAACAACCGCGATCAGGGAGATCAGGGCATTGAGCTTCACTTTCGACCCTACTATTTTGGGGACGATATAGTTATTGTCTATTAATTGTATAATGCCATAAAGCCCAACGACATAAAGGGTATAAACAGGTTCTTTGGTAACTAAGGCTATAATCATGTACAATACTACTGCGATCAGCCCGCCGAGGTAGGGAACGATGTTGAGGAGCGCTCCGATAATACCAAGCAGGATGGCATATTCGATGCCCAGTATCAGCAAGCCCACAGAATTCAGGATGGCTATGATGACAAATTCTAAAAAAAGTCCGACGAGGTAGCTTTGAATGATCGTTTTTGTTTCCGTCATCATTTCATTTACTTCATGATCCTCGTAGCGGCCAAAAATATCATGCGTAGATTTTACCAGATGGGGCTGGTAAAACAGGATCATAAAAATATAAACGGGCGTCAACACGGCCGTCGCTAATACGCCGCCGACGGTGGTGAGTGTGCTGCCGATGACAGCGCTGCTATTTTTGTTTATCTCCGTTTTTATATTGGTCATCCAGGCGTTGATTTTTTGCGTGCTGATGTCAAAAAATGACGAAGCCCATGCAACGGTTTGCTGGAGCAATTCCTGGTATTTATTGGTCAGTTGCGGCCATGCTTCTATCAACCGGCTTGCCTGCGCCGACAACAAAGCGACCAGAATTGCTACAACTAAAAGGCCGATCAGCAAAACAACCGTGATGGCAAGCCCCCGGTTTATTTTTTTGTTTACTAAAAAATTGACCGCCGGGCTGATGGAGACGGCAAAAATGGTTGCATAAATCAACGGAAGAATAATGTCCTGCGCGATGGACAATATACTCACAAAAACATATAATCCTATCAAAAGGAGCGATGCTTTTGCATACACGGGAAATTTGAGAATGCTGCTCGCCATAAGTCTTACATGTCAAATGTCTTTCTGAGTTCTAAAATGGCGCTTCTCACCCGGGTTTTGACTGTGCCAATGGGCAACCCGGTTGCATCCGAGGCCTCCTGGTGGGTGTATCCCTTCAAATAAATCAGATCGATCAGCACTTTATGTTTTTCTTCCATTTTTTGCACAACTTCTTTCATTCCGATCCAGTCAGAATTTATGGTGTCATTACTGGCAGTATGCACCAAACTGTCCAGGTTAACTGTTTTTTTGCTGTTGCGAAAATGGGGTGTTCGGGTAGCGTCTATGGCCGTATTGCGTGCAATGTTCAACACCCAGGTAAATACCTTCCCTTTTGACTCATCGTAATGCACGCCGAATCGCCATACTTTTAAAAAGGTATCCTGCATGACTTGTTGCGCCAATTCCTTGTTAGAGACGATGCGCAAGACGGTTCCATACACTGCGGCTCCGTAAGCGTCGTATATGTGTGCAATCGCGATGGGATCCTGCAACTTTAGAAGTCGAATGATGTGTTCCTGCATATTTTTTTAGCGGATGTGAGCGCCTTGGACGAGGGTGGCCTGCGAAGCTCATAGTAAATAATTAAAATTTCTGAATAATTAGAGCATAAAGGTCTATAAGTTTAACAGGTTAAACGTTACAACGTTTTATAAAAAAGTTGTATTATTCCCACATTTTAAAATATACTCAACACAAAGTGGGTGCATTTCAAATTGTCGCTGCGGGTGTATTGACGGGGTGACTCGAAGTCGCCCCGTCAATAAGCATGGAGGGACTGCCAAGCGACAATTTGAAATGCACCCTTCGAACAGGCATAAAAAAAACTGCCCCCATTGCTGAGGGCAGTTGTAAACATCCGTCGTTATAACTATTTAATCAGAACCAGTTTTTTATTGATAATCTGAGCGCCATTTACAATTCTACAGATATAAACGCCGTCAGCAAGGCTTTCGGAATTTACTGCCGTTCTGTAAATCTTGCCTTTTTCAATATCCTGTTCAAACAGCGTGGTGATTTTGCTCCCGGATAATCTATAAAGTTCAATCACAACATGCGAACTGGATACCATGTTGACAAATTCAACTGTCGCTGTTTCGGTAAATGGATTTGGATAAATCTTTGCATCTAAGTAGCCGTCGCCAATCGGCCCGCCATCCCACTGTGATGTGTCATTAGTAAGATATGAAACATTGGAATTGCAGGTGCTGCTACATCCGTTCGCATCTGTCACGGTCACTGAAAATGATCCGGAAGTGTCGACCGTGATACAACGGCTCGTATCGCCTGTACTCCAGAGATAAGAAGCCATAGCAAATGGTACGCATAAGGTTGTGGTTTGTCCTGAATCCGGTTCCAGGTTGCCTGTAATGGTGCAGGCCGGCGACGCGCCAACGGTTACGGTTTTGCTGCATGTGCTGCTGCATCCGTTTGCATTGGTTGTCGTTACAGCGTATACACCTGCCGCAGTTACCATAATGCAACTGGTGGTGGCGCCTGTACTCCACAAGTAAGAAGTAGCGCCGGGTGTTGCGCAAAGCAACATCGGCTGCCCCCCACAAATAGACGAGTTGCCGGAAATGACGCATACCGGCGGCGGCGTAACGATGACCGTTCTGGTTCCTGTGACGGTCGTTCCGTTTGCATCGGTCACTGTCACGGCATATACTCCCGCTGTGTTGACTAAGATACAACTGGTCGTTGCACCCGTGCTCCACAGATACCCGATATAACCGGATGGTGCACAAAGCATCGTTGTTTGCCCTTCACAAATGGTATGGTTGCCGACAATTTCACAAACAGGCGTTTGATGGCCACCGATTACAGTAACCCAGCAGACGCTGGTGCATCCGTTTGCATTGGTCACTGTCACACCATAAATGCCCGGTGTGCCGGCGAGGATACAACTGGTGGTAGCGCCCGTGCTCCACAGGTAGTTAATACAGCCGGCCGGTGCGCAAAGCAACGTTGGTTGCCCTCCGCTGATGACGCAATTTCCCGTAATAATACAGGTCGGTGGCGGCGGTTGTGTTACCGTTACGCAAGCGATGCTGCTGCATCCGCTTGGATAAGTCACCGTGACAGAATAATTGCCAGGAGCGCAGGCGAGAATACATGGGGTCGTTTCCCCCGTACTCCACCAGTAAGAAGAGCAACCCGGAGGCGCGCATAGGGGCGTTGGTTGTCCGCCGCACATGTAGGAGCAGCCGGTAATGACGCAGACAGGCGCATATCCCTGTGTTACGGTTACACAACAGACGCTGCTGCATCCGTTTGCATAAGTGATGGTAACAGAATATGTTCCGGGTGTATGTACGGAAATACACTGGGTGGTCGCACCCGTACTCCACCAATAAGACGAACAACTGGCAGGCGCACACAATAGCGCAGGCGGTCCTCCGCAGGTGATGACACAATTGCCGGTAATCACGCAGGGTGGCGCCGGGCCAACCACAACAGTGCGGGTACAAACGCTGCTGCATCCGGCCGCATTGGTAATGGTAAGGGAATAAACGCCGGGTGTCGTTACAACAATATACGGCGTAGTAGCCCCTGTACTCCACCAATAGGACGTACAACCGGCAGGCGCATAAAGTAAAATGGGTTGTCCGCCGCATGGAATCACGCAATCGCCGAGGATGGCACAAACAGGCGCAGGACTCACCGTAACAGTGGTGCTACAGACACTGCTGCATCCACTGGCATAAGTGACCGTGACGGAATAAGTGCCTGGTGTGCTCACGGTGATACAATTCGTCATGGCTCCGGTGCTCCACCAATAGGAAGACGCGCCGGGAGGTACGCACAGTTGCGTCGATTCACCTTCGCAGAGGATATGATCGCCTGTGATGATGCAGGTAGGCAATGGGTCGACAACCACTATTTTACTACAGATACTGGTGCAACCGTTGGAAGCTGTTACAGTAACGGAATAGGTGCCTGGGGTGCTTACGATGATACAATTCGTTGTTGCACCGTTACTCCAGAGATAGGAAGATGCTCCGGCAGGCACGCACAATTGGGTCGTTTGCCCTTCTGTACAAATGAAACCATTGCCCGTAATGGTACAACTTGGTTGCAAGTTGAGGGAAATTGTTTTGCTGCAGACGCTGGTGCATCCGTTGGAAGCGGTCACAGTAACGGAATACGTTCCTGTTGCGCTGGCAATAATACAATTGGTGGTTGCACCGGTATTCCAGAGGTAGGAAGCCGCACCCGCTGGCACGCACAACTGGGTGAGTTGTCCTTCTTCACAAATGAAGTCATCCCCTGTTATTACACAGACAGGCATGGGTTTAACCGTCACGATCTCGCTGCAAATGCTGCTGCATCCGTTTGCGCTGGTCACTGTAACGGTATATGTTCCTGCGGCACTTACGGTAATACAATTGGTGGTTTCGCCGGTGCTCCAGAAATAGGAAGCCGCTCCGGCAGGCACACACAGTTGTGTCGTTTGCCCTGTTTCGCAGATGAAATTAAAACCGTTGATGGTACAGATGGGCTGTGGAGAAACAACCACTGATTTGCTGCAAATACTGCTGCATCCACTTGAATATGTTACCGTTACAACATACGTTCCCGCAGTATTCACCGAAATACAATTCGTCGTAGCGCCGTTGCTCCAGAGATAGGAAGTGGCGCCGGCAGGTACGCACAGTTGCGTCGATTCACCTAAGCAAATGAATCCTTCGCCTGTAATCGTGCAGATGGGCAATGGGTTGACGATCACTGTTTTGCTACAGATACTGGTGCATCCGTTTTCATTGGTTACGGTAACAGCATACGTTCCTGCTGTATTTACCGTAATACAATTCGTCGTTGCCCCGTTGCTCCAGAGATAGGACATTGCGCCGGCAGGTACGCACAGTTGCGCTGTTTGTCCCTCGCAGATAATATCGTTGCCGGTGATCATGCATATCGGCGTAGGATTGAGTGTGACGATCTCGCTACAGATACTGACGCATCCGTTTTGAGCAGTTACCGTAACAGAATATGTTCCGGCAGTATTTACCGAAATACAGTTCGTGGTTGCGCCGGTGCTCCACAGATAGGAAGCCGCGCCCGCAGGTACGCATAGTTGGGTGGTTTGTCCTTCGCAGATGAAATCATCGCCGGTAATCGTACAAATCGGCAGTGGGTTGACAATCACTGTTTTGCTGCAAATACTGCTGCATCCGTTTTCGTCGGTAACGGTAACAGCATACGTTCCCGAAGCATTCACAGTAATGCAGTTGGTCGTTGCACCGGTGTTCCACAAATAGGAAGCCGCGCCTGCAAGCACACAAAGTTCGGTTGTTTGCCCTTCTTCGCAGATGAATTCATCGCCGGTGATCGTACACACTGGCGGCGGGTTGATGACAACCATCTGGCTGCACACGCTGCTGCATCCGCTTGCATTCGTGACAGTAACGGAGTATAAGCCCGCTGCATTGACGGTAATACAATTCGTGATAGCGCCTGTACTCCAGAGATAGGAAGCCGCGCCGGCAGGAACGCACAACTGGGTGGTTTGACCTGGTATACAAATAAAGTCATTGCCGGTAATGGTACAAATGGGGAGGGGAACCATGGAAACGGTCAGGCTACAGATGCTGTTGCATCCGTTTGCATTGGTAACCGTAACCGAATAAGTTCCCGCAGCACTGACGGTAATACAATTGGTCGTTGCTCCTGTGCTCCATAAATAAGCAGTTGCACCGGCCGGCACACAAATCTGGGTGGATTGTCCCTCGCAGATAAAATTATTGCCGGTGATCGTGCAGGTTGTCAACGGGTTAACGATCACGGTTTTGCTGCAGATACTGGTGCATCCGCCCGCATTGGTTACGGTGACAGAATAAATTCCCGCTGTGTTGATGGTAATACAATTCGTGGTAGCGCCGGTGCTCCACAAGTAAGCAATTGCGCCGGGTGCTACACAAAGTTCGGTTGATTGTCCTTCCACACAGATGAAGTCATCACCTGTGATGGTACAAACCGGTGTTGGATTGACCGTAATTATTTTGGTACAAACGCTGCTGCATCCGTTTTCACTTGTGACGGTAACGGAATAGTTTCCTGCGCTTACCATAATACAATTGGTGGTTTCTCCAGTGCTCCACAAATAGGAGGCAGCGCCCGGAGGCACACAAATCTGGGTTAATTGTCCTGCGGCGCAGACGAAATCATCCCCGGTGATGGTACAAACCGGCAAAGGATTGACCGAAACGGTTGTACTGCAAACGCTGCTGCAACCGTTGACATCCGTTACGATAACCGTATAAATGCCTGCTGTGTTTACGGTAATACAATTCGTGGTTGCGCCGGTATTCCACAAGTAGGAAGCGGCACCGGCAGGTACACAAAGTTGTGTGGACTGGCCCTGGCAGATAGAATTGTCGCCAGTGATCGTACAGACAGGCGAAGGAGGCATGACAACCAAAACACTACAAACGCTGCTGCAACCGCCTATATTGGTTACGGTCACTGCGTACGTCCCCGCGGTGTTTACGGTGATACAATTGGTCGTTGCACCGGTATTCCATAAATAGGAAGTGGCGCCTGCGGGCACACAAAGAAGCGTGGATTGGCCCGGGCAGATAGTAAGATTTCCTGTGATGGTACAAATGGGTGGCGGCACAACGGTCACTGCCTGGCTGCAGATGCTGCTGCATCCGTTGGCATTGGTTACGGTCACCGCGTATGTTCCCGCTGTATTTACAGTGATACAATTGGTCGTTGCGCCGTTGCTCCACAAATAGGAAGCGGCACCGGCAGGCACACATAATTGTGTGGACTGTCCCGCGCAAATGGAAGGATTACCCGTGATGGTACAGACGGGCAGGGGGTTCACGTTTACGGTCACGTTACAGACACTGCTGCATCCTGCCGAATTCGTTACGGTAACAGAATAGTTACCTGCTGCGCTGACAGTGATACAATTCAACGTCCCGCCGTTGCTCCACAAATAGGAAGCGGCGCCGGCAGGTACACAAAGTTGTGTGGATTGGCCCTGGCAGATGGAAAGATTGCCCGTAATGGTACAGATGGGCAGCGGAGTTACGATAACTGCCTGGCTACAAATGCTGCTGCATCCGGCGGAATTGGTTACCGTCACGGTATAAGTGCCTGCTGCGCTGACGGTGATACAATTGGTTGTTGCTCCGTTGCTCCACAAATAGGAAGCGGCACCGGCAGGCACACACAGTTGTGTGGACTGGCCCGCGCAAATGGAAGTATTACCCGTGATGGTACAGATGGGTAAGGGGTTCACGTTTACAGTCACGCTACATACACTGCTGCAACCTGCGGCACTGGTCACGGTAACAGTATAAGCGCCTGATGCGCTCACCGTTATACAATTGCTTGTTCCACTCGTGCTCCACAAATAGGAAGCGGCGCCGGCAGGCACACACAGTTGTGTGGATTGGCCTTGGCAGATGGAAAGATTACCTGTGATGGTACAGATGGGCAGGGGATTTACAGTAACAGCCCGACTACAGACACTGCTGCATCCGGCTGCATTGGTTACCGTCACCGTGTAGGTGCCTGCTGTGCTAACGGTGATACAATTGGTCGTTCCGCCGTTGCTCCACAAATAGGAGGCTGCGCCGGCAGGCGCGCAAAGTTGCGTCGATTGCCCGGCACAGATGCTGCCATTACCTGTGATCGTACAAACCGGCAGAGCGCTCACGACCACTGCCCGGCTGCAGACGCTGCTACATCCGGCTGCATTAGTTACAGTAACTGAATAGTTGCCTGCTGCGCTTACGGTAATACAATTCGATGTTCCGCCATTGCTCCACAAATAGGAAGCCGCTCCGGCAGGCGCGCAAAGTTGTGTAGACTGGCCGAAACAGATGGAATTGGCCCCTGTGATGGTACAGATGGGCAGGGGATTTACAGTAACAATAATGGTATTGGACGTTGCGCTGCCGCAATCATTTGAATTGGTAACGGTATAGGAACCGCTTGTGGTCACCGTAATAGATGATGTGGTGGCTCCGTTGCTCCAACCTCCGCCACAATTTCCTGAAAGTGTGACACTTCCGCCCGCACAAAAAGTAGTTGGTCCATTTGCTGTAATGACGGACGGGCTGGGTTCCTGTGAATTAATATCTACAAAATTATTGTGTAAAATAATAGCACCAGTGCGGGTAAGCGCTCTTCCGAAAAGAGATGAACCTTCCAATAGTTCAATGGCTCCGTTGCCAATCAGGTTGCCCCGGAAAACAGAACCCTCGCCTAATTCAAATGCCCCGTTTACCTGCCAATATACATTGCATATAGAGGCACCGTTGATCAGTATGACGTTGGAAGAGGTGCTAGTTGATAACGCTCCGTTTATCTTGAAAATAAAAAGAGCATCGGGATTGCATTGGCC
>Ga0163153_10003776_pt1 | contig 19840 bp, 22 predicted proteins | sample OliLakLV19MP6IB1_FD_148629 | JGI IMG/M metagenome (GOLD analysis project Ga0163153, IMG submission 148629) | Freshwater microbial mat bacterial communities from Lake Vanda, McMurdo Dry Valleys, Antarctica - Oligotrophic Lake LV.19.MP6.IB-1 | ecosystem: Environmental > Aquatic > Freshwater >...
GATATGGACCGCGATTGGAACGACGAGTTCCAGGTGACGCGAATGCCGCTACCCACCTGGCTCACGAAGCACAAGCGGGGCGGGCAGAACGAAGACCGTCCCGGGGAGAATCTGTTTTCTGGAAGGCGGCTCAGGCCGTGATTCCCACAAAGCCCGGCGGTTTGATGGCGAGCACGGAGCACGGCACGTCACGCAAGAGACGTTCCGCCGTGGAGCCGAGCAGCACATACTTGAGGTTCGTCTTGCCCTTGGTGCCGAGGACAATCAAGTCCGCGTGCAGCAGGCGGGCGTAGTCGGCAATGCCGGTGCCGAAGCTGGAGGCTTCATGCAAATCGTAGCGGACATTCAGTCCGCCGACATTTCCGACAAACTCTTCGAGGTGATGGCGCAAAGTGTCACGATACTGCGTCTGGAAATCAGGAGAAGCCTCCGTCGTGGGATGCAGGTAGTGCAAGCGTCGCCACGGCGGATCGATGACATGCAGGAAATGAAGCTGGCTCTGGTCCTGCCTGGCGACGCGCAGCGCCTGCACCACGACTTGCTGCGCGGTCTCTGAAAAATCCACGCAGGCCAGCACGAGGTGAAAAGGCTGGCGATGGCTCTCGTTCACCAACATCACCTTGCACGAGGATTTGCGGAGAACTTTCGTGGCGAGAACCCCCGCGCCGCGTCCCGGCTGGGAGGAACCCACCTCGCCGAGCACGATCAGGTCAGCGTCCACCGCGCGGGACTTGACCAAGATGACATCGAGCGGCGTGCCAATGCGCGCCTCGGCGAACGTGGTGTCGGGACAACCTGTTTCCTTGAGCCATTGCTCCAGTGTTGCAGTCGCGCGGCCCAGGGTGAGTTCCCTGAGCTCGACCTCGGATATGTGCAGCATCTCGGTGAATTCACTTACCACCAGGTCCTCGATGACGTGCAGGACGTGAAGCTGCGCGTGATTGAGCGCGGCCATGCGGGCAGCCTGGTGAAGCGCGGTCTTGGAACAGTCGGAGAAATCGACCCCGACGAGAATGGATTTGAGCTGGTTCATTTGAGTGCGGGTTGAATGTTTTTGGATGCGAAACCTGTCCGGTTCCGTGGCATCACTCGTTCGCGCAGCAGCAGAACAATCAGAGCCAGCGAGGCCAGACCCATCAGGGTGATCAGGCTCGCCGCGTAACCTTTTTCCGAAGCGCCCCCAGCGAAGGCTGTCCAGGCCACCGTGGCCCGCCAGGTGAAGGCGGCCAGGAAAAGCGTCGTCGTCAGCATCGCTGCGATGAACGGCCAGCGTGCTCTCCGCCACAATAAAAACGCCCACAACAGCGACAGCCCGCCGCAGACACCTCCCGAGATGAGCGCGGTCTTGGCCGCCGCATTGAATCCGAACTGGCCGTTGACCGGGTTATACATGACGGCAGCCACCGCCACTTCAAACAGGAGAAAGCTGTAAAGAACCAGCCACACCACCACTCGGGTTCGCACGGGTGCCGGACCTCTGGTCGGTTGCGAGTCGGTTACTGTTTCAGGCGTGTTGGGCGGCGACATGAGATGGCTCCTTCTGGGTTGGCGGTTCAGGTTGTTCCGTCGGGCGTCTGCGTCTGGCAGGTCGGGAGACCTTTTCATGAAAGCAAACATAGTGAACGTCACACGGCGCGTAACGGACGACCCGGCTGGCGGTTTTGACATCGAACAACCTCTGCCAAAATGGACGGGCGTGACCACACATGACGATGAGGTCGGTCCTCCAACGGGAAGCGGTGGAGTTGATCACGTCGTCAATGGACAGTCCCCAGCGCACCAGCGGCTCGGCTTTCACCGCGTCCGGCACGAACTGCCTGATCCAAGCGGCGAGTTTCTGGTGGACGAGTTGCGTTTGTTCGCCATCCGAGATTCGACTTCCCCGGCTGTCGAAGCGCGAGGCCCGGCTGATTTTGAGGACATGAAGAACAATGATTTTCGCGCTGCTCAGTCGTGCCATCCACACTGCGCACCGAATGGCGGTTTGCGAGGAGTCCGTGAAATCGGTCGGCACCAGGATCGATTGCCACGCAAATGGATTCACCGCCGCCGAGGAACCAAGCACGACGGGACTCTGGCCGGACGGGATCCCTGCCGCGAGGCCCGCCCTTGGCGACGACTTGTTCTGACTTGCAATAGAACGCTTCATGGACGGGCGATTCCAGAGTTGGGCGAGCGGGTGCGACCCCTTGACGCCTGGCGAAGCTGACCCGTGGCCCGGCAACTTGCCGACCCACGGGTGCAGGAGTTTGGCGCGTTTTTCATTGGCCGTTGGCTGGTCACTTTTTTTCCAGTTCGATTTTGGTCAGCGTGATGTGCTTCTTGCCGTCGACTTCCTTCACCTCGCCCGTGGCCACGACCTTTTCGACGGAGGTGCAGATGTTTTTGTGGAAGTCAGTGGCGACCTTGTTCTCCTTCGCGTAGTAAACGACGGTCTTGCCGCCCTCCTTCACGCGAAGGGCGGTCTGGCATTTCTCGGTTTCTTTCAGCTCGCACTTGGCGCAGAGCGCTTCTCCCTTGAGCGTTTTTTCGTGATTGTCGGCGCGCGCCGCTGCGGTGGAGAGCCAGCCGACGACAGTCAGCGCAGTGATGGTGGTGAGGATGGTTTTCATGTTCTTCCTTCGTAGTGTCAGTGGTTGTTGATGTTCATTCGTTGATGCCCGACTTGGATTGCAGGCCGGAAAGAGTTTGCGATGTTGCCGACGGGTAATGATAAAACCGGGCTTTGCCGACTGGCTCGCCTGCGGCGCAATTAGGTTGAGGCTGCTCCGTCAATTCGCGAATGGTCCCGAGCAGCAACGGAATATCGAGCGGCTTCTCCAACAGCGCCCAGGCTCCCGATGGCTCCACCCAGGAACGTTGATGAGAATGAGCGGTGATGATCACCACAGGCAATCCGGGCTGGAGCGCGACGATGCGTTTGAGCGCCTCCCAACCGTTGAGCTCCGGCATGCTCAGGTCGAGCAGCACGAGGTCGAAGTGCTCGGTGGACACGCGCTCGACGGCTTCGAGTCCATTCCCGGCCAGCGCGACGTTGTACCCCTGCCGCCGCAGAAGCCGGCTCAAGGAGTCGCGGATGGAAGGCAGGTCATCCGCCAGCAGAAGCCTGATCCCGAAAGGTGCGCTGAATTGCGTTGTGTTCACATTGTTTTTCATTGGCGTTGTGTCAGCAACCGATTCAGTCGTCGCCAACATGCTTCTATAAGCCATCCTTGTGCCACGTCCTGATTGGGGATGGAGCCGCGGAAAGAGAGGCGTTTGCGAAAAGTCCACGCCGGGGCGTCGGCGCGAAGTGGCCTCCCGCCTGTCATGAGTGGAAGTTGAGTGGTCAACAGGAGGGCGGGCGAAGCTGGCTTGCGTTAATTTCCCTGGAGTCACCACGATACTCTTCGGGCCTCTGGCGTGCGCGGACTCACCTTCCAGCATGAAAGCCGGACTGGATTCGATTTGGGCTTGGCTCCTGCTATCCTTTTCTCGAATGAAGAAAAAGAAATCCATCGGATTCCTCAAGGAGTGCGAAAAGGCGTAGCGACCAGGAATCCTTTCACGCAGAATCGTGTCCATCACTGCTCAACTTCCCATCCGGCCCGCTATCGGCGGATCCAAATCGCTATTGGCTTTGGCGGCTTGGGTTGTTCTTTGTTTCAGCGCGGCAGCCATCGGCGCTCAGTTCATGCCCGGCGAATGGTATGCTTCGCTAGAGAAGCCCTCATGGAATCCGCCGAACTGGATTTTCGGGCCTGCCTGGACCGCACTGTATGCGATGATGGCCGTGGCTGCCTGGCTTGTCTGGCGAAGGGGAGGTTTCGCCGCCCAGGCACTGCCACTCGCAGCATTCCTCGTCCAGCTTTTGCTCAACGCACTTTGGTCGTGGCTTTTCTTCGGCCTTAAGAATCCCGGACTGGCTTTCGCGGAGATCGTGGCGTTGTGGGTTGCCATCGCGACGACACTGCTGTTGTTTCGCAGGCCCAGCGCGACAGCCGCCTGGTTGCTCGCGCCGTATCTGGCGTGGGTGACGTTCGCGTCGCTGCTCAATTTCACCCTCTGGCGACTCAACGCGGGATGACGCCGATGAACAGCAAACTTGCTCCGACATTTCGCGCCGCCGGTTATCTGCTGGGCGCAGGGTTCGCCGTCGCCGCCATCATTTGGGCGGAGTCGGAAATGTGGTCTGGCGTGAACCAACTCCGGCAGCGCGCGGACACCGTCAGCTCCGACAGCTTCCATCTCTCCGATCAGCTGGAGGTGAAGTTGCGCGAGTTGAACGACGACGTGTCTCGCTATTCGTTCCAAGCCTCGCCCGCGCGCAAGGCCGCCATGGAGAAGGAATCCGAAGCGTTGCGCCAATGGCTGGCGGCTCATCGCAACGCGCCCACCGCGCCGCCTCAGCGCGACCTGCTGGCCAAAGCCGAGACGCTCTATGCCCGCTACGCCGCGCACGCCGGGCTGGCCCTCCAGACCAACGCGGTGCCGCCAGCTCCCGAAGCCTGGCGCGAACAGAAAGAAAAGCTTCTGTCCGAGATGATCTCACTGGCCGATGAATTGAACCAGGCCGAGAAGTCCTCCCTCTCCGAATTCATGGGCCAGACCCAACACAGCACTGACTTGCTCCACCGCAAGCTCATTGTTTCCTCACTGGTCCTGCTTTCCATGGGTGCGGCGCTCGGCTATCTGGGTTACCTCGGGATCATCGCCCCGCTCCGTTTCCGGCTGCGGCAAAGCCAGCGCGTCATCGAGCGGCAGGAGAAGCTCAGTTCCCTGGGCGTGCTCGCCGCCGGCGTGGCGCACGAAATTCGCAATCCGCTCACCTCCATCAAGGCGCGGCTCTTCACGCAGCAATCATTGCTGGAGGAAAAGTCCGAAGCGCTGGAAGACAACGTCTTCATCACGGAGGAAGTTTCGCGGCTGGAAAAAATCGTGTCGGACTTCCTTGCCTTCTCCCGGCCCTCCGAACCGCAGACCGTCATCCTCAAAGCCGCGCAGCCGTTCCGCGATCTGGAAGCGATGTTCCGGCCGGCTTTGACCAAGGCGGGCATCGAATTGAAAAAAGAATTCCTGGCGGATCCCAACATCCGGGCCGACCCGGCGCAATTGAAGCAGGTTCTCATCAACTTGGTGCAGAACGCCGCCGAAAGCATCGGGCGCGACGGCCTCATCACGTTGCGCACGCGGACGGAAAAGCGCTATCATCTGCGACGCCAGGCCTCATTCGCGGTGCTCGAAGTCGTGGACACTGGGAAAGGCATTTCACCCGAAGCGCAAAAACGGCTCTTCGATCCGTTCTTCACCACCAAAGCCAGCGGCACCGGCCTCGGTTTGAGCATCGCCGCGCGCATCATCGAAAAGCACGGGGGCTCGCTGGAGTTCATCAGCACTCCAGGCCAAGGCACTAGTTTCCGCATCTTGCTGCCGGTGGAGGCAGGAGAAACGCATTCGACTTAACAATCGCCCCTTCGGCAAGGGTGCTGCAGTCGTACGCTTGGGTGGCAGGATGAGACACTATGAAACATAACTCGCAATTGGTCTTCTGGGAGATGGCGCTGCTTCTCGCTTCGGTTTTGGTATTCCGAGCCCTATGGCTGCTTCTCGACCACGTGGATTGGATGAGCCGGCCCGCAGGCCTCTGGGGTTCTCTCGCCATTGGCTTGAGCGGAGCGATGATAGCGCTGGCGTACTTGAACCGGGCATCCAAAGCCTGAAGAAGAAGCGTTAAAGTAAATTCCTATCAAGTAAAACGTCGGCTGAACTTCAATCATGACATCATAGAATTGCCCCGCCGGGGAAAAAGGGGCAGTGTCGTTCCCAGCATGAGCCAACCGAACATCCTGTTGATTGAAGACGACCGGCGCTCCGCGCAATCGCTGGAGCGCGTGCTCAAGGCCAAGGGCTACGTCGTGTCACTCGCGGACCGCGGCGATGAAGGACTGGAACGCGCCCGGAACGAAACTTTTGACGTGGTGGTGACTGACCTGCGCATGCCCGGCATGGGCGGATTGGAACTGGTCAAGGAACTTCACCTCGCCAAGCCCCGACTTCCCATCGTGCTGATGACCGCCTTCGGCACCACCGAGACCGCCATCGAGGCGACCAAGCACGGCGCGTTCGAGTATTTGCTCAAGCCCTTCGACATGCCGGAACTCCTCGAAGTGGTCAGCCGCGCCATCGCCAGCGCGCGCCTGATGACTGAACCCGTGGATGTCGGCGAACTCAAGTCCGACGGCCAGGCCATCGTCGGGCGCAGCCGCGCGATGCAGATGGTCTACAAGGAAATCGGCCGCGTCGCCGGCACGCCGGCCACCGTGCTCATCCGCGGCGAGACCGGCACGGGCAAGGAACTGGTCGCCCGCGCCATCTACCAGCACAGCGATCGCGCGGCGAAACCTTTCATCGCGGTGAACTGCGCCGCCATTCCCGAGACACTGCTGGAGAGTGAACTCTTCGGCCACGAACGCGGTGCCTTCACCGGCGCAGACGCGCGGCGCATCGGCCGCTTCGAGCAGGCGCACCAGGGCACGCTCTTCCTCGACGAAATTGGCGACATGAGCGCGTTCACCCAGGCGAAGCTACTGCGCGTGCTGCAGGACAAGGTCATCCAGCGCGTTGGCGGGAAGGAAAACATCCCCGTGGATGTGCGCATCATTGCCGCCACGCACCGCGATCTGGAAGCCGCCATCGCCGGGAAACAATTCCGCGAAGACCTTTATTACCGGCTCAACTCGGTGGTCATGCGCCTGCCTCCGCTGCGCGATCGCACTGAGGACATTCCTGATCTCGCCGGCTATTTCGTCCGCCGCTTCAGCAAGGAATTGAACCTTTCCGCGAGCGCCCTCCAATCCGAGGCTCTGGCCTGGCTCGCCGGACAATCGTGGCCGGGCAATGTGCGGCAGTTGGAGAACGTGATCCGCCAGGCCATGCTGCTCAGCCGCGGCTTCCCCATCTCTCTCGAACATCTCGAAGCCGTCGCCTCCAAGACCACCGAAACTCCGGCTGCAGCAGCCATGGGCGGCCAATCCATCGAAGCCTCCATCGAAGAATGGTTGTGTGATGCGAAAGCGGGCGCCGCCATTGACGTTCACGCGAAGGCCTTCGATGCGATGGAGCGCGTCCTCTTCCGCCGCGCCATCGAACTGGCCCAGGGCAACCAGGCCCGGGCCGCCCGCTGGCTCAATGTCTCCCGCCAGACCATGCGCGAAAAACTGCGCGCCTTCGGACTCAAGGAAGCCACGACCGAGACAGACGAGAACTGATTCGTCGCGGCCCGAGCTCGCCTCGGACGAAGGCATCAGCCGCTCAAGGACCAGCTTCCCTTCGCGCAGCGCATATATTCCGCCCGGTGCGCGCAGTGGCCAGCCAGATGCCAAGGATGGCTATTCGATTGCCATGCACCTTTCACCGGGCTTTTTCCGCCAGGCAGCTTTCCTCAATGAATCTTGGGAAACATTCAAGGCGGAGCCTTGGCATCGCGCGAGCTAGGAGGGCTTCAACGGTCAACAGTCACAGACCACAACTGACGACCCACAGCGAAACCAAAGCATGAAAACAATCCTCATCCACCGCTCGATAAAGCCCGACGCAACCCTCGCCGCGCAGGTGCGCGAAAGATTAGGCAAACTTTCCGGAATCGCCCGGATTGAAGTCGCTGAAGTTACATTCGAACGCAGCGCTGCGGCCAGTCCGCCTTTTCTGGTTCGCATGCATCTGGCCGTGCCCGGTCCTGACCTGCACGTCGAGGAAAAGGAGCATACGCTTCAGGCGGCTCTTCACAAAGCTTTCGGCAAACTCGCGCGCCTGGTCCGCAACCGGAAGGAATTCCTCAAGACCCAGCGCAAGGCGGAGATTGAAGTCCCACGCACCCGGAACACCCTCTGGCCTCCAATGCTCCCACCTTGAAATGACGACTCCTCCTTCACCCATTCATCGACAGTTATGAAACCACTCTCCCGCCGTTCCTTCTTCGTCCGATCCTCCGTCGTGACCCTCGCGTTCGCCGGGTTGCATCGCTTTGCCGGCAGTTCCGCACTGGCCAATGCCACGGACGGATTCGACAAGAAGCTCGAAGCGGATTTCTACGGCACCATCGATTTGCCATCAGGTTTCCGCTACACGCTCTGCTCCGAAGTCGGCGAGAAGATGGACGATGGTTTGCTCGTGCCCGGCAAGCACGACGGCATGGGAGCCTTCTCCGGTCCAGGCGGACGGACGATCCTCATTCGCAACCACGAACTGGGCAACGACACAACCGAGGCCGGCCCCTTCGGCTCGAAGCGCACACTGCTGCGGCAAGTGCCGCGCGAAAAGATGTTCGATTCCGGCAAGGGCAAGAAACCCGCCAATGGCGGCACGACCACGCTGGTCTTCAACACGAAGGAGCAGAAACTCGAACGTCACTTCCTGAGCCTCGCCGGCACCATTCGCAATTGCGCTGGCGGCGTGACCCCGTGGGGCACCTGGGTCACCTGCGAAGAGGACACGAGCCGCCCGAACGAAGGCGGCCAGACGCCCGACGACCCGATGGAGCAGCACCACGGCTGGAACTTCGAGGTCGCGCCAACCGATCGGCCCGCGCTCGCCGAGCCTGTTCCCCTCAAGGCGATGGGACGTTTCCGGCATGAAGCCGTTGCGGTGGATCCGCGCAGCGGTGCCGTCTATCAGACCGAGGATCGGGGCGATGGGCTGTTCTTCCGTTTCCTTCCAGACCAGCCCGGCAAGCTCGCGAAAGGCGGGCGCTTGCAGGCGTTGAAACTTCGGGACAAAGCCCGCGCCGATACGCGCAACTGGCACGCACCGAACATCGCGATCGGCCAGAAACTCACCGTCGAGTGGGTGGACATTGCCAACGTGGAAGCGCCGGATGACGACCTGCGCTACCAGGGCTTCTTCGAGCGCGGCGCGGCACGATTCGCCCGCGGAGAAGGTTGCTGGTATGGGCGCGACTCCGTCTTCTTCGCCTGCACCAATGGCGGTGCGAAGCACAAGGGCCAGATCTTTCGCTACACCCCGAGTCCGGATGAAGCCACGTCGCGCGAAGCGAACAAACCCGGCACGCTCGAGCTCTACATCGAGCCGAACGACGGCAAGCTCATCGAGAACGCCGACAACCTGACCATCGCGCCTTGGGGCGATCTCATCGTCTGCGAAGACGGCACCAACCCGCAATTCCTAGTCGGCATCACGCCCGATGGAAAATACTACAAGCTGGCCAGGACGAATCTGGGCGAGCTCGCTGGGGCCGTCTTTTCACCCGATGGCTCGACACTCTTCGTCAACATCCAGACGACCGGCGTCACGGTCGCCATCACCGGCCCTTGGGAAACGCTGCGCGCCCAGGCCGTGTAACCCACCGCTCATCCATGCTCGAAACGATCAAACTCTCCAAACGGTTCAACGCCACGCCTCATCCAAACAGCCTCGCTTTCGCTTGAGAGGTGATGGCGACAACCGCCGGATGCGTCAGTTTGCGCTCGGCGCTGATGGCGTAGAATTGTTGACGGCAATCCTCGGTGCGCCCGATGATTTGGAGGCCGTAGCGCGCGATGGCCTCCTGGGCGACGAGCGTTGGCACGGCGAAGAAGCCCAGGCCATCCACCGCCGCCACTTTCATCAGCGCCGCATCATCGAACTCCGCCACCAGACGCGGGCGAATCTCTCCGGCTTGAAACCATTTCTCCAGGGATTGGCGCAGGGCGGCGTTGCTCGCGGGCAGCAGGACGGGCGCGTCGTCGAGTGACTTTGGGAATTTGCGCTTCAGCGTGGCGGCCAGTTTCGGTTCGGCGCAAAAGGTCATGCCGCATTCGCCGAGCAGGTGGTTGAAGACTTTGATCGGGAGCGAACTGGGCGCGGGTTCGTCGGCCAGCACGAGGTCCAGCCGGTAGGCGGCCAGTTGGGCGAGCAGGTCGGCCGCTTTGCCTTCGCGGCAGACGGCCTGCACGGGCTGCGCGAGGCTGAAGATGGGCTTGATGATTTCGTAGCTCACGAGTTTGGGCAGCGAGTCGGTGATGCCGATGTGGACGCGCAACGGACGGACCGTCGGCCGTTGCTGGGCGGCGTCGAGCAGTTCCTGTCCAAGCGAAAAAATTTCCTCCGCGTAGCTCAACACCCGATGGCCGGCCTCGGTCAGCGCCAATGCGCGTCCGCCCCGCCGGAACAATTTTTCTTCGAGCACGCCTTCCAGCGCGGCAATCTGCGCGCTGATGGTGGGCTGCGAAACGTGCAGTTTGTCCGCCGCCTTCCGCAAGCCGCCTTCCTTGGCGACCACCCAGAAGTATCGCAAGTGATGGTAGTTCAAGAATTCCATCGGCCCACCGTTCCATTGGCCCACCGTATTCGTTTTAACCTAAGAGTCCATTCTAAACGTCGTAATAGGCTAAGTGCCGCGCGCGGGCACATACTGTGCCCATGAAACAAACAGGCACGAGCGGAGCCGGAAACAGAATGGCAGTCATGAAACCAGGAACCACTTTGAAAAATTTCAGTGCCTTGTCGTTCGACGCGGGCCAGGTCTCGGAGGGAACCGTGCTGGCCACCCCAGATTCGCAAACGCGGCTGACGTCCGAGAGCGTCCGGGGCTTCACTGTCCAACGCGACAGTTCAGCAGACGAGGATGTGTCGCAGGAAAAACGCCCGGCCACGACAAGGCACTGCGTGGGGAAGTACAGCACGAAGCCGGAACCTGTCAGGTATCCGCTGGGTCGGTGGACAGCCGCGCCGTGTCTTGGCTCGGAATGAAGTGAAAGGAATCAAACGTATGAAAAACAAAATTCTATTGCTGGACGATGAAGCGGGGTCTTTCGCCGGCTCCTTGCAGCAGTCCCTCTCGTCGGGAACGTGGGAAGTGTTCCTGACCAAAAGCGCCCAGCACGCCGTCGAGAAATCTGCTGCGGGCGAAATCGACCTGCTCTTGATGAACATCGATTCGCCGAAGGCGGCAGGGTGGGAGGCCATCGACGAGATCACGGAGGAAAATCCGTTCCTGCCCGTCATCGTGATTTCACGGCAACCCGAACTACGGAACCTGGCCGAAGCCGCCGGGGCGCGGGCTTTGGTGGAGAAGCCGGTCGATGTAATGGCGCTCTTGCTGACCATGCAGGAGTTGCTGGCGGAACCGCTTGAAATCCGGATGCGCCATACTTGCGACCAAGACTTTAATTTTCAGCAAGTGCCGGCCAGTGGTGAAAGCTTTCGTGAGCAATTGGACCGACGCTCTACCACTCCATTTGGAGCCGCCTCTCCTTATCACCGAGCCGGGATAAACGAATGAACCAAAGCGAAGGCGCTCCAGAAAAAAGACCCAATATGAAATCCCCTCCATTCAATGAACCAGGGCTGGACCAGATGGCCCAGCAATTCGAGCAGACCATCAAGACGCTCGCGCGGCTCCTGCCCAAAATCCTGCCCATCGCGGTGGTCGTCATCGCGGTGCTCTGGCTCTCTTCCGGCGTTTACTCTGTCACGCCGGGGCATGTTGGTGTGGTGCGCACCTTCGGCAAGGAAACCGCCCGCACCCAGCCGGGCTTGAACTACCGTTTCCCCTGGCCGTTCCAGCGGGCCGATGTCGTCAGCACCGAGCAAATCCGACGGCTGGAAGTGGGCTTCCGAGGCGCGCAACGAGTGCATGAAGAAGCGTTGATGCTCACCGGCGACGAGAACATCGTCGAAGCGCAAATCGTGGTGCAGTACCGCGTGGCCGACCCTTCCAAATTCCTCTTCCGCCTGCGCGAGCCGGAAGTCGCGCTCGGGGCCGCGACGGAAGTGGCGCTGCGCAGCACCGTTGGCAGCATGACCATTGACCAGGTCATGATTGAAGAGCGCACCAAAGTGCAGGACGACGCGCGTGTGTTCATTCAACGGCTGATGGATGCCTATGACTCCGGTCTGGTCATCACCGAGGTCAAGTTGCAGGCCGCCGACCCGCCCGATGCCGTCCGCGACGCCTTCCACGACGTGGTGCGCGCCCGCGAGGACAAGGAAAAGCTCATCAACCAGGCCAAGGGCTATCAGGCGGACATCCTGCCCAAGGCCCGGGGCGAAGCGCAGAAGATCTTGCGCGAAGCGGAAGGCTACAAAGAGAAGCGCGTCTTGCTCGCGCAAGGCGAAGCCTCCCGTTTCCTGAGCGTGCTGGCTGAATACGAGAAGTCCCGGGAAGTGACCCGCGACCGGCTCCACCTGGAGACGATGGAAAAGATTTTGCCGGACATCGACAAGTTCATCCTGGATGGCGACGTGGGCCAGCGGCTGTTGCCGCTGATGCCGCTGGGCGGCGCTTCACCTCTGATGCCAGCCACGCTCCGCACCGCCACCGAAGCCTTCAAAACAAAGTAATTTTATGCGCACCAAAATTTTTCTACTGATCGGTTTGGTGGTTCTTTTTCTCGCGGCCATCGGGTCGAAGCAAGTCTTCATCATCGTGGACGAGAGCGAGCAGGTCATCGTCACCCAGTTCGGCGAATACATCCGCACCATTCAAAAGCCCGGCCTCGCCTTCAAGACGCCGTTTCTGCACAGCGCCATCCGTTTCGACCGGCGCCTCCTGGTCAGTGACGCGCCGGAGGCCGAATACTTGAGCCAGGACAAGAAACGCCTCGTGGCCGACCCCATCACCCGCTGGCGCATTTCCGACCCGCTCAAATTCTTCAAGACCGTGCGTGATGAGTCCGGCGCGCGCGCCCGGCTGGATGATCTGGTGTTCTCCGAACTGCGCGGCGAAGTGGCGAGCCACACCTTCGCGACGGTGATCGGGACCAAGCGCGAGGCCATCATGGAGGCGGTCGCCAAGAACGTGCGCGCGAAAGCCAGCGAGTTTGGCATCGAGGTGGTGGACGTGCGCATCAAGCGGGCCGACCTGCCGAAGGAAGTTCAGCAGAGCGTGTTTGCCCGCATGCAAGCCGAGCGCGAACGCGAGGCCAAACGCTACCGCAGCGAGGGCGAGGAGGAGGCCAACAAACTGCGCAGCCAGACCGACAAGGAACGCACCATCGTCCTGGCCGAGGCGGAACAGAACGCGCAGAAATTTCGCGGCGAAGGCGACGCCACCGCCACGCGTATCTACGCGGAGGCTTACGGCAAAGACCCGGAGTTCTACCGCTTCGTACGCAGCCTCCAGAGCTATGAACTCTTCCTCGGCAAACGCAGCACGCTGCTGCTGTCGGCGGACTCGCCGTTGTTCCGTTACATGGCGGGGCCGCGCGCCGGAGACGACAAACTCTCGGCCATCGAGAAACTGACTCCCAAAGTTACGGCAGGCGGGCCGCGTGAATGAAAGGAAACGAAGGTTAAACCCCATGAACACCAAGACCGCAGGCTATCTGATCTTCTACGGCGTGTTCCTGATTCTCGCCGGGCTGACCGGCTACTTGTCGAACCCGGAGAAGGCGAAGACGGCGTTGATGTCCGGCGGCACCTTTGGCGCGCTCTCGATCTTGTGGGGCGTGCTGGGCGCGCGCGGCATCCGCTGGAGCCTGCCGGCCGCCATCACCACCACCGGCCTGCTGGCGCTCGTCTTCCTGTGGCGGGCGAGCATGGGCTGGCTGGCGGTGCTCGATGGCAAATCGGAGAAGCTGTTCGCGGCGGCGTTGATCACGGCGATGCTGGCCGCGGGCTGGCTGGCGGTGCTCGATGGCAAATCGGAGAAGCTGTTCGTGGCGGCGTTGATCACGGCGATGCTGGCCGCGTCCGCGCTGATGCTGCCGTGTTTGTGGCGAGCCAAAAAAAACCGGCGCGGTGGCGAAACCATCTGACATTTCATCCTGATTCATGCGTCAAGATTCGCTGCCACTGCCAATGCTTCGACTCACACCCTTGATACACGTCAAGAGCGTGGTCATCGCCGTCGTGGGCGGGACGGTGCTGGTTCTGGGCGTTGTGTTGATCGTGCTGCCCGGTCCGGCGTTTCTCGTCATTCCCGCCGGGCTGGCCATTCTGGCGCTTGAATTTGCCTGGGCCAAACGCTGGCTGCGTTCGGCGCGCGCGCTTTTGCCGCGCCGTGCCAAGGACGCTGCTTTGCCTTGGAAAAAGTTCACCCTGCAATCGGTGCGGCGGAGTGCGGGCTTCCTGTTTCGGCAGGTTCTCCGGACACGGCTCCCAAAAAGAAAGACCCTATGATACTCATCCTCTTCGTCATCACCCTCTATGATACTCATCCTCTTCGTCATCACCCTGGGCATTGGCCTGCTGGCCCAATGGCACGTCAAGCGCACCTACGCCCGCCACCTCCGCACTCCCGTGCAAAGCGGCCTGACCGGCGCGGAAGCGGCACAGGCTATTCTGCGCGAAGCCGGCATCACCAACGTCAGCATCTACGAGCACGAGGAGTTGCTCGGCGACCACTACGACCCCAAGCACCGGCGTCTGGTCCTGTCATCGGCCAATTACCACGGCACCTCGGCGGCGGCGCTGGGCGTGGCGGCGCACGAATGTGGTCACGCCATGCAACACCAGCAGGCTTACGCGCCGCTGCAATGGCGCATGGCGGCGGTGGGCGTCACCGGCATCGCCAGCCAACTCGTGATGTGGATTCCGATCCTCGGCATGGCCACCGGACTGCTCGCGGGCAAGACCAGTCTGCTCATCATGGCCGTGGCCTGGGGCATCCTCATGGCGTTCAACCTGGTCACGCTGCCGGTGGAATTCGATGCCTCGCGCCGCGCCAAACTCGTGCTGGCGAACATGGGCTTCATCCAGCGCGGGCCGGAATCCGCCGCCGTCAGCCAGGTGTTGACCGCAGCCGGTTGGACCTATGTGGCCGCGTTCATCTCGTCGCTGATTTATTTCCTGTGGCACTTGCTGCCGTTGCTGACCGGGCGGGACCGCCGATGACCCCGCAACTCTGGATGTGGATTGGTTTCGGCGCGTTCGTGCTGGGGATGCTGGCGCTGGACTTGGGCGTGTTTCAACGCAAGTCGCACCACGTCGGCATGAAGAAGGCGTTGACGTGGAGCGGCGTATGGATTGCGCTGAACCCGTTGTTGAACGCCGGCGCGACATCCCTGGAGATCGGCGTTCTGTCCTTGGCAAAATCCGGTGAGCGCCGCCGCCACCCCATGCTGAAGTAGAGTCGTCGCCAACAATCAGTGGAAGCAACACTATGAAAACGAAGACCTCGAAAAAGCCCGGCAGCACCCAACGCCAAATCGCCGCGACACCTGCGCCACCGAACCTTCAGACGATTCTGGCCACGACGGACTTTTCCGACGAGTCCCGCGCCGGGGTGCGCTACGCGGTGGCGCTGGCCGAAAAGCTGAACGCGGGCGTCGCCTTGCTGCATGTGGTCGAGCCCCGTTCGTTGATGGACCAATTCGAGGCTCCCAAACCCTCGGAAATGGTTGCTCTGGCCCGCGCACAACTGGTGAAACTGGCCAAGAGTGACGTTGGACGTGATGTGACTGTCACTTCCTCCGTGCGCACCGGCAAACCGTTCCACGAAATCACCACGGCGGCCCGCGAGGGCGCGGCGGATTTGATTGTCATCGCCACCCACGGGCACACCGGGGTCAAGCACGCCCTGCTGGGCAGCACGGCCGAACGCGTCGTGCGCCACGCGTCCTGTCCGGTGCTCACCGTTCCCGCCTCCACTCCACCCAAGCGCGCAGGCAAAACGCGGCCCTTCAAACTGCAGAAGATTCTCGTCCCGATTGATTTCTCGAACCTCTCGAAGGACGCCTTGCCCTACGCCCTTTTCCTGGCCGGACACTTCGGCGCTGAACTCCTCCTGCTGCACATCGTGGAACAGTTTCCCATCGACTCGCTCCTGGGGCGTGAACTGACGCACCAGACGACCGTGCCTTTGATGAAGCAGGCCGAGGCAGACTTGGAACGCACCGCCGAGAACCTGAGTAAAGCAACCGGGGTGAAGGCGACAGTGTCGGTTCGGGGCGGCACGCCGTTCTCGGAAATCTGCGACGCGGCGAAAACTGCGGGCGCGGACCTGATTGTCCTTACCACTCACGGCTACACTGGATTGAAGCACGTCTGGCTGGGCAGTACCGCCGAACGCGTCGTGCGTCACGCGCCTTGTCCTGTGTTGGTGGTGCGCGAACTGGAACGGAGGACACGATGAGAATTATTTGTGGCACCGATTTCTCGAAGTCCGCCGCGCAAGCGGCCAACGCGGCGGCGGCCCTCGCGGCGCGTTGGAAAGAAACACTCGTACTCGTCCATTCGGTCGAAAATGCCGGGCTGGGGGCCTCCTCGCCCAAAGTCTTCGATTTGCTTTCGGCCAGCACCCGCGAACAGCTGCACACTGAAGCCGAGCGCCTGCGAACGCTCGGCCCGGTCGTGAAGGAAGAACTGCTCACCGGCCCGCCCGACGAAGCGCTGGTGAAGCTGGCCCGTCCGCGCGTCACGCGCCTCATCGTCGTTTCTTCGCTGGGCCGGCGCGCGCCTGGGCGCTGGCTCCTGGGCAGCGTCTCCGAGCGCACCGCCGAACGCGCCGCCGTGCCCACGCTGGTGGTGCGCGACGCCGCGCCCTTCGCGGCCTGGGCGCGCGGCGAACGTCCGCTCAAGGTCTTCGTCGCGTTCAACTTCACGGTCACTTCCGAGGCGGCGCTGCGGTGGGTCAACGAACTCCAGCAGGCTGGCCCGTGTGAAATCGTCGTCGGCTACGTGGATTGGCCCCCGGAGGAACGCGCGCGGCTGGGCGGCGGCGGCCCGTTGCCATTGACGCAGAATCCACCGGAAACGCAGCGCGTGCTCGACCGCGACCTTCTGGCCAAAGCCACGGAAGTGCTCGGCAGCGCGCCCGCAAAAGTCCGGGTCGAACCCAATTGGGGACGCGCGGACTCCCGCCTCATCGAGATGGCCCGCGAGGAACGAGCCGACCTCATCGTGATTGGTTCCCATCAGTATCATGGCTTCGAGCGGTTGTGGAACGTGTCCGTGTCGCGCGGCCTGCTGCATCATGCGCCGATGAATGTAGTTGTGGTGCCCACCACTACGGCGCTCGCACATGGATGCGGCAGCATTCCGCAACTCCGCCGCGTCCTGGCCGCGACTGACTTTTCCGCGCTCGGCGACAGGGCCGTTCCCTACGCCTACGCGACACTGCCGCGCGGCGCGGTGGTCAAACTCATCCATGTCATCCCGCCGTGGGAGTTGCCCGGCCCGCTCGTTCCTCACTTCCAGCCGAAACGCCTGACGGAAAAGCAGCACCAACAACTGGCCGCCGACTCGCTCAAGCAATTGCGCGCACTCATTCCACCCGAGGCCGAGGCGCGGGGCATCGTCACCGAACTCGAAGTCATCGAACATCGCGACGTGGCCAAGGCGATTGGTCAGGAGGCCGAACGGTTCGGAGCGGACGTGATTTGCCTCGGCTCGCACGGACGAGGCGGCCTTTCCAAAGCGGTGCTCGGTTCGGTCGCGCAGACCGTGATGACACACAGCCCGCGCCCGCTGCTCGTCGTGCGGCCGCCCAAGCCATGAAGGCCGCCGCGCCATCCCACTTCCACCAACTCCACAGCGAAGACGTCCTGCGCCTGCTCGACGTGGATCTGAAGAGCGGCCTGGCCGGCGACGAAGTCAAACGACGCCAGGCGAAGTTCGGCTTCAATCGCATCACGGCCCGGCGCGGCACGCCCGCGTGGGTGAAGTTTCTCCAGCAGTTCCATGCGCCGCTCGTTTACATCCTGCTCGTCGCGGTCGGCGTGACGGCGTTTCTCGGCGAATGGGTGGATTCCGGCGTCATCTTCGGCGTCGTGTTCATCAACGCCATCGTTGGCTTCCTTCAGGAGGCGAAAGCGGAGAAAGCCATCGAATCGCTGTCGCGCTTGGTCGCGACCGAAACCACCGTGCGCCGTGACGGAAGCAAACAGCGCGTCCACTCGGAGCAACTCGTCCCCGGCGACGTGGTGCTGCTCCAGGCCGGCGACCGCGTGCCCGCCGACCTGCGCCTGTTCCACATCAAGAGCCTGCAAATTGACGAGTCCGCGCTCACCGGCGAATCCGTGCCCGTTCACAAGCACACCGATGCGCTCGCGCTGGACACCGTGCTCGGTGACCGGAAGAACCTCGCCTTCACCGGCACGCTCGTCACCGCCGGCCAGGGCGGAGGCGTCGTGTGGGCCACGGGCGATCAGACGGAGACGGGCCACATCGCGCGACTGATCGGCGAAGCGGTGGACCTCTCGACGCCGCTCACGAAGAAAATCGCGCACCTCAGCAAGCTGTTGCTGTGGGTGATTCTGGCGCTGGCGACGGCGACGTTCGCCATCGGCGTCGCGCGCGGCGAGAAGGCTGTCGAAATGTTCATGGCCGCCGTGGCGCTCGCGGTGGGCGCGATTCCCGAAGGCCTGCCCGCCGCCGTCACCATCGTGCTCGCTATCGGCGTGTCGCGGATGGCGAAACGCCGCGCCATCATCCGCAAACTGCCCGCCGTCGAAACACTCGGCAGCACGACGGTCATTTGCTCGGACAAGACCGGCACGCTCACCGAGAACCAGATGACCGTGCGCGAAATTTTTGCGGGCGGAAAATCGTTTGAGGTCACTGGCGGCGGTTACGAGCCGAAGGGCGAAATCCAAATCGGCGGCGCGCGCGTGAACGCCGCCGAACATCCGGCGCTCGCCGAGTGTCTGCGCGCGGGCGTGCTCTGCAACGATTCGCAACTCGTGCGCGACGATGGCCGCCTCAAGGTGCAGGGCGACCCGACCGAGGCGGCATTGCTCGTCGTCGGCGAGAAGGGCGGTCTGCTCCACGCCGAGACGCACAAGGAATCGCCGCGCGTGGACGTGATCCCCTTCGAGTCCGAGCACATGTTCCGCGCCACGCTCCACGACGCGCAGGCAGGCCGGGTCATTTACAAAGTCGGCGCGGTGGAGCGTCTGATCGACCGCTGTGCCGACGCGCTCGATGAACACGGCAAGACCGTCCCGCTTAACAAGGACGCCGTGCATCACGCCGTCGAGACAATGGCTGCGCGCGGCTTGCGCGTGCTCGCGCTCGTCCGCCGACCTGTGGACGCCAACCACGCAAAGCTCGAACACAGTCATGTTGCCGAGGGCCTCACGTTCCTCGGTCTGCAAGGCATGATTGACCCGCCGCGCCCCGAAGCCATCGCGTCCGTCCGCAAATGCCAGGAAGCCGGCATCGCCGTGAAGATGATCACCGGCGACCACCTCGTCACGGCCCGCGCCATCGCCGGACAAATCGGGTTGAAGGGCCGGGAGGAGCAAGGAAAGCTCGTCGCCCTCTCCGGTCGCGAGCTGGAAAAAGTTTCCGACGCGGAACTCCCCGAGGTCGCCGAGCGCACCGCTGTCTTCGCCCGCGTCGCGCCCGAACAGAAACAACTCCCCGAGGTCGCCGAGCGCACCGCCGTCTTCGCCCGCGTCGCGCCCGAACAGAAACTGCGCCTGGTCCGCGCGCTGCAATCCCGCGGCCACGTCGTCGCGATGACCGGCGACGGCGTGAACGACGCGCCCGCGCTCAAGCAGGCCGACATCGGCGTGGCGATGGGCATCAGCGGCACCGACGTGGCCAAGGGCGCCGCCTCGATGGTGCTGACCGACGACAACTTCGCGAGCATTGAAGCCGCCGTGGAGGAAGGCCGCAGCGTCTTCGACAACCTGACCAAGTTCATCGTCTGGACGCTGCCGACCAACGCGGGCGAGGCGATGATTCTGCTCACGGCGATTCTGTTCGGCACCACGCTGCCCGTGCTGCCCGTGCAACTGCTCTGGGTGAACATGATGACGTCGCTTTGTCTCGGCCTCATGCTCGTCTTCGAGCCGAAGGAACGCGGCCTCATGCAGCGCCCGCCGCGCGATCCAAAGCGTCCGCTGCTCACCTTAGTGCTCGCGATGCGCATCGGGCTGGTCTCGCTCGTCATGCTGGCCGGCGCGTTCTGGCTTTT
>Ga0163153_10003777_pt1 | contig 19835 bp, 24 predicted proteins | sample OliLakLV19MP6IB1_FD_148629 | JGI IMG/M metagenome (GOLD analysis project Ga0163153, IMG submission 148629) | Freshwater microbial mat bacterial communities from Lake Vanda, McMurdo Dry Valleys, Antarctica - Oligotrophic Lake LV.19.MP6.IB-1 | ecosystem: Environmental > Aquatic > Freshwater >...
ACGCCGCCATCCTCGCAGTTTCCCGCGCGGGTGTCAGCCGAACGTGACGGTGGTCGGGCGGCGATCGTTCGGCGCGATCTCGCGTTCCGCCCCGCTCATCGTCACCAGCGCGGTCTGACCTCCCGCGTTCAGGTGGAGCGCGCCGGGTTCGACGACGAGGTGCATCGCCTCGTCGTAGTAGGCGAACACGGTCGGGTCGACGGTGAAAGCCACCGACTGCGTCTCGCCCGGCGCGAGCGGAAGGCGCGTGAACCCGAGGAGTTGGCGGCGGGGCCGGGCGACCCGGGCCACCTCGTCGCGTCCGAACAGTTGCACGACCTCGACCCCGGGTCGCGTCCCGGTGTTGGTCACGTCGACCGTGACCGTGAAGGGTTCGGTTGTCGTGACGGCGCCGACGCGCAGCGCGCCGTAGGCGAAGGTCGTGTAAGACAGGCCGAACCCGAAGCGGTACAGCGGCGCCGCGGGCGCGTCGACGTAGTCGCCGAGCATCTGGCTGCGCCCGCCGCCGGCCCGATGGTCGTGGTGCGACGGCACCTGGCCGACGTTCCTCGGCACCGTTACCGGCAGGCGACCGGTCGCGTCGACGTCGCCGCTGAGCACGTCGGCGAGCCCGGCCCCGCCCTGCTCGCCGGGGCACCACGCGTACACCACGGCGGCCGCGCGCCCCACGAGCCACGGGAGCGCGTGGACGCGGCCGCCGAGGACGACGACGACAACGGGCCGGTCACCGTCGAGCAGCGCTTCGACGTACGCCCGCTGCTCGCCCGGCAACCCGAGGTCGGTCACGTCGCGGAACTCGCCGCTCGTACAGTCGGCCATCAGACCGGACTTCCCGCCGACACAGCACACGACGACGTCGGCCGTCTCCGGCTCGGTCAGCGCGAATCGTGCCGCGAGTCCGGCGCGGGGTGTGACCGATTCGGGGAAGAACGGTAGGTCGATGCCCATGATCTCGGTATGCGCGGGATACGAGTAGTCGCCCTGGAGGAGACGCACTTCGTCGGCCGCGGGGCCGACGACCGCGAGCCGAATGCCGGGCGCAAGCGGGAGTGTTCCGTCGTTCTCGAGCAAGACGATCGACGCGCGGGCTGCCTCGCGGGCGAGGGCTCGATGCTCGGGCCGGTGATACGCGGCGTCGGCGGCGGCTTCGTCGACGAATGGTTGGTCGAACAACCCGAGCGAGGTTTTCAACGCCAGGACGCGGCGCACCGAGCGATCGACGAGCGCGATGTCGACCTCGCCCGAGCCGACGAGTGCGGCAAGGGGCGCGCCATAGCAGTCGAGTTGCGGCAGCTCCATGTCGAGCCCGGCCGTGAGCGCGATCCGCGCCGCGTCCTCGCGGGTCTCGGCGACGCGGTGGTGCGAGATCAACAGGCCGGTCGTGCCGTAGTCGGCGACGACTGCGCCCTCGAACCCGAGCTCACCCCGGAGGAGGTCGTCGAGAATCGCTTTCGAGCCACCACACGCCAGGCCGTCGATCGAGTTGTACGCGTTCATCACGGTCGCGAGGCCGGCTTCGGCAATCGCGGCGCGGAACGGCTCGGCGTAGACCTCTCGGAGTTCACGCGGGCCGAGATGGACCGGAGCGTGGTTCATTCCGCCTTCGGAGAGTCCGTAACCGAGGAAGTGCTTGCCCGTCGCGGCGACGCCGTCGGTCAGCGTGCCCTGCACGCCGCGTACGTACGCGACGCCCAGCCGGCTCGCGAGATACGCGGACTCGCCGTACGTCTCCTCGACGCGCCCCCAACGCGGATCGCGCGCGACGTCGAGCACCGGGGCGAGCGTGTGCCGCGCCCCGGTTGCCACCATCTGCTCGCGGATGACCTCGCCGATGCGTTCGAGGAGTTGCGGGTCCCAGGCGCTCGCAAGGCCGATGGCCTGCGGGAACTGTGTCGCGTCGCGCGCGCAGAGGCCCGCGGTGCTCTCCTCGTGGACGATGGCAGGAATGCCGAGCCGCGTGTGCTCGACCAGGTAGCGCTGGATCTGGTTGGTCAGCGCGGCGCGCTCGCGGGGACGGAGCCCGGTCGTCGCACCGATGCGCGTGATCTGGCCGATGCCGTGCTGCAGATGCACAGCGGCTGCGTCCGAATCGAAGTCGCCCTGGGACAGGAGCGCGGTCGTCCAGACGCAGCCGAGCTGCGCACATTTCTCGTCGAGTGTCATCCGGGCGAGCAGATCGTCGATCACGCCCGGATCGTGTCACACGACCTACTGCCGGATCGCCTCCGCGTCGATCGTGAGCGTGATCTTGTCGCCCACGACGAAGCCGCCGGATTCGAGGGCGACGTTCCACTCGAGGCCCCAGTCCTTGCGGTTCACCACGGTCGTCGCGGTGAAGCCGATCGACGTGGCGCCCCACGGGGCGGTTGCAGTTCCGAGGTATTCGAGGTCGAGCACGACCGGGCGGGTGACGTCCTTGATCGTGAGGTCGCCGTGCAGGTGGTACTCGCCGTCCTTCGCCGGTTCGAGCTTGGTCGAACGGAACGTGACCGTCGGGTACTGCCCGACGTCGAAGAAGTCGGGATCGCGCAGGTGTGCATCGCGCTTGTCGTCGCCGCTGGAAACGGACGCGGCGTCGATGGAGGCCTCGACCGACGACTCCAGCGGGTTCTTGCCGACGACGACGGTGCCGCCGGTGACGCCGAAGCGACCGCGGACCTTCGACACCATGAGGTGCCGGGCCGAGAACGACACCGAGCTATGTGTCGGGTCGAGTGTGTAGGTGCCGGGGCTCGGAAGCTGAACGCCGGATTGTGTCTGAGTAATGGCCACTGGTGGACCCCTCCCTCGCGTGCTGATTGTGATTACTTGCGTTTGCAACCATTGTGTACGCAAAGGTATTCCCGGGTATCCTGAACCCCATGACGCGGTGGCTCTCAGAACCCGAGATGCGGGCCTGGAAGGCCCTCGTGAGCCGCACCTACCGCCTCCTAGGCGAGCTCGACAAGGAACTCCAGGCCGAGCACGGGTTGACGCTCGCCGAGTACGAAGTCCTGGTCCTACTCTCCGAGGAGCCCAACCACTCGGCCCGCATGACCGATCTGGCCGCCCGGGTGAACATCTCGCCCAGTGGCATGACCCGCCGGGTCGACGGGCTGGTGCGGAAGGGCTGGGTCGAGCGGGCCCAGTGCCCCGAGGACCGGCGCGGGTCGTTCGCCGTGCTCACCGACGAGGGGTTCGCGCAACTGCGAGCCGCGGCCCCCTCGCACGTGCGCGGCGTGCGCGAGCACTTCGTCGACCAGCTCTCGGAGCGGCAACTCGCGAACCTTGCCGCGGCGTTAGAGCGGCTCGACTGACACCGCGGTTGCTTTCAGCGCGCACCAGACCCGCCGCCCCGGTTCGAGCGCAAGCTCGGCGGCCGCACCGGGTGTGACGTCGACGACCAACGGCACCGGTGCATCGACCCGCACGCGAACCCGGCTCGGCTCGTGGTCGAGCTCAACGACGGTCGCTTCCCACGTGTTGCGCGCGCTCGCGTGCGGCACCGACGCGAACAGGGTGATCGCGGCGGGCTCGACGACGGCGACGCACGGTCCGATGACCGCGTCGTCGACCGCGACGTGGAGAACGAAGCCGTTGGCGAGGCGCAGGAGGTCGTTCGACTCGAGCACTCCCTCGAACAGGTTCAGGCCGAGGAGCTGCGCCACGTAGCGCGAGCGCGGGCGGTTACGCACCTCCGCCGGCGATCCCTCCTGCACGACGCGACCTCCGTCGAGGACGATCAACCGGTCGGCCAGTGTCAGCGCTTCGAGAGGATCGTGGGTGACAACGATGCGGACGCCGTCGTACGCGGCGAGGTGTTCGCGCAGCGCGCGCCGGACCTCGACGCGCGCGCCGGCGTCGAGCGCGGCGAGCGGTTCGTCGAGCAGGAGGATACGCGGTTCGATCGAAAGAGCTCGCGCGAGCGCGACGCGCTGCGCCTGGCCGCCCGAGAGCTGCGGCGGTCGGGCGCCGGCGCGGTCGGCCAATCCGACGCGTTCGAGCCACTCGGCCGCCCGCGCGTTTGCTTCTCGCTTGGCGGTGCCTCGGGCGCGAAGGCCGAACGCGACGTTGTCGAGCACGCTCATCTTCGGGAACAGCAGGCCGTCTTGAAACACCACGCCGATCGGCCGCTGCTCCGGCGGCAGTCCGTCGATGGGCGTGCCGTCGAGCACGATACGACCACGGTCGACGGGCGCGAGTCCCGCGACGGCGCGCAGCAGGGTCGTCTTGCCCGCCCCGTTCGGCCCGACGACGACGACGGTCTCGGCCGGTTCCACGTGCACGTCGACGTCGAGGTCGAGGGTTCCGAGCTTGAGCGCGACGCGCGCGTCGAGGCCGCTCACCGTCCCCACACCCGGCGTCCGACCAGAGCGAGTACGACGATGGAGATGACGAGTAGCACGAGGCTCAAGGTGAGCGCGGCGCCGGTATCGGTCTGCAGCGCAAGGTACACGGCCAACGGCATGGTCTGCGTCTCGCCGCGGAAGTTGCCCGCGAACGTGATGGTCGCGCCGAACTCGCCGAGCGCGCGGGCCCACGTGAGCGTGATGCCGGCGAGCAGCGACGGTCCGATCGCGGGCAGCGTGACGCGGCGCATCACGGTCCAGCGGCCGGCCCCGAGGGTCGCCGCCGCTTCCTCGTAGCGGGTGTCGACGCCGCGCAGCGCGCCTTCGACGGTGATGATCATGAACGGCATCGCCACAAACGTCTCGGCGATGATCGCGGCCCACGTGGTGAACGGCAGCCTGATACCGAACCAGTCGTCGAGGTACTGGCCGACGACCCCGCGCCGGCCGAACGCCACGAGCAGTGCGACGCCACCGACGACGGGCGGGAGGACGAGGGGTAGCAGCGCCAGTGCCCGGGCGACGGCCTTGCCCGGGAACTCGACGCGCGCGAGGAGCCACGCGATCGGCACGCCGATGACGACGGAGAGTCCGGTCGCGGCGACCGAGCACACGAGCGACAGGCGCAGCGCGGGACGAATGGCGGGATCCGAGAGATCGTCGGTGATGTCGCTCCACGGCACGCGTACGACGAGCGCGACGAGGGGTAGCGCGAAGAAGACGAGCAGCCCGAACACCGCGACCGCGATCGCTAGACGCGGTGGGCGAACGCCGGCCGTTACGGTGCGAGAAATCCGTACTCCTCGAGAATGGCCAGCCCCTCGGCCGACGTGACGAACTCGACCCACGCGTCGGCCACATCGGGCGCGCCGGTATCCAACAGGCCGGCGATCGGCAGTGTCGCGATGACGTTCTCCTCGTCGGGTATGTCGATGCCATCGACCCGCTCGCTCGCTCGCGCGTCGGTGACGTAGACGATCGCCGCGTCGGCTTCACCCAACTCGACCACCGACAATGTCGCCTTCACCGACTCTCCTCGCGAAACCGGGGTGAGCGTGACGCCCGCAGTGGCCAGCGCCTCATCGGCGTACGTGCCGCACGGCACCTGCTCCGCGCACAGCACGACGGTGACATCGGGGTCGGCGAGATCCGCGAGCCCGGTGATGCCCTTCGGGTTTCCGGGCTCGACTGCGATCGCGAGCCGATTGCGCGCGAAGACGACGGGATCCGAGGCGTTGAGGCCCGCGTCGACGACCTTCTGCATGTTCGCTTCGTCGGCTGATGCGAACGCGTCGGCGGGTGCGCCTTCTTGGATCTGTACGACCAGCTCGGACGATGCCCCGAAGTTGAACTCGACGTCGGCGTCCCGATTGACGGCCTCGAACGCTTCACCGAGTTCGGTGAACGCATCGGTGAGCGAGGCCGCGGCGAACACGCGTAACGACCTATCGGTGACGTCGTCGTCATTGCTGCAGGCCGAAACGAGGACAGCCGTCGCGGCTGCCGCGGCGAGCATCCTGGCGATCCGCATGAGCGGACATTAGTCACAGATTGACTACTGGCGTCGAAGCTCGCCATCGAGGAAGCGGCGCACCGACTGCGACGAGGCGTGGCGCCAGCGGTCGACGGCGTCGGCGCCCGACGCCCGGGCCCGGCGGGCCAGGGTGTCGAGCGCGGGTTCGAATGCGTCGCGCTGAGCCTCGAGCAACGGCCGCGGGTCGAGTCCGGCCCGGTCGGAGAGCACCAGCTTGACCAGCAGTGCCGTGCGCACGTCGCGCAGGTGCTCGATGGGCGTGCGCAGCCAGCGCCGCACCGCGCGCCGGGCGGCCGGCGTCGCGGTGAGGATGACGCGGGTCGCACCCGCCCCCGGTTCGACGCCGGACTCCGTGACGAGGCCGTCGCCGACGAGTTGGGCGAGGGCTCGGTAGGTGAGGGGCCGCGACAGGCTCCAGACGCGGCCGACGTCGCCGTCGGGTGCGAGCAGGCGCCCGACGGCCCATCCATGCGTGGGCTTCTCCGCGACGAGCGCGAGGCACACCCATTCCGCTAGCGGGCGCGACGCTGCTGCCATCGTTCCAACGCGACGCGCGCGTACGTCTCGTGGTAGCCGTGCCAGTCGGTTACGGCGCCGACATCGTGCCAGTCGATGTCGAGGACCTCGTGCGGTTGGGCGCGAAAGTCGGTGCTCGCGAGCGAACACAGGTACACGACCGCGACCACGCCGTGCGGGTAGTCGCCGCTCGCGGGGAACGCGAAGACGTCGACGAGTTCGTCGACGCTTCCCTCGACCCCGATCTCCTCGGCGAGCTCGCGCACGGCGGTCACTGCCGGATGCTCACCCGGTTCGACCCAACCCGCGACGAGACCCCACTTCTCGTCGTCGGCCCGGCGGACGAGGAGGATGCGGCCGTCGTCGTCGAACACGGCGGCATCGGACCCGACCTTGCTCGTGATGTGGCCCAGCTCGGAGAGGAACTGGTCTCGCAGTGGGCCGGGTTCGATCGCGGCACACTCCGCGTACTCGCCCGCAGCCAGCTCGAGCAGCCGTTCGTACCGGTCGCGGTCGAACGGATTCTCCGCGTAGTGCAGTCCGGTACGCGCAATGGCGCGAACTTCGTCGAGCAGGGCGAGGACGTCGATCGGGCAACGCTACCGCGAAGATATAGTTGCATTACTAGTGCGACTACTTATACGATGGCGACGTGAGCGCTGCAATCGACGGCCGCGTCCAACGCGGTGAACGCAACCGCACCGCGATCGTCGACGCGCTCCTCTTGTTGTTGAGTGCGGGTGAGCCGCAACCTTCCGCTCGCGCCATTGCGGAAGAGGCGGGCGTGTCGCTCCGCTCGGTGTTCCAGCACTTCGACGACATGGAAGCGTTATACGCCGAACTCGTCGAGCGGCAGCTTGCCCACGTGTGGGAACTGTTCGTACCCGTCGACCCGGCCCTGCCGTTCGCGGCCCGGGTCGACGCTGTCGTCGGTCAGCGCGCGCAGCTATGGGAGCACGTCGCGCCGGTGCGCCGGGCCGCGCGCCGCGCCGCACCGTCGTCACCCGTTGTGCAACGGGGGCTCCAGCGCGTGGCGGCGGAGCTGCGCAGCCGGCTTGCCACGGCGTTCGCGTTCGAGTTGAGCGGTGGCGCCCGTAAGGACATGCTGGCGGCAGTCGACGCCGCGTTGTCGTTCGATGTCTGGGATCAGCTCCGGCAGGAACAGGGACTGGGAAGCGCGGCAGCGCAGCGGGCAGTCGCCCGGCTCGTCGGCGGTGCCCTCCGAGGGAGAGAGTCATGACGAACGTGTTGCTCATCACTACCGACCAGCAACGGGCCGATTCGCTCGGCTGCTACGGCAACCCGCTCGGAGCCACGCCGCGCCTCGACGCGCTCGCGGCCGAGGGCACGCGCTTCTCGCACGCGCGGACACAACACGTGCTGTGCCAGCCGGCACGTGCATCGATACTCACCGGGACGTACCCGTCGACGCACGGCGTCACCGGCAACGGCACCGACCTCGGCGCCGACAACGGCGACCGCTCGCTCGCGACGTTGCTGCACGCGGCCGGACACCAGACCGCGCTGTTCGGCAAGGCGCATTTCGCGACGACGTTCCCGTTCTATCCGACCGGCCAGGTCGAGTCGGTCGAGGGTTCGGCGCGCGTCGCACCCGATTGGACGGGTCCGTACTTCGGGTTTGACCACGCCGAGATGATCTTGTTCGGCCACAACCTGCGCATCGCCGATTTGATGGGGCAGTGGAGTTGGGCGTTCGGCCCGCCGCCGTTCGGTCTGCACTACGCGCAGTACCTCTTCCGCGACGGGCCCGAGAAAGGCTACGAGCGGTTGCGCCTGATGCAGCCCGAGGCCGCGGGCGCGCAGTGGGACCACACGCAGACGTGGCGCAACGCGCTCCCCGAGGAAGACCACCCGACGACGTGGGTCGCCGACCGCGCCGTCGAATGGCTCGGCAATGTGAACGCACCGTTCTTCGCGTGGGTGTCGTTCACTGATCCACATCACCCGCAGGACCCGCCCGCGCCGTGGTGCGACAAGTACTCGGCCGCCGACGCGCTCGAAGTCGTACCCGAGATCCACGAAGGCGAACTCGAAAACAAGCCGCCGCTGCACGCGTTCTTCTCGAATGGCATGCGGGGCCGGCCCATGGAGTGGGCCAACCCGGGTGGCGGCACCTACACGCGTGAAGAGCTCGCGACGATGAACGCGTCGTACTACGGCATGGTGGCGCAACTCGACCACGCGATCGGGCGCGTGCTCGACACCCTCGCCGAACGGGGCCTGGCCGACGACACCATCGTCATCATGACCGCGGACCACGGCGAGTTCATGGGCGAGCACCAACTCATCTTCAAGGGCCCGTTCGGCTACGACAGCCTGCTGCGCGTGCCGCTCATCGTCCGCGGTCCCGGTTTCGAAGCGGGCGCCGTCGTCGACGAACCCGTCGGCACCATGGACATCGCCCCGACCGCGCTCGACGCGCTCGGCCACGAGGTACCGAAGTGGATGGAAGGCCGCCCGCTCCGCGACGGTCCGCGCGAGCACCACCTTGCCGAGAACGACTTCGACATCATCACGTGGATGCCGATGCGCACGCTCACGACGCGCCGCTACAAGCTGCACCGCTACCTCGAGCAGCCGTGGGGTGAGCTCTACGACCTGCAAGAAGACCCCGGCGAACTCGTCAATCGCTACGACGACCCCGAGTACGCGTCGGTGCGCGACGACATGCTTTCGCTGTGCAACGAAGTCATGAACCACGACGTGCGAAGAGACCCCAAAGTAGGCCTCGTCGCCTGACGACCGGTGCGCACCTTGGCCGACGCTTCGTCGAGCGGGAACCGGATCACGAGCAGGGTGACCGTGACGCAGATCTCCTCGCCCTCGGCGAGCGACCGCAGCATCGCGTTCCCCGTCGCACCGTGCAGGTACATGACGTCGTCGACGGGCGCGATCGGATGTGCGACGGACGGTGGTGCGGGTCGATGTCGGTAGCACGCCCGGACGCCGGCGAGCCCGGTTGCGATCGGGCCGTGGTTGTTGCTCAGCCCCGGTACGGACCGATGACCTCGTCGCCCTGTCGGCGGATCTCGTCGAGGTACTCGGCGCGTGTCGTCGCCTTGCGGGCGCCGAGCACGCACCATGTCACCCCGACGTCTTCGAGTTGCTTCACGTCGTCCACTGTCGGCCGGCTCGCGAACGGCGAGAAGCACACGTCGATCGGCTCGGTGCGGCCGACCTCGGCGGCGTAGTCGCGCATGTGGTCGAGGGCGCGGGCGAGGTGCTCGAATGTCGACATCTCGGGTGTGCGTACGGCGCGCATCGCCGCGCCGCCCGGGTTCGGGAAGGGCACCCACCCCTGTGCCTTCTCGACCGCGCGTCGCATTGCGGCTGCGCTGTTGCCGCCGATCCACACGGGCGGGTGGGGCTGTTGCACCGGACGCGGTCGCATGGTCGTGCCGCGCGAACGGAACGTGAGCCCGTCGAATGCGACGTCGTCTTCGGTCCACACCCGCTTCATCACGTCGAGGGCCTCGTCGATCAGGTCGTTGCGCCGGTCGAAGTCGACGCCGAGCGAAGCGAACTCCGACTTGAGATATCCCGACGCGACCCCGAGGATCACCCGCCCACCCGAGAGCAGGTCGAGTGACAGCACCGACTTCGCCGTCAGCAGCGGGTTGCGGTACGGCAGCACGAGGATGTGCGTCTGCACTTTGAGCCGGGCCGTGACCGCGGCCGCGAACGACAGGGCGACGAACGGATCGAGGGCGTGGTGCCCGCCTCCGGCCAGCCACTTGGAGTCGGGCGCGGGGTGGTCGGTGACGAAGCACGCGTCGAACCCGGCCGCTTCGGCGGTGGTCGCGACCGCGGCGACGGCCTCGCCCGTCACGAACTCGGGGGCGGCGTCGACGTGGTCGGTAGGGAGCGCGATCGAGAACTGCACCCGCGGAGACTACGAGCCGCGGCGACTCGAGTGTCAGCCCGACCGGGATGAAGCAGATGGCAGCGTGCCAGTGGCTGGTACGCCTCCCGAACTGTCATGCGCGATGACCAAGCGGGTTCGGAGTCGCTTGTAGCCCCCTCGCGGAATTACGTTTCCGGCTGTGATCAACATTTTCTACGACAGTGACGGCGATCTCGGCGTGCTCGCGGGCGAGCAGGTCGCGGTCGTCGGGTACGGAAACCAGGGCCGTTCGTGGGCGTTGAACCTCCGCGACAGCGGCGTGGTGCCGACCGTGTGCGTCCGGCGGGACGAATCGCGTGAGCAGGCCGAGGCAGACGGCTTCGCAGCCGCCGACATCGATGCCGCCAACGACGCCGACGTGCTCTGCGTGCTTGTTCCCGACGACGTCATCCCGTTGCTCGGCCTCGCGCCCGGGCCGACGTCGTGCACGATCGTGGCCAGCGGATACACGTTGGCGTTCGACCGGCTCGACCCGGCCGGCGACGCGGGCATGGTCGCACCCCGCATGCTCGGCCCCGAAGTGCGTGCGTGCTTCGAAGAGGGAACCGGTTTCATCACCGCGATCGGCGTTCACAAGGACAAAACCGGACGCGCGCAGGCGCGCGTGCTCGCCGTCGCCAAGGCGATCGGCGGGTTACGCGAGGGTGCAATCGAACTCACGGCGATGCAGGAGGCAGTGCTCGACCTCGCCGTCGAGCAGGTGCTGTCACCGGCGTTGACCGCGGTGAACAACGCGTTCGTGACCACGATGATCGAGCACGGCATTCCGCTCGAAGCGATCATCACCGAACTCGTGCTCTCGGGGGAGGTGGAACGCACCTACGGTCTGCTGCGCAAGGTCGGGTACGCGGTGCAGTCCGAGTTTCATTCGCCTACGAGCCAATACGGACAGCTCTCGCGGCGCGGGAAGTTCGACCATCTCGACGTCCGTTCGGTCATGCAGCAACTCACCGACGACATCGAGTCGGGCACGTTCGCCGACGAGTGGGACGCCGAACGCGACGCGGGCTATCCGGTGCTGAAGGCGCTGAAGGAACAGCACGCCGGGCCCGGTGTGCGCGCGTTCGAAGAAGAGTTACGCACGCGCCTCGGCCCGGGCGTGCGCGCGGTGTCCGCGTAGTGGCCACCGGACGCGTACGCATCGGCATTGTCGGCGTCGGCAACATCGCGACGCTCAACGTTCCCGGCTACCTCGAACACCCCGACTGCGATGTCGTCGCCCTGTGCGACCCGCGCCGCGACGTGCTCGACCGCCGCGGCCGCGAGTGGGGGGTCGACCGGCTCTACGAATCGCTCGACGACCTGCTCGGCGACGCTGAGATCGACGCCGTCGAAGTGCTCAGCCCCACACCGGCGCACGCGGCCCACGTTGTCGCCGCGCTCGAAGCCGGCAAGCACGTCTCGTGCCAGAAGCCCATCGCGAACAGCGTCTCCGACGGCCGGCGCATGATCGCCGCGGCGACCGCAGCCGACCGCGTGTTCCGCGTCACGGAGAACTGTTGCCATTACCCGCCCCTCGAAAAAGCGCGCGAACTCATTGCGTCCGGCGCCATCGGCGAACCGCGCGTCGTGCGTATCAAGACCGTCGTCGGGCGCACCGAGTCGAAGTTCCAGGCCGCGCTCGACCCGGCCGGCTACGTGTGGCGCTTCAACGCCGAGAGCCCGGGCGGCCATCTCTTCGACGACGTGATGCACAAGTACGCGATGGCGCTCTGGCTGGTCGACGAGGACATCCGCAGCGTGCAGGCCGTCGTACGGCAGGGTCCACTCTTCTTCGAAGCGCCGACGGTCGCGTTGTGGGAGTACGCGCGCGACGACCTGCTCGGCATGATGGAGGTCTCGTACGCGCCCGACATGTTTATCCGCAGCGACCACTACGGCGCCGACGAGTTCTTCGAGATACAGGGCAGCCGCGGGTTCGTGTGGGTGACGCGCCTGTGCGGGAACCTCCATGCGGACCTCGCGCCCGTCGTGCTCTACGAAGAAGACGGGCGCCGCACGAACTTCGAGGTCGACGCCGCGTACGACCTCTCGTTCCGCCGCTCGGCCGCGCACTTCGTCGACGCGCTCCGCGACGGGACGAGACCGGATCTCAGTCCCGAGACCGCGATCAAGGCGTTGCAACTCGCGTTTGCCGTGTACCAGGCGTCGAACGAGCAGCGAGCGGTCGACCCCGCGAGCATCGACGGCAGGGTGTCGCCCCACGGGTGGCCGCCCCCGCCCGAGAAGATGAAGCGCGACGTAGAGGAGATGATGGCCCGCGAGTCGGCGCGGGAAGCACGCACGCGCCCGTAACGACGCGAGCGGACGACATGTCGTGGCATCCCCGATCACTCCGTTTTTGCGTTCGTGTCCGGGGGTAGGACTCCTTGACACGACAACCAACGGAGGGTGCATCGCCATGGGCGAAAAGACCGATGAGATGAAGGGCCGCGCCAAAGAGGCGGTTGGTGCGTTGACCGACGACGACGACCTGAAGCGCGAAGGCAAGCTCGACCAGGCCACAAGTTCGGTCAAGGGCAAGGTCGAAGACGCCAAGGACAAGATCGAAGACCTGGTCGATGACGTCAAGGACAAGGTCAAGGACAAGCTCGACCGCTAAGTCGGAAGCCCGGACCTCCTCGGCGCTCAGGCGTCGAGGGTCTGGAGGCGTTCGCGTAGCTGTGTCAATGTGCGCGCGAGGAGCCTTGAGACGTGCATCTGGCTGATGCCGATCTGCTCGGCAATTTCCGTCTGTGTGAGTTCGTCGAAGAACCGCAACCGCACGATCATGCGCTCCCGCTCGGGGAGGCCTTCGAGGAGTTGCTCGAGGACGACGCGGTGCTCGGCAAGGTTGAAGCCTGCGTCGGCGATGCCGAGCCGGCTTTCCAAGGTGAAGTCGTCGCCACTATCGGTCGTCCCCGCGTCGAGCGAGGTCGAGCGGTACGCACCGCCCACTTCCATCGCTTCGAGCACGGCTTCTTCGCTCACGCCGAGTTCTTCGGCGAGTTCGGCGGCGCGCGGCGGACGGTGGTGGCGCTGGGAGAATTCGTTGATGGCGTTCCCGAGACGCAGGTGCAGTTCTTGGGGGCGGCGAGGTACCCGCACCGACCATGTCTTGTCGCGGAAGTGGCGCTTGAGTTCGCCTTCGACGGTCGCGGTGGCGAATGTCGAGAACTCGAGGCCGCGGTCGGGTTCGAAGCGCTCGACCGCCTTGAGCATACCGAGGTACGCGACCTGAAGGAGGTCGTCGAACGGTTCGCCTCGGTTCGAGAAGCGCCGCGCGAGATGTGCTGCGAGCGACTTGTGCGCTTCGATCAGTTCGTTGCGCAGCCGGCGGTCTCTCGACTGCCGGTAGTCGACGAATTTGTGGCGCAAGTGTTTGCGCTCTTCCGGGGAGATGGCCATCAGGTCAGGCGGTCTCGGGCAGTCGGCGCGAGCAGGCGAAGCAGACCATGCCGTTCTCGACGACGACGTGGTACTCGTCGACGACGGCCGCAAGGATTTGTCCGGTCAGCTCTTCGACCTTCGGGTCAACGTTCGGCCGCTCCGGCGCGCGGCCTTCGATGCGGAGCACGCCGTCTCGCACGGTGAACACCACCTGGAGGTCGGCGGGAAGCGCGTTCTCGACGACGATGCTGGCGAGTTCGTCGACCGCGACCCGCATGTCTTCGATGTCCTCGATGTCGAACCCCAGGCGGCTCGCCACTCCCGACGCTGTCAGCCGGACGATCCGTACGAACTCCAATGACGCGGGGACCGTCAGTGTGATGGTCTCCTCGGTCAGAATTGACTCCACGGCGTCGTCCTCTCGTACTGCTTCCATAGCCCGGTTCCATAGCGTCGGGGAGCAACGCTCTGCACCGTTTTCCCCAAGATGTCTCAACGGTACTCCTGTTGCGGACCGGTCGAAACGTGATGGTTCGAGTCCAGCCGCCATGGGTAGGGCGCTGCGAAACCCGTGAGCGATCCGAAGGAACCGCCGTGAGCGGCATGGAAATCGTGCGAGTCGACATCCGTCACGACGGTTCTGTCCCGGTGTGCGAACTTCGAGGAGAGCTCGACGCGTCAAATGTCGACTCCGTGTTCTCGAGCATCGTCGAGGTTTCCCGGGCTGAGGCACCGGGGCTTGTCCTCGATCTCACGTTCACGTCGTACATCGACTCGGCCGGCGTGCGGATCTTGTTCGAGCTGGCTCGACGTCTGCGCAGCGACGGCCGCGAGCTGCGCATTGCGGTGCCGGACGACGGCATCGTCCGGCGTGTCCTGGTGCTCACCGCGCTCTCGGATGTTGTGCCGTTGCACGTCGAAGTGGCCGACGCGATTGCGGCGGTGAAGGAGCGGACCGAGATCACTCGGTCGTGAAGTGCTCCGCGAGCCCGGAGATGTCGAGCAGGCGTGTGACGGGTTCGCTGGCGTTGCGCAGGCGCAGTTCGCCGTTGCCGTCGCGCAACCGGCGCTGTGACGTCAGAATCGCTCGCAGCCCCGACGAGTCGATGAATCCGGTTTCGGACAGGTCGAGGACGATGTCGTTCGCCCCGTCGGAGACAAGGCTCGCGATGCGTTCCTCGAGCCCCGGAGCTGTGTAGGCGTCGATCTCGCCCTTGATCGAGACGACGGTGCGATCGCCTTCGGCCGTGGTGGTGACCACGAGCTCGGGACCCAGACTCTGTTCGTCCACGGTCGTTGCCCTTCGTCGGTGATCGCGCCGGGGCACGGTTGCACCCGCAGCGGCAATGACGGTACCCGCCGAACGGTTGCGGCGAAACTGGCAGGTTTCGGGGTCAGTCGGACCGGGCAGACCACGCGCAGTGGCTGAACTTTCGGCATGGGACATGATCGGGCGGCTGCTGCTGGCTGCGGCCCTTGGTGCCGCGATCGGCACCGAACGTGAAATCCATGGGCAGGACGCCGGGCTTCGCACCCATCTGATGCTGGCCCTGGGCGCCGCGCTGTTCGGCGTCATCTCGGTCGGTGCGTGGGACGACTTCTTCGCGCCCACCGCCGATACGAACTACCGGATCGATGTCACGCGCGTCGCGTCGTATGTCGCGGCCGGGATCGGTTTCATTGGCGGCGGCGCCATCGTGAAACACGCGGGCGGTGTTCGCGGGCTTACGACCGCGGCGTCGCTCTGGGTCGCGGCGGCGGTGGGGCTTGCTGCGGGCGTCGGGTTCTGGGTGCCGGCGTTGACCGCGACGGCCGTCGCGTTGTTCTCGCTGGTCGCGCTGCGGCCCGTGCGTTCCGTCGTGCGGCGAGTCGGGACGGGCCGCGGTGGAAACCTCGTCCTGACGGTGCGCGACGAAAAGGTGCTGGCCGAGCTGATGCGTGTACTGCACGAGGACCTGCCTGTCACCCCGGTGCAAGTGCGCTCCGGTCCCGCGGCCAACGGCGAGGGATACGAAGTCTTCGTCGTGTATCCGGCGGTCGAACCCCACGTGCTGATCGACGTCGCCAGCCGCGTCCGAGGGCTCGATTTCGTGACGGAACTCCACGTCGGCGCGGGCTAGTTCACACGACCGTCGGCGTGTCATGTTGCGTCACGTCGACGAGGATCTCGCCCTCGTGCGCGTGCCTGATCTCGACGATGTCGCCGCGCAATCGCGTCTGGTACACCGGCTGCGGGCAGGCCGCCGGGCCGCGCACGACGGCGCCGTCGTCGAGGCGGAACTTGCTGTTGTGCCACGGGCACTCGATGACGCTTCCGTCGACGTAGCCCTCGTCGAGCGGACCGCCTGCGTGCGAACACGTCGCCGCGAGCGCGTAGACGCGCCCGAGGTCGCGCACCAGGACCACGCGCGCGCCGTCGACGTCGACACCGTGTGGGTGTCCGTCGACGAGTTCGTCCGCTCGGCACGCGACGTGCCACGCGGGGTTGTCGACGACCGGAACGTCGGCATCGACGCCGACACCACGCCGGAACACGAGATGACCGCCGAGATAGCCGCCGGCGCCGACGGCACCGAGTGCGGCCGCGCTGAGCACCTTGCCCCGGAAGAAGTGGCCGCGCCGCCGGGCTGACCACGACGCCACCTGGAGCAACAGCCCCACCGAGTTCGCGGCCGCGTGCACGACGCCGACACGACGGTCGCCTTCACGCGTGTGCTGCCAATCGGCCGCGCCGCTCAGCGCGGTCGGGACAGCCGCGAGGACTCCCAATGCGACGAGCCGGCGCGCCGCCGGTCGCGCCGCCCGCCCGCCGAGCAGATCGAGTGCGGCGGCGCTGGTCCACGCGCCGATCGGAAGGTCGGTGAGCAGCGGGTGCAGGCGGTGACCGATCGGCGCACCGGAGAGCACGCGGCTGGCGGCGTCGGAACGGGTGATCCGTTTGGCGACGGGTTCGAGCAACGCGGCCGGCGCGTCGAGCACGCCGGTCGTCTCGATCCGTTCGACGATCTTGTCCATGTACGACGAGAGGTCGTTCACGGGGTCCGGCCCTCGCCTTGCTGGTTCGCGCCCCGCTCGGCCATCTCCTCGTAATGCTCTTTCGTCTTCTCGTCGGCTGCGCCGGCGCGATCGGCCGTTTCTTCCTCTTCCGGCGTAGGCATGTCGTCGGGACCGGCGATCGTCTCGGCGTCGGACCGTTCGGCGGCACGGGTCTCTTTGCTCGGGCGCGTGGGATCCGAGGTCATGGTGATCCTCCTGGTCGATTGTGTTCCTGAGCAGTTACCCGATCGCGGCCTTGGGGTAACACAGACCGATGCAACGTCGGATTCTGTCGTAGTCAGTCGTTCTCGCGGACGACTTCGGTGGCGTCCTTGTCGGTGCGGAACCCGAGAAATATCGGGTGCCGTACCACGCCCGCGTTGGTCCACTCGGTGAACTTCACCTCGACGACGAGGATCGGTTCAACGAAGCGCGCGGTCTTGGGCGGCGTACCGTCGTCGAACGGGCTCGTGTCGCGGGCGCACCGCGCGAATACGCGCTCGAGTTCGGAGATGTCGTGTTGTGACAGGCCGCTCCCCGCGCGCCCGGCGTAGTGCAGGCGCGGCGGATCGTCGGGCGTGTAGTAGCCGAGGAGCAACGAGCCGATCGAGCCGGTCCGACCCTTCTCGCCGGGCATGTACCCGCCGACGACGAATTCCTGGCGGTACGAGTTCTTCTGTTTGACCCACCCGCGCGATCGCCGGCCGGGTTCGTAGATGCTGTCGAGCTTCTTCGCGACGACGCCTTCGATGCCGAACCGCACGCTGACTTCGCGCGTCGACGATCCGTCGCCGACTTCGTGCGGCGGTGTCTGCCAGTTCGATCCCGCGAGTCCGAGCGCGAGTAGGCGCTGACGGCGTACCTCGTAGGGTTCGGACATCAGGGAATGACCGTCGAGCCAGAGCAGGTCGAACAGCACGTACGCGACCGGCGTTTCGCGCGCGAGTTTCCGGATGGCGGTATCGCTCGTGACGTGCATTCGGCTCTGGAGGCGTTCGAAGCTCGGGCGCCCGTCGTCGTCGAACGCGACGATCTCGCCGTCGACGACCGCGTCGCTCGTTCCGAACTCGACGCCGAGCGGGCGCAACTCGGGATAGCGCGCGGTGACCTCGTTGCCGTTGCGACTGAACAGCGACAGCCGGCCGCCGTCGACGTAGCCGAGGGCGCGGATGCCGTCCCACTTGAGTTCCCACGCCCAACCGTCGGACGGGATCGCGCGCGTCGACGTCGACGCGAGCATCGGTCGCAGATCGGCCGGTGGGAGTTCGCGGTCGGGGTCGTCCGGTGGGTCCATCCGGTGGATCATCCAGTCCTTGCCCCGCGTGCGGAACAGCACGTAGCGACCGCGCACCCTCTCGCCGTGGAAGGTGACCATCACTTCTGTGTCGTCGAACTTCTCGGTCTCGTACGTGCCGGTGTCGTACACGCGCATCGTGCCCGCGCCGTACTGACCGGCAGGGATCTCGCCCGCGAACGTGAGGTACTCGAGCGGATGGTCTTCGGTGCGGACGGCCAGATGGTTTTTGCGCGGATCGGCCGGGATGCCTTTCGGAACCGCCCACGAGACGAGGGCGCCGTCGCGTTCGAGGCGGAGGTCCCAGTGCAACGCGCGGGCTCGGTGTTCCTGCACGACGAAACGCGGCGTATCGGAGTCGCGCGGCGCCACTGCTCCGGCCGGTTCTGATGTCGCGGTGAAATCGCGCTTCGCGCGATACTCGGACAGGCCATCGCCGCGTCGGGCCACGGCGTCACCGTACCCACCGGGCCTGGGGGGAACGATCACACGTATGCCCAGTGAACCCGACGGCAACGGGGCCGACCTCCGGGCGTTGAGCGCATTCGATCGCGACGGTGTGCCGGCGTTCGACGAGGACGCGGCGGGGGCGCGTAGCGGCCCGAAGCAGCGAGTCCTGGAGTTTGCGCGCAAGCGCAACTGGCCGTGGCTGGGACGGGCATTGCAGGTCTACCAACGCTTCCAGGACATCCGTGGCGGTGACCTGGCGTCGGCCCTGACACTGCAGGCGTTCCTCGGCTTGTTCCCCTTGCTGATCGTCGGCGTGGCTGTGCTGGGATACATCCAGAGCGGTTCCGCCGACTTTGCGGCGGACCTCATCGACGACCTCGGGCTCGACGGCGAGGCGGCGCGCATCTTGAACGAAGCGCTGGACACCGCGGCGAAGAGCCGGCGGACAGCGACGGCCATCGGACTGTTCGGGTTGTTGTGGGCCGGGCTCGGGTTCACCGCCGCGCTGCGGCTCGCGTACAACCAGGCGTGGCAGGTGCAAGCGCGCGGCTGGCGCGACCGGCTGGCCGGGCTGCTCTGGTTCGTTGGCGCGGGTGCACTGTTCCTCGTCGGCCTCGCCGCAACCGCGGCGATGAACGTGTTGCCGGGACCGCTGTGGCCGATGGCCCTGATCTTCGGGCTGCTCGTCAACTTCGTGCTGTTCGTGTGGACCGCGCGCGTGCTCCCCAACATCGACGTCGGATTGCGCGCGCTCCTGCCGGGCGCGGTGTTCGCTGCTGCCGGGCTCGAAATTTTGAAGATCGCGGGCGCCTTTGTCCTTCCGCGCATGATCTCGTCGGCATCGGCGCTGTGGGGAACCCTCGGAATCCTCTTCGCGATCCTCGGCTGGTTGCTGTTCTTCGGACGGTTGCTCGTCTACGCGGCGGTGATCGACGTCGTGCGCTACGAAGCCCACGCCGGAACCGTCGCGGGGCTGGTCGACCAACCCCGCCATCGCGGCGCGACGCGTGCGGTCACGCGCGGCGGGTCGAGCCGCCCGGACGGTCCGCCCGTTGTGTCCGTTCCGAGCGAAGTTCGCAGCTCGTGAACGTTTGCGCGCGGTTCGTGTAGAGAACATCCCGTCCGCCGTATTTCTGACCCGAAAACCTGGAAATTTTTCGGGTCAGTGGTTTGTGCCGCGCGTTTGCGTGGGTAGCGCGAGCGTGGGTCTGGGCCGTCGCCCCCCGCACGACGTGCCTGGACCCCCTGCAGCACCGTTACGGGGACGCCGGGCATAGCCGCCCGGGCCTGGCGTTCCCACCGGTGATGCTGCGCGTTTGGCCGCACTACGTTGCCCGCCATGACCGACGCGATGGGCCACGGCAAGAAGCAGCGTGACGTCAT